>LSQX01274548.1_pt1 | contig 59653 bp, 40 predicted proteins | sample 654561 | NCBI WGS metagenome assembly LSQX01 (sample SAMN04489861, study PRJNA283612) | anaerobic digester metagenome | isolation source: 4 biogas reactors fed with cattle manure at either 37C or 55C with and... | place: Denmark: Kongens Lyngby | collected 2014
GCCACCATGCAGTGGGACCGGTGGGGTGCTGCGGGGAGGCGGGGCCCAAAGACCAAGGCGTGAGTCGGGGCGGAGGACAAATAAGGGCGGATTGTTGAGCGCGGGGGATTGCATGTGATACAATGGCATCTTCAATGCCGCGAAATGGGGTGGCGCGGCGGTCTTTGACAAGGGGTGTTTTCTCTGGCCAGGAGCTGCTGGATGCAGGGCTGGCCGTGGCGCGTTAAACGCACGGGAGAAAATGTCAGTGCACATATGTGCACTGCGCAACCCACTGAAATTATTACACATTATTTTACGTTTTTTGAAATTCGGCCAAATACTGTCCCGGCGCGAGACAGATATTGTCCCGTTTTGGACGACAAAACACGGGGCGAAAACGGGGCGTTCAGAGTCATTTGGGGCGGGTGATTTTGGGCCGGGTACCCGCGAGGACAAGGGCGGACACGGGGGTCAAAGGGCGGACACGGGGGAAAAGGGCGGACACGAGGGAAAAGGGCGGACACGGGGGTCAAAGGGCGGACACGGGGGTACCGCCCCTACTAGGCGTGGATGAAACTACGCATGGACTGGACGTAGCGCTCGAGCTGCTGCTGGACGCGGTCGTTGATGGAGTCTTTCTCCCAGGTGCCGTTGGCCCGGCGCTTTCCCGCCTTGCAACCGGTCAGCACCTCGATGCCCTCGTCGATGGTGGAGACCGCCCAGATGTTGAACTGGCCCGCCTTCACCGCCTCGACCACATCGCGCCGCAGCATGAGGTTTTTCACGTTGGGCACGGGGATGAGCACGCCCTCTTTTCCGGTGAGGCCGCGCCGCTGGCAGACGTCGAAGACGCCTTCGATCTTTTCGTTGACGCCGCCGATGGGCTGTACCTCGCCGAGCTGGTTGACCGAGCCCGTCACCGCGATGCCCTGGCGGATGGGCACGCCGCTCAGCGCCGAGAGCAGCGCGTAGAGTTCGGCCGAGGACGCGGAGTCGCCGTCGATCTCGTCGTAGGACTGCTCGAAGGTAATGGACGCCGAAAACTCGAGGGGCACTTGCCGCGCGTAGCGCCCGCCCAGGTAGCCGATCATGATGAGCGAGCCCTTGTCGTGTAGCGCGCCGGAGAGCTCCACCTCGCGGTCGATGTTCACCACGCCGCGGCGCCCCACATAGGTGCGACACGTAATGCGGACCGGCGTGCCAAACACCGTGCCCGCCACGTCGTACAGGGCGATGCCGTTGATTTGCCCCACCTCCTCGCCCTGGGTGCGGATCATAATCGTGCCCGCGTCGATTTCGCGAGAGACCGCCGCGCGGATGGCGCCGTGCCGAAAGTGCTGGTCGGCGAGGGCCTGCTCGACATCTTCTTTGCGGATGGCCTTGGCACCAGCGGCCTTGGCGATGACGTTGGCCTCGGCGAGCAGGTCGAGGATTTCGGCGCGCCGCGTGATGAGGCGCTCCTTGTGGCCCGCGCGTCTGGCGGCGAACTCCACCAGGCGCACCACGCCGCTGCGGTGCAGGGACAAGTAGCCCTCTTCGCGACAAGCGGTGCCGGCAAACTGGGCGATGCGCAGCACGTTTTCGCGGGTGCGCGGCATGGAGGTTTCGAAGTCGGCCAGGATTTTAAACAGCCGGTAGAAGTTGTCGTCTTCGGTTTTGAGCAAGTAGTAGATGTCGTGGCTCCCCACCAGGATGACCTTGACGTTCAGGGGCACCACGCCGGGCTTCAACGCCCCGGCCAACCGCGGCCGCTCGCTCTGTCCCATGCCCTCTTCGATGCGGATCTCTTTGTGGCGCAGGGAGCGCTTGAGGCTGTTCCAGGCGTTTTCGTGGGAGAGCAGATCCGTGGCCTGCAGGAGCAGGTACCCGCCGTTGGCCTGGTGCAGCGCGCCGGAGCGGATCATGGTGTGGTCGGTGCTGAGGGCCCCGGCGGTCTCGCGGTACTCGAACAAGCCGCATAGATTCGACGGGGCGGGCACGCGCTCCAGCACCACCGGAGCGCCGGTCTCGTTGGTGCGGTCCACCAGCACGTTGACGTGAAACTGCGCGCGCGCGTCGGTGTCCGAGGCCGGCTCTGCGTCGCTGATGAGCTCGGGCTGTCCGTTGGTCGCCTCGCCCACCTCTTCGACGGTCACAAAGTTGCGGTAGTTGTCGGCGCAGTGCTGCTGGAGTTGGTCGAGCCACTGGCGCACCGGGGGCGGCAGCTTTTTGAATGTTTTGAGCAGCCCGGCAAAGAGCTCGGCCACCAGGGGGGCCACGGTGCGGGTCTCCGCGGCCACCATGCGCTGCTCGTGGTCGATTTCGAGCAGGCGGCGGCTGTAGGCGAAGATGTCCATGTGCTCTTGAAAGGCCATCATTCGATCTTCGAAGCGCTGGCGCGTGCGGGCGGGCAGGTTTTCCATCTCGGCCTCTTCCAGCGGGCGGCCGCGGTACAGCGGGGAGACGCGCATCAAGCCATCGGATTCCTCGAGGGTGAGCTCGAGCTGTTCGGCCTTGGCGGAGAGCTCGGAGATGAGGGCGTCGAGCTGGCGCTTGGAGTCGGCGGTGATGCTCGACCGGATGTGCCCAAAGGCCCCCTGGGACAGCACCCGCGGGATCATGCGCTCGAGCTCGGTGTACATGCGCTCCAGCTCCTTGCCGAGCTGGCGCCCCGTCCCCGGCGGCAACATAAGGGGCAGCGGCCGGTCGGGGGTGTCGAAGTTGTACACGTAGCAGATGTCGTCGGGCACGGGCTCTGCGGCGGCGCGCTCGCGGAGGATGCGCTCCAGGGCCGAGGTTTTGCCCGACCCCGGCTCGCCCACGGCGAAGATGTTGTAGCCGCGTGTGGGGATTTTGAGCCCGGTCTCGACGGCCTCCAAGGCGCGTCCCAGTCCGGCGCAGTCGTTGGCCACCGGCAGATCCCGGGTGGTTCTGAATGGGACCCAGGAGGCGGGGGTGTCGCGGGAGAGCGCTTCGGGCTTGAGGCGGTGCTGGGTCATTCGGGTCTTGGCCATGTCAAAAACCTTTCTGGCGCACAAGCGGCGCTTGGCATCACGGCGACGGGGTGGCGCTGGATTGAATGTTGATGGCAAAACGCGACACGCCGAGCTGGCGCACCAGGTCGATGATGTGGACCACGCGCCCGTGGGACACCGACTTGTCGGCGGCGATGACCACGCGGACATCCGAGGCTTCGGCGTTTTGGGACTGGGCCTGGGTGATGCGCTGGGTCAAAACGGCTTCGCTGGCGGCCTCGCCGTCCAAGAAGAGCTGGCCGTCTGGCAGCACGGAGACCGCCAAGGTGGTGACGACGTCCTCGCCGGTGGCGGCCTCGGGCAGGTCCACCGGGATGGACTGGGCCACGATGTAGGTCGCCGTCACAATGAAGATGATCAGCACCACCAGGACCACGTCGACAAAGGGCGTCATGTTGATCTCGGTGATGATCTGGTCGTTCTCTTCTTCGGGTCGGTAGGCCATGTGGTGTCTCGCGCTTTCGCCGCTCACGAATCGCGGCGCGGGGTCGGCGCATCCGTCTCGCCGTGGGACAAGGACAAAATGGTGTGTACGACCGCGTCGGCGTCGCCGAGCAGCATTTTGATGCGTCGGTGAAAGGCGTTGTAGGTCGCCACAGCGGGGATCGCCACCAGCAATCCCATGGCGGTGGCCACCAGGGCTTCGGAAATAGCGTCCATCACCGTGGCCGCGCCCCCCGTGGTGCTCAGCGAGAGCTCGTGGAAGGCCGACACAATGCCGATGACCGTGCCCAGCAGGCCGATAAAGGGCGCCGTGTTGCCGAAGGTGCCCAGGTAGGCCAGGTGCTTTTCGAGCTTTTGCCGCTGCCGCACCCGCGCACTCGAGGCCGCCTCCCCCACCGCCGCGACGCCGCGCGACAGGCTGTCCAGGGCTGCCAGGGCGACGGCCACCGCGGGTCCTTGGCGCTGCAGCAACCACGCCTGCAAGCCCTCGATGTCGGACTGCCCCAGGCGCTGGCGCACCTCGCCAATAATTGCGTCGACGTCTTCGCTCTGGCCCCAGAAGTAAATGAGGCGCTCGATCACAATGGCCAAGGAGACCACCGAGATCAGCAGCAACAGCCACATCACCCACTGCGCGCCCAGCAGCGCAAAGCCTTTGAAAATCTCAATAATGGACATGCCGCTCCTTTGATTTGTGCCGCGATCATACAGGCGAAGCCCGAAGCGGTAATAGCGTTAAAGGGCTTTTTTTTCAAGAACGCCCAGCCAGCGAAGACGGCGCGTCGGAGAGGCCGAGGGCCGCGCATCCCAGGTGAAAGATCTCGGTGATGGGGAGCTCGCCCAGGGGTGGCAGGTGGGACAGCGACGGTCCCTTCGGATGGGCCAGCAGGTAGATGCCGCGGTGGTCGTGGTTGGCGTCGTCGGCGCCGGTGTCGTTGGTGCGCCCCAGGAGCATGCCGGTGCCCAGCGTGGCGTTGGCGCGCAGATTCAGGTCGTCGCAGTACACCGTCAGGTCTGGGGGCTGGCCGACAAAGTCGGGCCCGTAGAGTTCTAAGGCGGTGAAGACGCGGTTGTGCAAAGTGGTGCCGTCGCGCAGGGGCAAGGCCGAGAGGTCGCGGTGCAGGGCGGCGAGGGTGGCGGCGGCGTCTGCGGGGCGCAGGCGGCTCTGGGGGCTTCGCGCCGGGGTGTTGAGGTAGATGCGGCCGTGGTAGCCCCCTTCGGCCCAGGCCCGGGTGCGCGCCCAGTCCACGTCGGCTTTCGACAGGGGCGTGGGGCGGCGCGGCGCGGCGTGCAACACCAGGTATCCCGCCTGCCAGAGCCACTCGTTGAGGTAACACACGCCCTGCAGGGGTTTGACCCCGTGGTCCGAGACCAGCATCAACAGCGTCTCGGGGCCCGCCAGGGCAGCGGTCTGCGCGATCTCGGCGTCGAGCAGCGCGTAGTATTTCCCGCCGGGGTCGAGCGCATTGCCGCGCATCTGCGACAAGAGCGCGTGGTGAAAGCGGTCGGGGCCCAGGTCGACCAACATGCCGAAGTGGGGGCGGCGCGTGGTCAACAGGTGGCGAAAGATGGCGAAGTGCTGGCGCGAGAAGTCGTGAACGTCGGCTGCCACGTCGGCCGGTGGGCGGTGGCGAAAATGGTCGACGTCGAAGCGGTAGGGGCCGAAGCGCGCGTGGAGTTCGTCTTGGAGCGCGGGCGGCGCGGCCCAGGGGCTGTCGGTGCCGGGGGCCAAGAAGTCGGCGGTCATGTACAGGTGCGGATGGGCGGGCAAGGGCCAGGTCAGGGGCACCGAGACGACGGCGCTGCGAAGTCCCGCTGCGCAGGCGAGATCCCAGAGGCGGGGATGGGGCACGTCGGCGGCAGAGGGCAGGCAGAGGGCGCGTCCCTGGGGCGGCATCTGGCGAAAGCCGTACAGGCCGAGCTCGGCCGGGGTGCGACCGCTGGTCAGGGAGACCCACGCCGGAACCGTAATGGGCGGGTCGGTGGAGCGCAGCGCCCCGTAGCGACCGCGCTGTCGCAGGGCGGTGACAAAGGGCATGACGTGGGCGTAGCGCTCGAAGAGCAGGTGCGGCGGCACCGAGTCCAGGCCGATGATGAGCAGGCGCGGTGCCATTAGGGCTGGGCGGGGGCTTGGGCCTGGGCGGCGCGCAGCAGCCCGGAGAGGATTTGAAAGGCCACCTGCAGTTGGTAGTCGGGCTCGGCGTCGGTGTCGGCAGTGGCCGTGGCAGCGGTGCCGTCCTGCGGGGCGTCTGCGGGCGGCAGGTGACCGGGGAGGTCGCGCTCAGCGGGCATCTCGCGCATGGCCTGGGTGAGCGCGTCGGGCTCCGGGGGCAGCAGCGAAGCCACCTCAACGTCCGGGGCGATTCCCGCGGCTTGGATGACGTGCCCCGCGGGGGTGTGGTAGAGCGCCGTGGTGAGCTTGAGGGCCGCACCGCCGCGCAGGGGAAAGATGCGCTGCACCGAGCCCTTGCCAAAGCTGCGCGTGCCCACCAACAAGGCGCGTCCGCTGTCCTTGAGCGCGCCCGCGACGATCTCCGCTGCCGAGGCGCTGCCCGCGTCGATGAGCACCACCAAGGGCAAGGCGCGGTAGGGGCTTTGGCCCCGAGAGGCGTAGTTGTTTTGCACGGCGCCGCTGCGACCGCGAATGCTCACCACGGCGCCCGCTGGCATGAAGACTTCGGCCACGCGCACCGCCTCGACGAGCAAGCCACCGGGGTTGCGCCGCAGGTCCAGCACCACGCCGCGCAGGGGTGTCTCGCCCTGCGCCTTCTCCGCCGCCCGCAACGCCGCGCGAACATCCGCCGCCACGCGCTCCTGAAACACGCGGACGTGCAGGTGCACAATGCCCGGCGCCAGCGAACGGCTCACCACGCTGCGCACCGAGACGGGCTCTCGCCGCAATGTCAGCGAATGGGGACGCTTGTCGCCGCGCCGCAACACCGAGATGCGCACCTCGGTACCCGCCGCGCCGCGCATCAACTGCACCGCTTCGTCTAGCCCCATCTCCACCGTCTCGCGCTCGCCAATGCGGACGATGCGATCTCCGGGGCGCACGCCGGCCCGCGCCGCCGGGGAATCCGGGATGGGGGCAATCACCGTGAGCGCGTTGTCGCGGATGCCCACCTCGAGGCCCACGCCGCAAAAGCGCCCCTCGGCGTCCTCTTGAAAGCGCGCAAATTCATCCGGCGTCAAAAACGAGGAGTGGGGGTCCAGGGCGCGCAGCATCCCCTTAATGGCGTCGTGCACCAGGGCTTCGTCGTCAAACGCGCCGATGTAGTGCCGCTCCAGTTGAGCCAGGACGCGCCCCAGCACGTCGAGCCGGGGATAGGGGCTGCCATCTGCCGCACGGGCCATTCGCGGCGCCACGCATCCCAGCACCGCCGCGCCGATCAGCAGCGCGCAAAACAGTGACAAAAATCGCGTCTTCATGCCATCACCTCCTTAAAGAGGGTCAGGGGTTGGCGTCGGGGGCCGCGCCCGGGGAATCCGCTGCCGCTTCTGTTGTACCGGCGTCCTGCGGGCTGGCGGTGTCGGCGTCTTGCGGACTAGCGGTGTCGGCGTCTTGCGGACTGGCGGTGCCGGCGCGATCGAAGTGAAAGGGGATCCACAGAAAGCGAAACTCGCGGGTGTGTCCCTGGCGGCGCCATCCCAACAACCCACCGAGCAGGCTCCAGCGGGCGCCGTCTTCTACGGGCGGTTTTCCCATGGCCACAAAGGGGAAGAAGTTCAGGTACCAAAAGCGCTGTTCGTCGTGGACGCCGCGGTGCAAAGAGGTGTTGAGCACGCCGGTGCGCGCGCTCTCGTCGTCGGCTGCGCGAAAGAACAAGGGCGGCACCACCAGTGTGCGCCGGTGCTCCGGGGCGTTGTGGAATTGCCAATAGAGGGGAAACAACACGCGCCCCTTCTTGCCGTACTTGCGGTCGTCGAACTGCCACCACAGCGGAAACGCCACTTGCACCAGGCGGTCTTGGCGTCTCTTGTCGAAGCGCCACCACAGCGGGAACACCACCGTGGACGCGTCATCCGGCGACGAAAAACGCCAGATGAGCGGGGCCACGACGAAGTGCTTTTTGTCCTTGTGGCGCCCGGCGTACAGCAGCGGATGCAACCAAAAATGACGGCCCTGGGGCGTCTTGCCAAAGTCGAAGGTGGGCAGCACCCAACTGCGCCAAGAGGTCTCGTGCAGGCTGCGCTTGAACGCGAACAGCGGCGCAATGGCAAAGCCGCGCGACTTGTGGTGGTCGTGAAAATTCCAATACACCATCCCCACCATTGTGTTGTCGGAGACCGGCGTGTCCTTGCGGTAAAACAAGGGCGGCACCAGGTGCGCTCGCTCGCGGGCGCGGGTGTTGCCAAAGCGCCAGTACAGGGGCGAGAACATCTGCAGGTATTCGCCCTCGTAGCGGTACCAGTGGTAAAAGAGCGCCAGCCCGCCTTGGTTCACTTTGTCCGATTTGCGGTAATAGGAGAGCAGCGCCGGGAAGACGTGGGTCTTGTCGTCGTTGACCTGGGTGCCGACATAAAAGGGCAAGACCATGTTGCGCGACCAGGTTTTGTCGCGGGCAAAATAAAAAATCGGCAGGATGCCGGCGCTCCAGCCGTGGGCGCGGGTGTTGACGAAAATCGGCGGCAGCACCGTTGACGTGGTGTAGCGAATGTCGTCGCGGATGTGCCAAAAGATGGGCGGCAACACCGTGGTCACCGTGCGGTCGCGCGTCTTGGCGGAAAAGTACAGCGGGAAAAATCCCCGGCGAAAATCGGTGCGCTCCCGGTGGTCGTAGTACAAAAGCGCGAAGCGGAACCCGCCCTCGGGGTTGACGAAGTTCCAGTACAGGGGCGGAAACAGCACTTGGTAGCGCGTCCCCTTCTCCGTGTCCTTGCCCGTGAAAAAGAGCGGCGCGAAGCCGAAGTCGAACCCGGTCTCGGTGCGGCGGAAATAGGTTTGCAGCACGAGGTCGGTGTTGAACGAGGGGGCGCGAAACATCCAGTAAAACGGAAAGTACACCCGCGCCTTGAGGCCGTCGGAGTCGTGGGACCAGTAGAAGGGCAACATGCCGACGTCGCGCGTCGCATCCTCGCCGCGGCGCTCGCGAAAGTAAAACAGCGGCAACACGGTGGTGAAGCGCGTGTCGTCCGTGGTTTCGGAGACGTAGGGCGGCAGAATGAAGCGCTTGGGTTTGGCGGTGGTGCCGGATTCCACTTCGGCGAGCTCGGCGCCGGTCAGGCCAATGGGTGCCCGTTCGGTAACCGGGGATGACGCTGTCCGGGGAGGCGTCGCAGAGGTCGCGGTCTCGGTTTCAGATTCGGTCTCGGTTTCAGATTCGGTCTCGGTTTCAAATTCGGCTTCGGTTTCGGATTCGGCTTTGACAGTTTCAGGTGACAACGCCGGGTCGGTCGCATCGTCGGCAAGGAGCATCCCGGGTGCCCAGCACACGAGCAGCCCCAACGCCAGCCACATGAGGCCTCGTCGCAGTGGGTATTGCTGGCTCACTGCTGCGCCTCAATGGTGGCCACCAGCTCTGCCACGGGCACCTCGGTTTGCTCGCCGGTCTCCAAATGGCGCAAGGTCACGGCGTCGCGCTGCGCCTCCTCGGAGCCCGCGATTACCGCCAGGGTGGCCCCGGACTTGTTGGCGCGCTTCAACTGCGCCCGCAGGCTGCCTTCTTTGAAGGGCACCAGCACCCGAAGCCCCGCCGCGCGCAGGGTTCGCGACAGCAACATGGCGCGGTCCAAGCCGCCCTCCCCGGCCCCAGCGACAAACACCAGGGGCGGTGGCGACAGGGCAACCAAGTCCTTTACCAGGATGAGCAGGCGCTCCATGCCCAGGGCAAATCCGATGGTGGGTGTCGCGCGCCCGCCCATTTGCGCGATCAAATCATTGTATCGGCCGCCGCCCACAATGGTGGCCTGGGCGCCCAAGGCGTCGGGGGAACCCTGGATTTCAAAGATGGTCTGCGTGTAGTAATCGAGGCCCCGCACCATGGTGGGCACCACGTCAAAGGGAATCCCAAACAGGGTGAGCAGGCGCTGCACTTCGGCAAAATGCGCGGCGTCGTCGGGGTTCAGGTAGTCGAGAATGACCGGCGCGCCCTGGGCTTCGGCCTGGCAAGTCGGCACCTTACAATCCAAGATGCGCAGCGGGTTGGTCTCAAGGCGCCGGCGACAATCGGCGCACAGGCGCTCGGTGCGCTGCGAGAAATAGGCCACCAGGGCGTCGCGGAAAAGCGGACGGGTCTGGGCATCTCCCAGGCTATTGAGCTGCACGCGCACGTTGGAAAGCCCCAGGCTGCGGATGTACTGCACCGCCATGTCGATGATCTCGGCGTCAGCGGCGGGCTCGGCGGCGCCTATCAGCTCTGCGCCGGCCTGAAAGAATTGGCGGTACCGCCCCTTGGCCGGTCGCTCCCGGCGAAACATCGGCCCGATGTAGTACAAGCGCGAGATGGGCATTGTGGCGCCCAATGTATGCTGCAAATAGGCGCGCACCACCGAGGCCGTGCCTTCGGGCCGCAGGGCCAGCGCATCGCCACCTTTGTCCACAAAGGCGTACATTTCTTTTTCAACGATGTCGGTCGCATCGCCGATGGCGCGCAAAAAAAGCGCCTGGGGTTCCAGCATCGGGGTTCGAATTTCAGCGTAGTCGTATTGCGCCAGCAGCGCCCTGAATTTTTCCTCGAGATGGTGCCAAAGCGCCACCTCATCGGGGAGGATATCATGCATGCCTTTGACGCACTGTAGCGGTTTCATGGAAGGCACTCTAACAAGGCGATCCACGCTGTCAAACTGAAAACACGTGATTTGAAGTGGATTTTACAGGAGGGGAAAACGCGGGAGATCAGCCGCCGGGCGTCGTCAACTGGAAGGGATAGGTGACGATGACCACACCGCCGCCTTCGGGTTGCGGAAAGGTCCAGCGGCGCACCGCTTGTGCGATGCAGTTTTCGACCGCGGCGTTGCCCAAGGTGGACTCTTCGACTGCCGCCATTTGCACGGCGCCCGTTCCCGAGATGATGAACTTAATGGAAACGCGGCCCTGCAGGTCGGGGCGTTTGGCCAGCTCGCGCTCGTAACAGAAAGAGACCTCGTTGATGTGGCGATGAACGATGCGGCGAATGACCTCTTTGGAGAGAGAGCCCTTCACCATGGCAGCGCCAGAGCGAATTTGCGGTGCGCGTCCGCGGCGACCGCCCAGGCCACCCGCGCCACGACCGTAACCAGAGCCCGAACCGCCGCCACCACCGTGACCAATGGTGTTCAGGTTGCCCAAGCCGATGGTGCCCTCACCCGTACCGCCGCCACCGCGACCCGTACCGCTCAGACCCAAACCGCCGTAACCGAAGTTCTCGCCCACCTGGTTGCCCATCAGGGCGCCCAGCGCGTTTTCGGGGTCAACGCCCAGCGCGGTGTCTGCGCCAAACGGAGAGGTCGGTGCGTTCGAAGCCGAGAGATAGCTGAGAATACCCGCGGTCTTGGCCATTTCTTTGGAAGCGTCGCGCGCCATGCGGGGGTTGGGGTTGTCCTTGGGGCCCTTGATGCCGTAGTGGTTGTCGGTTTTGCGCGAGTCGCGCTTGCCCATCTGGCCCTCTTCGCCCTTGTGCCGCTTGCCCTTGCCGCCTTGTTTTTCGTCTTTTTTGTCTTTCTTGAGCAGGTCAGGTGCCTCTTCTTGCTTGACCTCGGCCGCCGCCAACATCGCGCGGATAAAGCGGTTGTTTTCGTCGAGTTGATCGAGGGAGAGACCTTCAGGGCTAGGCGGAATAAAGAAAATGATGAACAGAAAGATGCCGTGAAGCACCGCAGAAATGCCGTTGTAAATTTGGTGCGACCAATCGAAAACAAAGGGCGCCACAAACTTGCGGGGGCTGGGCACCGCGTTTACCAAAAAGGTCCACGGCCCCACATCCATTTTGACGCGTCCGCGAGGCGGCAGGTTGAAGGCGTATCCACCGGGGATATCGCCAGCCGGGGCGACTTGCCCACTCTGAATAATTTCCTCCAAGGGAATGCGGCTGCCATCTTCCATGGTGACGTCGCCAGTGGCACCCGGCAAAAGGGTTACCGTGGCACCGCCGCCTGGGTGGTTGGTCATCAGGGAGACCTTGGATTGTCCATTCAGCACTTCGAGCGGCAACGGAAATTGACAGGTAAAATCCTCACCGACGCAGTACTGCTCCGCCTCTTTGGTATCGGGCGAGTAATGGAACACTTGCAACACGGAGTGGTTCCACATGGCCACCACTTCCACGCTCTGTTTGGTTACGTCCTCAACAGTATTCAAATCGACATAGGCTGCTGCGCGGGGTGCTGCCGCGTGATCCATCATGCCGTGCGCCATTCCTGCGCCTCCCATGGCCATGCCTCCCATGCCCAAGCCTTGTCCCAGGCCAGGCAACGCAGCGCCTACACCGGGAGAAGCCACGGCAGCAGGACTGAAGGACACTTCAATTTGCACCTGCCCCAGCGTAATCATATCGCCGTTGTTCAGCGGAGATTTGGTGATGCGCTCGCCGTTTAAGAAGGTGCCCTGCTCGCTGTCCATATCGAGGATATGGGCATCATTCATGCCGGTTACCTCAATGACAGCGTGCATTCGAGAAACACTCTCATCGTCGATTTGCAGATGGCTCGAAGACATCCGGCCAATTTTTATGGCATCTTTGACAATAGATTCTTGGCGTACCACCACACCGTCTTGGTAGATTTTAAAATTGACAGCCATCGCACTCATTTTTTTACCTTCTTCTTTTAAAAGCAGTGCCCACCACGGCAATGCTCCGCAAACACTCCGCTAAATGTCCTCAACCGACTTCAACATTTCAGGGATGAAGTTTTGACGCACTTTGATGAGGCTTTTTTGCTTTCCTTTTTTGCGAACGGTCATCAATTCGCCATCAGGACGCACCAAGTCACCTTCGACAATGTCGTCGTCAAATGAATACTCGGTTGTTTCCGCATACTGCTGGGCGTGGGCCAAATTCGCTCCCAACAACACCACCGAAAATGCCAATGCTGCAGCCCCAATCATTTTTTTCATGCCGTGAACCTCCCTAGGTCGTTCCGATTTCTCGGATGGCAATATTTCATTCTGCCGAAAGTCCCCTAAGTTGTATGGACAACAATGGGGCGTAAAAGTTCCCTACATTTTGAATATCAATCGAGCTTCACGGAACCTTTGGCCTTGGAAGCTTCGTCTTTGGCTGCCTTTTCTTGGGCTGCCGCCTCTTCTGCCGCCTTCTTGGCCGCTTCTTCTGCCGCCTTGGCTTCCGCAGCCTTCTTGGCTTCCGCAGCCTCCATGGCCGCAACTTCCGCCTCAACAGCGGCTTCGTCTACAGCCTCACCCGATGCGGGACCCGCTGCCCCAGAAGCTTCTTTTTCGGCCAATTCAGCCGCGCGCTTCTGTTGTGCCTCGAGCTCCTTCGCCGCCTTTTCTTGCTCGGCAGCCATTTTCTTCAGCTCTGCCATTTCGCGTTCGGCCTGCTTGATGTCTTCAATGGCCTTGCGCGCTGTTGCGATGCGCCGCTTGGCTTTGTCGACATAAGAAAGCTCCGGTCCCTTGGGGCCGTCCGGATCGATGGCGTGTTCCTTGGTCGCATTTTTGAGGAACATCTCAAAAACTTGCGCAGCCTTTTCAAACCCCTCTGGCGTGCCGGTATTTTCGTAATCCATTTCGAGCAAGCCGAGGTTGTAAATATAGTCGGTGCGGTTTTTGTCCAGCTCCGATGTCTTTTTGTACTGCGCGCGCGCCAGGGCATAATCCCCCAACCCACGGGCTGCTACGCCGAGCCCCATGTGCGCGTCGTAGCTGTTGGGCCGCAAAGCAATGGCTTTTTCAAACGCCGCCTTGGCCGCTTCGTAGCCGCGGAAGTTCAGGTTAATGGCCGCGTAACTCATGTAGGCTTCAAAAAGTGTCGGGTCCTTTTCAAAAGCGCGTTCAAATGCTTTCAGGGCCTCAACCAATTCATTTTTGTGCAGCAAAATCCGGCCCAATGCGTGATAAATCGGCGCAAATTCGGGATCGGTCTTCACCGCCTGATCAAACACCAACGACGCCAGCGTTAGGTAGGATGGCCGATTCAAGGTAACGGCGATCTCGAAGTACAACATGGCGAGTTGATACAATGCAGGCATGTATTTTGCGTCAATGGCCAGGGCTGTACGCAAGTTCGTTTGGCTCTTACCCCACGCAGCTTGATCTCCCTCTTTCGCTTTCTCGAGCAAAAGGGTTGCGGCCATGGTGTACGCCGGAACCGCCTCTACGGTGTTGGGACCCAAGCCCACGGTTTCCTGCAGCAGCTTTTGCGCTTCCGCTTCTTTGCCCTCCTCAATGGCCATCGCAGCCTGGTGCGCTAACACCAACTGCTTGACCGGCAGGCGTTCTGGATAGCTTTTCAACACGCGCTCAAACGTACTCTTGGCCTCAGCCGTCTTTCCGCACTTGGCCTGCACAGCGCCGATGTTATAAGCCGCCTCAGCCACACCGTATTTCTTCTCAAAGCGCTCGAATTCTTTTATTGCCGCATCGCAATTATCGGCCGTCCAGCCCGACTTATCGCCATCCGCAATCATCTGCGTTGCTTTTTGAAAGTCATCGCGGGCTTCCTTGGTCAATAAAACGTTGCCATCGGCGTCAGTCTGCAGTTTTCCAGTGGTGGTTTTCTTTGTTTTTGCGCCACCACAGCCGACCAGCAGCAACACGAGTAGCATCCCAAAAACGATTTTTGATTTGTTGAAAACGTTTAACATCTGAGGATACCTCCTAATTACCGCTCGTCTCGATATTGTCGGTCGCTTTGCTCAATTCACGTTCGCGTTTTTGCGCTTCCGTCTCCAACTCCATAATGGGGTCCGGTGGCGCAATAAAACGGAAAGAAGCTTTGGGCATCACTCGAATTTCTTCGGAGATCGGGTAACGCATCGGCTCCAAGGTGTTCAGTTCTTTTTCACAGCGCAGCGAGTTCTCATTGAACCAGCGCACTTTTGTCGAAATATTGAGACAGTGCTCGTAAGCTGTCACCGCTCCTTGTCGATACGGCTCTGCGCGTTTGTCCATTTCGCCGCGATAAATATCGATCAGTTCTTGGTCACCTTTCATGGAAGGCGGCAAGGGCGAATCATAAATGTCCTTCATAAAGGAGAGCTGCATGTCCGCCGCTCTCGCAGCAGCAGCCATCTCCCATTCGGGTACGTGCAACGCCGCCACTTTGCCAAATGCGGCCAATCCCTCGTTCAGCGATTTGATCTTTTGTTCGAACCAAGGACCCAACCGATGCTCTGCCCAGTAATTAAATTGAATCTCGAGCTCTTCTTTTCGCTCTTCTTTCTTAACGGCCAGCATCTGCTCTTTGATGGATTTCCCTTCTTCGTAATATCCCCATCTCGCCAAGCGCTTCCGGTCTCTCTTCCACTGTTCGATGGCGGTAATATCCTCTGCAGACATCGTCTCTTTCATCTTCTTGCCCCACCAGGTTTCGATCTTCTTTGGCAGGCCTTTTTCGCCGACAAATTCGGGGAAGCGAATCTTTTGAAAGGCAATAAACTTCACCTCGGCGATGTAGTAAAGCGACTTGGCCGCCGCAATCAGCGCCTTGGCCTTACGCCCAGGGTCAGTGATAGATTTTTGTCCCTTTTCAAATGTTGAAAAGGCTCTTTCGTAGTTTTTAATGGCCTGCGCGTGATCGGGGCGCGCCTGATTCCAAAACGCATCACCAATCATCGCATGCGCCTGCACTTGCTCGTCAATGAGGTTGGCGCGGGAGTAGGTTTTCAGGTAGCGCGTGTACCATTTTTTGACATCCTCCCAATCCTTGGTGTTGACGTGAATAAAGCCAGCACCAAAAACCAGGGACGCGGTATCGGCGAGCCGTCGCTTCGCGTAGGTTTTCTCGTACAAGCTCACTGTGCGCAGGGCTTGATCTATCTCGTTCAGACCGATGTAAAACATAACCGCGTTTGCCATCGCATCCGGGGCTTCTTCCTCACCCGTGTACTTTGTGGCAAAGGCGACGTAGTTTTCAGCGGCTTTCGAGAAGTTTTGCAGTGCGTGATAGTTTTGACCGATGTAGTACGCGGCTTTCTTGGAGTGTTCGCAATCGGGATAACGCTCGATCATGTGTTCGCGTACGTTAATGGCCTTCATGACCAATCGCGCGGACTCCATGTTAATGGCTGTGTTGAACAACACCTCGCACATGCCGCGATCATCGTACACGCCCTTGTAGTTTCGATAAATATCCAAGTAAATTTCAGCCGATTCGGTAAAACGGCCGCGCTGTGTCAAAGACTCAGCTTTCTTTCGCATAACCCCAACTTTGAGCGACTTAATTTGTCCCGCAAACTCGGGGTCCTTCATCAAATGGAGGCCCGGGGCTTTTGACGTATCGATGAACACGTCCACAATGTCAGCGAGGTCGTCGTAACAGGAGGGGATGGGCTTTGCAATCATGCTGCCCAGCGCGTTCAAGCAGTCCAGGTACAAGTTGGCGGCATAGATGGCCGTCTCGTGATCAGAGTGATTGATTGCGATATCTTTGAACAAAACAGAAGCCTCGGCGAACCGATTGGCCTCATAATAAATTCGCGCGCGGCGGTATTTGATATTCACCAACTCATCGGCTTTGGCATCTTTTACAAAGCAAATATAGCGGTTATAGGAGCGTAAAATACCGGTTTCCAATTCGCTCAACTCTTTGGCTTCGAGAACTGGGCGATTTTCCTCTTCGCATTTCGAGACGCATTCCGGGTCCTTTGATTTTTCTCTTTGGCATTTTCGCTGACAGTCTTTTTTAATTTTGCTGTCGCCAGCCTCGAGTTGGTATGTGCGCTCTTTGTCTTTATCGGCCCGCTCTGTCACATAAACTTTGTTGTAGCAAAGCACTGCGGCATAAGCCGAATCAGAGGTGTACTCTCCGCCGGGGTCCATGTCCACGACCGCATCGAATGCAGGGGCGCAATTGGCCCAGTCCTCCATGTACCAATACAACTCGGCTTTGTAGTACGCGACGCGGTAACGCGTGGGTTTTGTATTCTCGTCAAAACCTTCCACGTCCCAGCTATCCAAATCGGGATAGGCCTTCAAGATGGTGTCATAAAGATCGACGACCAGCTTCATCGTATTGGGGTCTTTGGTTCCCGGTGACGTTTCGCTGCCGACACATTCCAAGTTCCACTGCGTCGCGATGTCCCAGGCAATGGAAATGGTGTCTTGGTTACACGTTTTGATTTTCTTTTCGGCGTGTTTTTCGGTGGCAAACTTTTTAGAGAGCTCAATTTGCCGTTGAATTTCAACGACTTGCTTGTCTTTTGCTCTCGCAGCAATGGCGGCGTAGGTAATTTTGGTTTGGTATCCGCAAAGATCGTCGCCGTTGTTGTTTTGAAAATTAGAGAGTTCTAACTCTTGCAACTGGTGAAAGACAATAATGGCGTCTTCCCAGCGCCCAGCGTTGTAGTAAACATTGGCCAATCGATCGAGCATGGCGTGCTGCTGATCGCCGCCAATTTTCTGAAACAATTTCCAACCATCGCCAGGGTTTCCGATGTCGGAATAAGGTTGCACCAATTCAAGTTTGGAACGGCGGGCCACCACTTTGGCTTCGCGGTTTTCGGGGTTGCGATCGGCAAAATCGATAACTTTGGTGAATTGTTGAATCGATTTTTTGGGCTCGTGCATGTTCATCAAGCACCACGCTTGGTAATACATGGCCACGACGTAGTTGGGGTTATCCTTCTCGCCCCAGTCAATTACTTTTTGATAAGCCTCATAGGCATCGGTAACAATGCGTGCCTCGTGAAAGAAGTATTCACCAAAGGCCATCCAGGCGTGGGGGATAAAACGAGATTTGGGATATTTTTGAATCAGCTCTTGGTAGAAGATTCGGCCTTGCTCGCGATATGCCGATTTGTCTTCGGCCTTGGTCAACTCCGACGCCAACTGATCGACTTCGTAGGCAATGGCAAACAAAATTTCGTCGTACCCATCGTAGTTTGAAAACTTATTGCGGATCTCGACATATGCCTTAATGGAAGCCTCGCGGAAAGACTTGGCCCGGTCATCCAATGCCTTTTGTTGCGCGCGCATCTTGCGGGCATCGTCCTTTTTACCGGACTGCTGCAGTTGAAAGATTTTTTCATCCATCGTGCGCGCCTGAAAGTTGATGGCGTCGTACATTTCTTTCAACGCATCGGCCAAGCGTTTTAGAATTTCTGCTTTTTCGGGGTTTGCATCCGGTGTTTGGTCGGCCAACTTTTTGATAAGCGCAATTTCCTGGCGCAAAATATCAATGGCCCGCGCTTCGCGTTTCCGCGAAAACGAACTCTGGATGATGTCTTTGACCATCTGCCGATCCAGGCTTGGACCCACTTCTTCTTTTTTGCGGACCTCTGGCGGCTTCGTGCTGGTACCCACCTGTGCCTTGCGCATTTGCGTACCAATGGACAACGAACCCTCACAAGCCGTCACCTGTTGCTCAATACTTTTGGGGACACACTGTTCTTCGCCAGCCAGAGTGCTGCCCGAAGCGGCGGTGGTTGTCGCCGCGAATGCAGCGCCTGGAAACAATACAAATAGCGCTGCCGCTGTAAAACGAACCAGGCCATTTTGGAAAAAGGCATTACGAGATGACATATGCATTACCTCCCACAGATGCTGACAACAGGTTGGCGATAGTATCCGAGTTCATCTCGCCAATACTCACCGCGAAATGGCCAAATGACGTGTTCGGCGTCGCTAGAAATTTTGGCGCGTGCCACTTCCATTTGTGTCTTAACCGTATCGGTCACGCTTTCCGTTTGCAGTTCGCCGCGGATGGCTTTGAGAATTTCGATTTCGACACGCGTGGTCTGTCCCAGGAAATCTAAAATTTCGCCCAAAAGACGCTCGTAACGAGAACGCGCAAGGTTGCCCGTATTGTCAATGGCGACAGACTTGGCCGTCTCAATGTCCTGCATAATGCGCATGCCCGCCGAGGAGTTCGAAAATTGCGGTGGCATCTTTTGCAATGTTTCCGCCTCTTTTTCGAGGATTTCTACGTACTCGAGATTGCGCAGCAAAGTGCGGTCATCCAGCGCACCTTTAACGACGTTGAGCACATCGCGGGGAATGCCCAAGGGGTTTTCGCCGCGTTCCAGGTCGCGCGCGCGCATGTTTTTGATTTTTCTCAAAAAGTCGAAAAATTGCGGGTTGTCCTGAAACTTTGACAGCGAAATTTCCAGCTCTTTTTTGATGGGTTCGTATTTTTGCGTGAACTCCTTAACAACGATAGAGGCTTCATCATACATGCACTGATCAAAGTAGATAACCGCCTTCAAAATCAGGGACTCGGGATAAAAGTGCTCTTCAAAGTAAGGAGAGTTAATGGTGTGGATGTTGCCGAGGGCGCGCGGATAGTGCTCCATTTGAAAGAAAGCCCAAGCCTCTTCAAACTGCGCGTCCAAATAATACTCGGAGGATTGCGGGATTTTGCTCCATGCCGCCACAGCGGAATCCCAGTGCTGGGTGGAGTAATAGATGCGGGCCAGGGACAGCCAGGCCAAATTGAGAAAACGCTCTTCTTCGTTGCTGCGGAACAGCGTGCCCTCGTAACGGTTAACGATTTGCATGAACGCGCGCGACGCTGGCTGCGCTTGGCGTTCACGAACATATGTGATGCCTGTAAAAAACTCGGCGTTGACCTTCAGGGGATTTTTTTTGTCAATTTCCAGGAAAAAGGAACGCGCTTTGGCGAATTCGCCCATTTGGTACCAGTAGCGTCCCATAAGATAGAGTAACTCATTATATAAGTCTGCCGTTTCAGACTTATTGAATTCCTGCAACACTGCAATCGAGTCACCGTAACGACCGACCAAGCCGATGATACCAGCGGGCTCCGGCAACTTACGAGAGAGCTGGGCCAACCACTGCAAGCTGGATTGGAAGTAAAGATGCCCCGTCGTCATCAAGGCAATCTCTTCGAAGATGCCTAGGGCTGCTTGGTAAAAAGCGAGGTGGTAAAAGCATTTGCCCAAAAAGAATTGGGCTTTTTGCACGTTGGCCGGTTCATCACCGGTTTCACCCGCCAAAATACGCTGAAGCTGTACTGCGGATTGTGCGTAGCGCTCTTGCTGATAAAAGCGCAGTGCGTTGGCCAACGCTTCGCTCGGCGGCCCAGAGGGAGCCGGTGGCGGCGCAACGGCAACGGGTTGCGCGGGTTGTGCACCACCGTCCTCTTCAAAGGTCATGTCATCGAAGGACATGTCATCTTGGGCTTGGGTGGATGCGGCAAATAGCGCGACCAGCGCAAATGCCATCGAAGCAACAGAGATATAACTAGCTTTCATTGACTACCCCTCTCTGAAAAACAGATTTGAGTTACAGCGCACTGTTTGACACAAGTGTAATTGGCAACGCAAGCAGAGTTTGCCAACAAAATTGCATACTTACACAGGACACTGGCGCGTATGTTAAAATTCCCAATATGAAAAGTCAAGCGCTTTGTCCGTTTTTCAGTGCTGCTAGAAGCTTGTTTTGATATTGAAAAAACCTTGTAAATTTGGGCTTTTAGCGTCATTTTGTCTCCAGTGGAAAATAATTATGGTTCTTGACGAAAGAATTCAGGCAATATAAAAAGAGGCAAACCAAAAAGGCTGACAAAACACCCATTCACAAAGGTCAGAAAGAAAGGTTATTACATGTATCGATACATCGGCGGTTTATTGATGGCTTTGATGTTCCTCTGCACTGGCTGCCCCGAAGAAATGGTGGGCGCCCCCTGTGTCCCCGAAACGGATAAAGGTGAATTCAACATTGATGTAGAGGGTGTCACCTGGTCCCTCGAAACCGGCTCTGTCCAATGCGCGACACGTATCTGCCTCACGCAAATCCGCCCCAACCAAACCGCCTCCAAGGGCAATTGCGAAGAGCAAAACAATCTGGAGGCCTGCTGGAAGGGCAACAACGGCCCCGTGCAACTCAAATTCTCTTTCTGCTCTTGCCGTTGCATGGACGCCGAAGGACACAAGTATAAAGACAACACCGACAAATACGATGACCTTTGCGAATGTCCGCCTTCTACTGTCTGCGAAAAGGTCATGGAACCCATTGATGGCGGGCCCCCGAACCTGCCCGGTGGCTACTGCGTCCCCTCTTGCATTCACACGCCCTGCTCCCCCGATCCGAACACCGGTGAGCCCCGCATCTGCACCCCGTCCAAAAACAGCGACGAACCCTGGAAATGGTACTGCGCTGAAGTTCTCGACCCGGTCGAGAGCAACTGACACCCCGCCCTCCGCACACCCCTTCGAGACAAACGCTCCCCACCTGCTATAGCAAAGACAACTCGTAGCAAACCTGCACCCTTGCGGGAATGCGGCGGCGACAACGCATTTGCAGCAGCAAGGCCCAAAAATGATGCCCAAAAACACCACGCGCACAGGACAAATCGGCGAAGACTTCGTCTGCACGCAGCTCATGCAGCGCGGCTACCGCATTCTCGATAGAAATGTCAGAGAGAAGTTTGCGGAGATCGACATTATCGCTCAGCAAGAGCAAACCATCTGCTTCGTTGAAGTACGTACGCGAACCAATGCGGAATGGGGCCACCCGGCAGAAACCATCACACCGCGCAAGCAACGCCTCATCCGCCGGGCTGCTGAATCTTGGCTTGTCAAACGCCGACTATATCACATGCCATCGCGCTTCGACGTAGCGACAATCTTGTGGGACAACATGGCTTTTGAGTATTGGGAAAATGCGTTTGGGCAGGACTACTGATGCGTTTCCACATCTCCGATGCTCTCGGTATAGCGATCAATCATTTGCTGCAGTGTCCGACGCGGTGCCGAAAAATTGTCATCGTCGGGCAAGTGCGTTTTTAACTTTTGCAGCTGCAAAACATCCTGACGCCGTGCATCCCGAAGTTTCGCCAGGGTGTTTTCCAATTCGGAAAAAACCTGCTGCATTTCATCGCCCTTGCGCAGCCTTTCGCGGAGCAAGAAATTGCCGTCATCAATGCTTCGCAAGAGCCGGCGGATTTTGTACATCGGGCCCGCCACCTTGTGGGTCACCACGATGGTCATAATGCTCAGCAAGGCCACCAGCAAAACGGCGCTCGACACCAGCACATATAGTGTCACCGCCTTGGTGGCTTCCCCGCCTGCCACCAGCTTTTGGTGGGCGTGTTCGTCCATCACCGACGATGATTGACCAATAATGACGAGATCGATGGATTGGACGAGGGTATTGTATAAAAAGTACCCCATCACCCCCACAATCAGCAACGCCACAACCGACACGCGAAAAACCCAAGAAAGCTGAAACCCTCGGTCGATTAAAAAATTTTTTAATTGGCGTTTTTGTGGTCTCGGCAGCGTCTTTTCCGTTTGGTGCTCTGGCATAAAATTGACCTCAAATTCTTTTGTGACAACCTACAATACTGAAGGTAATGCCTCCATCACCTGTCGCAACATATCGTCTACCAAACGTCGAACCGCCTTGCTTTGTTCCGCAGATTTGGCGGCAGGTTGTGCCGTTGCCGCAGCAGAGACCGGCACTTTTACACTGCCTGAGGGCATCATCAACAAACTGTAATCCGGATTGCTAAACACGTTCAAACTAACCGAAACTTCAACCGCGTTGCTGTGCCAGACCAAGCCCACCAAGGCGCCCGAGATGATAAACCCCTGCAATTTCTCAGCGCTAAGCTTTTGGCGCACTTGCGTCTCGGAAAGCCCCGCAGCCTGCAACTGCACTTCGGGCAATGCCGTCAACGCCTCTGTGACAACGCTCTTCATCAGGTGAGCGGCTTCGGCATCGGAGAGCGTGGATGTGTTTCCCATGGCATCGATTTTGGCCAAATATATCGCCTGCGTTGCCGAAACATCGGGCGTCGCGACACCGGATGGCACCGGTGCGTTTTGCAGCACTTGCAAGGAGGTGCGCGCCTGCTTCTTCACCGCTGTGGAACGCGCCGTTTGCGACAGCTTTTGCAGCGCGTCAATGGCCGCGGCATCGCCGATTTGTCCCAGGGCCGTTGCAGCGGCAATCACCACCAATTCCTCTTTGTCGTCCAGCGCGCGAATCAAGGCGGGGACAGCGGTTGTGGCGCGGATCTTCCCCAGAGAGCCCGCCGCCTGTACTTTCACGAGATAGGTATTGCCGGTCTCCAACATTTTGATCAGATATTCGGTGCGGCTGTCTGCATGGGCGGTTGCCGAAACAAAGGGAGATACCGCAAACAAAAATGCCACAATAAGAAGATATGCAGGGCGATTCCAGGTGGGGTAATGCATGTCCAATTTCTCCAAGCGCTTGGCGTTGACGCAAATTTCTTTATGTTAGACGCGAAGCCCCCCAAAACGCTCAAAGCATCTTACTCTCTTGTCCATTTTTAAGCGACACGATAAAAAAACAATCACTGTGCCCTTATGCGAGACACGCCCTAAAATGAAATCATACTTGCTGCCCGCCACATTGCTGCTTTGTTTGCACTGCACGCCGCCATCGCTTGATGGAGATGACTTGCAGAAAATCGGTCGCGCAGCGGCACAACCGATGGGCGAACAGACGTCGCAGCACCCGCCCACGCCAGCGATTCCCAGCGGCATACCGGTGCCCGCCCCCGAAAGAAAAGAGCTGCACGGCGTCATCGCAGAAATTATCTACGTGCGCGACTACACTTACTTGCGCCTGAAAACCGACGAAAAGCCCTCGGACACTTGGGTTGCCATTCCCAGAGAGGAGCTGGCAGAAGGGCAGCACATACGCATCGTCGAGGAAATGCGCATGACGCACTTTGTCGGACGCGAAGCGGGGCGCACCTTTGATGAAATCGTTTTTGGCACCCGCATGCCCTAACGGGGTTGGCTACTTGAGCGCCTTGCCGTCACGGGCGGACACCATGCTGCGCAAGCGCACGGCCTCTCGTGCCACGCGCATGAGGCTGCGCCACTGCAAGGTCTTGGACTTTCCCTCTGTACGCGGCACACAACGCACGGTGCCCCAGACGGGTTTGAGCCCCGCATCCATGGCCTTTTGGATCAAGACAAAGCTAAACAAAAAAGTATGCGCCGCAATATCAGGTGCCCAGCGCTTCGCATGTGCCGTCGGGAAGAGATAAAGCCCCTCCAACGAGGCGTCAATGCGCACCACGTGTTGCAAATACCGGCGCAATCCACGACTCAGACAACGCCGAAACCCGCTGCGCGCCCCTTTGGGATATCGCGTAATGACCACGTCGCCTTGGCGCAGCAAGGGCAGCATCTTGGCAAGCTCTGCTGCGGGGATTTGCCCATCTGCAGCGTTGAAAACAAAGTATGGCATGCGCGCCTCTCGAATGCCGGTCTGCATCGCTGCGCCCATACCGAGGTTGCGCTCGTGTCGGCACAATCGGCCCCCGCCATGCTCCTGAAAAAACTGCGCCACCATTTTCGGTCCATCATCAGTGCTCCCGTCGTCGATGACCAACACCTCCCAAGAAGCCGGATATGTCGCCAAGAACGCGTGGGTTTCTCCCAAGGTGCGCAAAATCGATTCGGCCTCGTTAAACATCAAAATGATGACGCTCAACGAGGGAAAGGCAAAGGCAGCGGACATGTTGGAACGAGAATGGGCCACCTAAAAGGAGCGCCCAAGCCCCACGCCAAAAGCGGTGTCGTCAACGTGTGGCGACAGCCGCAGTGCACGCGGACGGCCCGTGCGGGAACGGAGCGATCGGGGCACTTGGTTTTCGTTCACTTCGCGCCACGCGATGCGATAGGGCGTGTAATGCGCCATGCTGTCGGCGATACCAACAACAATGATCACCGCCAACGAAATGAAGCTAATGCGATTGGCCAACCGCAACCCCTTCTCGCGGCGCTCATAATCGCTGTGAGCGCGCTCCGAGAAAAGCAGCGTCGGCGCATTTTTGGCCAGGCTCGCGTGCATGGCAAAAGTCGTTACGGTGCTGGCCAACAGCAGGGACTCCAGCGTTAGAAATGCAATGCCTTTTTGCTTGTGACCATTTTGAAATTGGCCGGCACCAAACGGCATAAACGCTGTAATCAACGAGTTTCTCTCCTCTGTTTTTTGCACGTATACCGTCTTGGTCAGGCGTGCAATTTCGGCCTCCAGCTTTGCCTGCTCTTCGGCTTCGCGGGCCTTCTCGGCCTCGAGGCGCGCTACCTCTACTGCGGCCAAGCGATCGGCGTTTTGTCGCTTGATGCGCGTAAAGAAATCCACCGCGTCGATGGGGAACACCAGCGGGTCTAGGTGGAAATCTGGCATGCGGTTGAGCAACTGCACGAATTGCTCTTCGGCGCGGGCCTCGTCGCCCAAAAACAAATAGGTCACGCCGAGAAATTTGTGTGTCTCAAGCAAAATCATTTCATTGGTGGGGGATTGGGCCAGCAGGGATTCGAAGCGCTCCTTGGCCACGGCGTACTCACCCGCATCCCATGCATTTTTGGCATCGGCAAAATCGGAAAACTCTTCGGCTTCGCAGGGCGTGGCGCGGCAGAAAATCGCCAGCACACACACAACCGCTGCCCACGTGAACCGATGAAAAAGTCGTGGCAAAACTCCCGCCTCTCGGTCATTGAAAAAAGAAGCACAACAATCGCCAAACGCTAACTCAATCGCCTGCTTTTTCCAAGTGCACAACCACTTCAGTCGCTTGGGCTGCCTGCAGTTGTACCGTCCGAGATATCGGTCGATATCCATCGGCTGTGATCAGGAGCTGCGCCTGTCGTTCGGGGGTCGCCCCAAAGGATATGGACAGGGGTGCATTGGTTTTTCCGCCCATCACCCCGTCGATGGAAACCGATGCCTCGGCGTTGCTGCGCACCCGCAATGTCCCCGGTTTCCAACGCAGCCGCGCACCAATGGACAGCGGCTCATCGCCGGATTTCACATCAACGGCCATGGTCAACGGTTGCAGGCGTTCGTCGCGCGGCGTAAACGTGATCTTGTGCATGCCAACCGACAACGTGCGCGAGCGATCTGTGGTTTTGTAGGTGAAGGTTTCACCGCCCTCGATAGCGATGTCCACACTCATCGGCGAGGGATTGAACACGACCACGCGCGTCTCTGCTTCCACGGTGGATGCCACGTGCTTTCGCCCCGGCCGGACGAGTTGCCCGCGGGGTGTTGTGGCCGCAGCGGATGCATCTGCGCTGGGCGTTTGGGGCATTGTAGATGTGTCTTGGCTGGGAGCCGGTGTCTCTGGCGGCGGGGTTGTCGTCGCGGCTGCCGCATCCCGAGACAGTCCTGGCAGCACCGATGGCGGGGCGATGGGCGCGTACGGAGCCGATAAATTGTCCGCAGTCTCGCCTTCTGGATGCGCCCCCTTGGCATGCGAACCGGGGCCCGGCAACCACCCCATCACGAGCAGCACCACCAACACCGTAACGGTAATGCCCATGGCGAGAAACACGGCCACGCGCTCCAGGTTTCGCCGCAGACGGCGCTGACGCGACAGCATGTTCACCGCATCCAGCGCAGCGGTGTTGCCGGGGTCGAGGGCCAAGACGCGGTTGAAGTGGTTCATGGCCTCAGGCAGCCTTCGCGTCCGCAATGCCGTTTTTCCCAAAGAGAGCGTTTGGGGAATAATTTGGCGCAACAGGTCTGCCTCGGCGGCATCGGGGTCTTGAAAAAACGCTGCCAACAATGTGCGGGAGGAAGGCGGCATCTTCATTTCGGCGAGGGCCGCATCGATTTCGGTGATCACATCCGCTGCAGTGGCAAAGCGCCTTTCGGGCTGTGCCTGCAAACAACGGACAATAATGGACGCGATGCGGTGCCCCACTGCGGGATTCAAACTCAGCGGATGATCGTAGTAGCCTTCGACAATGCGCTTGATCACCTGATGGGGATTGGTACCGGAAAACGGCAGCACCCCCACGGCCATCTCATACATCATGATGCCCACTGAAAAAATGTCGGCGCGCGCATCCAAGACGGCATGCTCGATGTGCTCTGGCGACATGTACATCGGGGAGCCCAAAATTTGACCCGTGACGGTCATTTGGCCGATGTCGGCGAGATACGCAATGCCAAAATCGGAGAGGCGCACCTCCCCGTTTTCGGAGATCAAAATATTCTCGGGTTTGACATCGCGGTGAATGATGCCTTCGTCGTGGGCCACTGCCAGCGCACTAAGAATGTCTTTGGCGATCAAGAGGGCCACCTCAGCCATCACTGTGTGACTTTCGTCCAAGCCGCGCTGATCGAGAAACTGCCGCAGGGTAAAGCCCGACACCAGCTCCATCACCAGGAACACCTCGCCATCCGCCGTTTCGCAGTAGTCGTGTACACCGACGATGGATGGGTGCATCAGCCGCGCCACCGAGTGCGCCTCTCGTTCAAATCGCGCGCGGGCTTCACCGTGAGAAATCAAGTGCGAATGCAGCAGCTTAATGGCCACCTCGCGCTGCAGATGGGTATCGTAGGCGCGGTACACCACCGCCATGCCCCCGCGGCCAATTTCTTCGCGGATCTCATACCGTTCAAGCATTCTGTGTCTGGTGTCATCTCGCGTCATTTTCGCTGCCGACTATACCCGCAAGTGGCGCATCCTGAGATGTAATTTTTGGATATTGCGCCACCGGTATCGTGCGCTGCTTTTTCCAAACCGCTGCGCTTTGTACCTGCCTGCCGCCAGATGCATTGTTTTGACGTGGCAAATGTTGAAGAATGGACGCATACTCATTGATCCGTATTTCGGATAGTATTGGCACAGCGGAACAGAACATTCAGCAAATGTTGCGTTTTGGGCAAGACGCAACGGACAGGGGAAGAGCAATGAATATGAAAGAGCGCATTCAATCTCTCATCTCACAACTGGAACACGATCCCTCGCAAGAAGAACCGTTCGAAATGCTGGAAGAAATCGCCACCGAGGAGTGGCCTCCCGAAGAAACCGAAAGCATTCGCGCCGAGCTCTCCGCGGGACAACAGCGCCTCATATCCGCTGGTCGCATCCCCGCCGCCATCCGGCTCACCGACATCGAGTTGGCCTTGGCCCAAGGCCCCGAGCAAGAGACGCGCATCATGCGCGAGAAAGCCCGACTGCTCGACGAAGAATTGTTCGCGCAAGAGGAGGCCCTTGAGGTCTTGAAAAAGGCGGCGTTGCTCACCCCCGACGACCCCGAAATCAACGACCGCATCGAGCTGATCACCGCCGAACGCGCGCGCTGGAAAGAAATTGTTGCGAAATTCAAAGAGCAGGCCGAGGCCGCTACCGATATGTCTTTGCGCGCCCACATGCTCTACAGCGCTGCCGAGCGCTGCTACAAAAACGACCACGAGAGCCCCGAACAAATCACCGAATTGCTCCAAGCGGCGATGTCCGCTGATCCCACCCACCACAAGGCCGCACGGTTGCTCGAGCGCCTCTACGAAGATGCGGCCAACTGGTCCGAGCTCGTCGCGCTTTATACATCACTGGCCCAAAAGCGCCCCGGTCGCGCCGACAAGGTGCAAATGCTGCTGGCTGCGGCCTACACCACCGGTCACCACCTCGACGACATGGACGCCGCCGCCGCCCTATACGCCGAAGTGCTCGACTACCAGCCTGGGCATCCCTCAGCGCTGCGCTTCCTCGTCAAGTATTACGAATCACGCGAAGACTGGGATCACTTGGTAGCGGTCTACGAGGACACCTTGCACGGCAAGTTGCTCCCCGAAGACGAAATGGCCGCGTTGACCCAAGCCGGCATGATTCACTGGAAATTTCGCGACGACATGGACGCTGCCGACACCTACTTCAAGCGCCTGCGTCGCATGGCACCGGCCCACCCGGGCATGCTCTCCTTCTATCGCACGTGGCTGGCGCAATCCGGTGACAATGGCCAGCTCCTCAAAATTCTCAACGACGCGCTGCGCGCCACCGAAAGCGACACCGAGCGGGATGCCCTGAACCGCGAGATCGCCCAAATCGCCGCCGCCGACGGTGGCAACATTGAAAAAGCCATCGACGCCTGGAAGAAAGTGCTCCGCCAAGAGCCCACCAGCGAAGAAGCCCGCACCGAACTCAAAAAGCTGTACCGCCAATCCGAAAAGTGGAACAACCTCGCCGACCTGCTCAAGACCGAAGTCGAATCCATCCCCGATGACGACGTCGCCGCCAAGGTGGCCATCTACGAGGAGATGGTCGAGATCTATCGCGATGGCCTCAATCAGGAGCTGATGGTCATCAAAATTTACGACGCCATCCTGCGCATCGATCCTGCCAACGAGTCGGTTCTCGAATCCATGACGGCTACCTACGAGTCCGCCGGACGATGGAGCGACTTGATCAACACCCTCATGAAGCGCGCCGAGGTCGCCGAATCCCCGGAGCAGAAGGTCGCGCACTTGCACCGCGCTGCATCGCTGTGGATTGAGCGCTTCAACAACTTCAACAAGGCCGTCGATCCCCTCGAAGAGATACTCAAAATCTCACCCGACGACCGCGACGCCATCGAAATGCTCAAGGCGGTCTACGAGAGACGCCGCGCCTGGCGCCCGCTGCTCGAACTCCATCACAAAGAGTTGGCCCTGCTCGAGGGAGCGGCGCAGCTCCCCATATTGACCGGCATGGCCACGCTGGCCGAAGAGCGCCTGGGCGACATCGACGCCGCCATTGCACTGTGGCACCAAATTCTGCCCCTAGAGACCGACAGCGACAATGCGCTGCAACAACTCGAGCGCCTCAACGAGCGACAAAAAAACTGGACCGGCCTGGCCGAAATTATCGAAATGCGCCTCGAGCGCACCGATGACAACAGCGACAAAGTGGCGTTGTTGACCAAGCTCGGCACCATCTACAAAGACCGCATCAAAGAGCCCGCGCAGTCCGCCGATGCCTGGAGCCGCCTGCTCAAGGTGGAGCCCGGCAACACCAAGGCCATGCGCTCCCTCAAAGAGGCCTACCAGGCCGCCGATGATTGGGACTCTCTCGAAACCCTCTTCACAGAGGCCGGCGACTTTGAATCCCTGGTCGAGGTGCTCGGCATTGCCGCGGACAAGGCCACGGATCCCGAGACAAAAATCATGCTGTCGTTCAAGTGTGCCGATCTGTACAATAACCAAATCGGTCACCCTGACCGCGCGTTGCGGCACTACGAACGCGTCCTCTCCGTCGATGAACAAAACCTCGACGCGGCCAAGGCGCTGGTGCCCATCTATCAGCGCTCCGAAAAGTGGAGCCGGCTGATTAAGTCGCTCGAAATCGTACTCGACGCCACCGAAGATCCCGAAGAGCGCGCCTTGCGCATGGATGAGCTGCGAGACCTGGCCATCTCCAAACTCAACAACCGCGCCTTGGCCTACACCTGGGCCGCCCGTGCGTATGCGGAGATCCCCACCGATGCCGACATTCGCGCCACCGTTGAGCAGGCTGCCGAGGATGCCCATGCCTGGGACGACCTCATCGCGCTTTACAAAGACAACATTCAGCGCCTGCCCAAGGGCGAGCGCACCGAGATGGAACGCCACATCGCCGCCCTTTCTCTCGACAAGCTCGGCGCCGTCGACGATGCGGTCAAACGCTACCGCAAAATTCTCAAGAAACACCCAGCCGACGAGGCCGCCCTGCTGGCGCTCGACAACATTTACCGCACCACGGCACGCTGGGACGATCTCATCGGGATTTACAACACGCGCATCGAAAACGCGTCCGATCTCACAGCGCGCCGCGCCTTAATGCTCGAGCTCGCCAACCTCTACGAAACGGGCATGGATGACACCGTGCGCGCCGCCGTGGCCTTGCGCGAAATTCTCGACATGTCGCCACGCGACGCCGAGGCCATCGAGGCGCTTGAGCGCATCTTTCGCGCTGCCGAACAGTGGACCGAACTGGCGCAGATCGTCGAAGAGAAACGACTGGGCCACGACGCCGAATCAGATGAGTGGTTTGCCACCTCCTACCAGCTCGCCGAGATACTCGGTGAGAAGGTGGGCAATCGCATTGGGACCCTGAAAATTTACAGCGAAGTCCTGGACGCGCGCCCCTGCGACGAACAGGCCGTGGCCGCCTTAGAGCCCTACCTCCGCGACGAGACCAACCAACTGATGACGGCCCAAATTCTCGAACCGCACTTGGCGGAAATGGAGGACTGGAAACGCCTCGCCTGGGTCCTGACCATCCTGCTCGAAAATGCCCCCACCGGTCCGGAGAAGCTCGCGCTTCACATGCGACTGGCCGACATTTACGCGCAACAAATGAATGACGAACGCGCGGCCTTCGAAACCTTGGGCGCCGCACTCAAAGAAACCCCGGACAACGTCTCTCTTTGGGACAGCATGGCCGCCATCGCCACCTCTCGCGGCTACTACGCAGAGCTCGCCCAGGCGTTGAGCGACACCTACAAAAACGACTCCTTGGACGACTCCTTGCGCCTAGAGCTGGCCCATCGCCTGACCGCGCTTTACGACCACGACCTGGTGCAACCACAGAAAGCCGAAACCTATCACCGGCTCATTTTAAGCGAGACCCCCGACGCGGTAACCAGCTTCAACGCCCTCGAAAACCTATACACCGACACCGAAAACTGGCGGTCGCTGCTCGGGCTGTATCAAGAAGCACGAGATCGCGAGTCCTATTCGGGCGGTCACCTAGAGCTGCTCAAAAAGATCTGCTTCATCGTGTACGAGATCGACAAAGACGTCCCTGCGGCCATCGCAGCCTATCGAGATGTCATCGCGCTCGAACCCGAAGATGCCGAGGCCAACCGCGCCCTCGCCGAGCTCTACGAAGAGTCCGGCGACTGGTCCGAGCTCAGCAATTTGCTCCTCAACCAACTGCAGCACAGCGCCGACGTGGACGAAATTTCGCTGCGTTACCGCATCGGGGAGATCACCGACAAACACCTGCAATCCCCCGAAGATGCCATTGAGTATTACGAGCAGGTCATCGACGCCGATCCCGATCACCTCAAAGCCCAATCTGCGCTTGAAGGTCTGTTGCCCAACCCCGCACTTCGCCTGCGCGCGGCGCGGGTGCTCTCTCGCAACTACGAGCACCAGGGCGCTGCCGAGCCCCTCGCCAACACTTTAATGATCACTTTAGAAGATGACGAACTCTCTACCCCCGAGAGAGTCGACATCCTGATACGCGTGGCCGATCTGCGCGAACGCCGCCTCGCCAACCCCATGGGGGCCTTCGAAGCCCTGTCTGAGGCATTGGCCGCTGATCCCGACAACGAATTTCTGTTCAGTGAATTGTCGCGCATGGCAGACGAGCACCACTTGGTGGACAGCTACTGTCAATTCCTCGAAACCCAAATCACCGCTGTCAAAGACGACGCCATACGCGCCCGCTTCATGGCCGCCGTGGCCCATCGTTACGACACCGATTTGGCCGATATGCCCAAGGCCCGCGCGGCCTATCAACGCCTGTTCGATCTCGACCCCACCAACCCCAACACTGCCCTTGAGGCCGTCGACGCCCTGGATCGCCTGCTCACCGCTGACGAGTCCTGGGAGGACTTGCTCGCCATCCTGCGCGCGCGCGTCGACCTGCTCGACGACTCCATGGACCAGCGCGATGTGTTGCACCGCATGTCTGAAATCGAGGAGACCATCCTGGAGCGCCCCGACAACGCCATCGCCATTTTTCGAGAAATCACCGACATCGACGATGTGGACATCCGCGCCCTGTCCGGGCTGGAGCGCCTCTATTCCCGCCTCGAAAACTGGCCTGAGTTGATCGACATTTTGCAAAAACGCGCCGAGGTTGAATCGGATGCCGAGATGCGAAAAGACATCCTGCTGCGCGTCGCCACCTTGCAAGAAGAGCGCATGTCCAACATCGAGAAGAGCATTGAGGCCTACGCGCAAATTCTCGAAGAGATCGGCCCCAGCACCAGCGCGCTAACAGCGCTACAACGCCTCTACACCCAAACCGAACGCTGGACCTACTTGCACGAAGTCCTCGAATCGCAGCTCACCCTCCTCGAGGATCCCAACGAGCGCGCCGACAAGCTCTTTGAGCTCGGAAGCCTGCTCACCACGCACCTCAATGCGCCGGAAGAAGCCGCGAACCACTTTGGGGAAGCCATTGCGCTGACGGTCGATCACCCCGCATCTCGCCAGGCCCTCGAATCACTGCTCGACTCGCCGGCGCGTCTCACCGCCATCGAAATCCTCAATCCGCTGGCCGAGGCCGAAGCCGACTACGAAAAAATGTTGAAGTACATTTTGCTGCGCGCCGATGAAGCCGATGACCCACAAGAGAAAAGCATGCTCTTCGCCCAGGCAGCCCAAATTGCCGAGACGGGACTCGACTCCCCTGAGCGCGCCTTTGCGCTCTCCAGCAAGGCATTTCGCAACGGCACCGCTTCGCCCGACATCGAAGACCTCATCCAAAACCTGGAGCGCTTGGCGCCCACCGTCGATGCCTACGATGAACTCTCGCAGCTCTACCGAGAGGCCGGCGCCGACATCCTCGACAGCACCATACAGAACCGCATTTTCTTGCGCGTGGCGACCATTGCACACCGCATCCAAGACGACGCCGAACGCGCGCGCGAGTACTACCTTAAAATCCTCGACATCGACGCCGACAACCTCGAAGCCATGGACGCCCTCGAAGAAATCTACCAGGCGCAAGAACAGCACCTCGAGCTCTTCGAAGTGTACCGCATGAAAATCCAAAGCACCTTCGACGACGACGTGCGAAAAGCCACGCTCTTTAAAAGCGCGAAGCTCTGCGAAGAGAAGCTCGAAGACATCTCCAGTGCCACCCAAACATACGAATCCATCCTCGAACTGGAAGACACCAACGCCGAAGCCATCGCGTCTCTGGAGCGCCTCTATCCGCGCAGCGAACGCTGGGGCGACCTGCTCATTTTGCTGGAACGCCGCATGGACAACGAACCCCACAACCGCGTGGCCTTGCTGCACCAACTCGGCGAACTCTCGCACGAGCGCCTGGGCGACGATGAGCGCGCCCTCGATTACTTCCAGCAGGTACTAGAGACCGACAGCGCTTACGCTCCCACCATCGCCACCTTGGAAGCCTGCATGAAAGAAGAGGCGTTGGCCGGACGCGTGGCCGAAATGCTCGAGCCGGTATACGCGCAGCGCGGCAATTGGGACAAGCTCGCCAGCGCCCTGCAGGCCCGCCTGCAAGTCACCGACGACCCCATGGACCGCAAAGAGCTGTTGCGGCGCCTGGGCACCCTTTACGAAGAGCAGCTCGGCAACCTGGACCAAGCCTTCGAGACCTTTGCGCTCATGTTTCACGAAGACGCCGAGGACCGCACCTCTTGGGATCTCATCACCCGCCTGGGTGGGGTGCTCGAGAACTGGGAACGCCAAACCGAGGTGCTCGCCCACGCCCTCGAAAACGCCCTGGGCGACACGCCCGAAACTGCCGAGCTCGCCTTCATGCTGGGCGCTCTGTACGAAAACCGCCTCAAAGACCCCGCGCGCGCCAAGGACGCCTACCACCGCACCCTGTCCTTTGCCCCCGATGACGACAAGGCCTTTGATGCGGTAGAGCGCATGTTGTTGGCCACCAAGTCCTGGGCCGATCTGTTGGCCCTGTACCGCGATGCCACCGACGCTTCCAGCGACATCGAGCGCCAAAAATCCTATCTGTTCCGCATGGCCGACATCCACGAGCGCGTGCACAATGACCGCGACGCGGCCATCGAAATTTTTCGCGAAGTGCTCACCAATGACGACCGCGACGAGACCGCCATCAACGCCCTCGACAGGCTCTACTTTCAATCCGGTCGCTTCGACGACTTGGTCGACCACTTGCGCGATCAATCCCACCAGGCCGAGACCGAGGTCTCGCGCAACGCCCTGCGCCGCCAGGTGGCCCGCATCCAAGAGGAGAACCTCACAGATCTCCCCGCGGCCCTTGACACCTACGAGGAAGCCCTGACCGAGGTGGGCGGCGATCCCCGCTCCGTCGCCGAGTTGGAGCGTCTCATCCTCAACGAAGAAGTGCGCGAGCGCATCGCCGACATCTTGGAGCCCATCTATCGCGAACAAGACGAGTGGAAGAAGCTGGTCGTCATTTTGCAAACCCAGGTGGACTTCCGCGACAGCGCCGCCGACAAAGTCGACAAATTCACCGAGATCTCGCAGCTCCACGAAGAGCGCGGCCAAAACTACCTGTTGGCCTTTGCCGCGTTGTCGCAAGCTTTCGTGCTCGATCCCTCCCGCGATGACATTCTGCAAAATTTGGAACGCCTGACCGCGGGAATTGAAAACTACGACGAATTGGCCGCCACCCTCGAGAGCGCCTTGCCCGAGGTCTTCGATGCAGAGCACAAAAAAGAGCTCTACCGGAAGCTCGGCAACATCACCGATCAGCACCTGGAGAACCCGCGCAGAGCCATCGAGAGCTATCGCCATGTGCTCGAGATCGACGCTGCCGATGCCAACGCGCTGGATGCGCTGGAGTCGCTCTACAACCTGGTGGCCGACTGGGATGGCCTCGTCGAGATTTTGGGAGAGAAGGCCCAAAACGCCGTGGACCCCGAAGTGCAAAGCGCCCTGTTGTGCGCCAAGGCCTCCATCCACGACGAGCTGATGGCCGCGCCGAATGACGCCATCCAGGCCTACGCCGCTGCCCTCGAAGCCTTGCCCACATCCCTCGAAGCCATCACCGCCCTCGAGCGCCTCTACGCCGAGGCGTCAAAATGGCCCGACTACATCGATGTCCGCCGACAGCGGCTCGATTTGACCGAAGACAGCGACGCGCGCAAAGATATCTATCTCAGCATGGGGCAGGTGTTTGCCGAGCACATCAAGGACAACTTCGAAGCCATCGACAGCTACCGAAATGTCCTCGACATCGAGCCCGAAAACCGCGCGGCCATTCAGGCCCTCGACACGCTGTACACCGCCGAGAGCAATTACGCCGACCTGCTCGACAACCTCCAGCTCCAGCGCACGCTGGCGCAAGATCAGTTCTCCTGGGTCGAGCTCACGCTCCGCATTGCCACGCTGCAAAAACAAGAGCTCTCCGATCTCGAAGGCGCCGTCCAAACCTTCAACGACGTACTCACCCAGCACCCCACCAATGCCGAGGCCATCCAGGCCCTGGAGACCCTCGCCAAGGACGAATCGGTTCGCGCGTTGGCCATCGACATCCTCGAACCCCTGCACAGGGAAGCGGGGCGCTACGATCACTTGGCATCTCTGCTGGAGTTGCGCTTGGAGACACTCAGCGACCCCAGCTCGCGCATCCAAGAGCTCATCGGCTTGGCCGAAATTCACGAAGCCGGCCGCAGCGATCCGCGCAACGCCTTCGACACCTGGTTGCGCGCCCTGACCGAGGATCCGTCTCGCGTGGACACCCTGGATCAACTCGAGCGCATCGCATCCGCAGAGGGGCTCTTTGCCGAGCTCACCGGCGCCCTCGAGACGCACCTGCCCGACATCTACGACCAGGAGGCAGAACGCGAAGCCCTGCTGCGCATCGGTCGCATCAAAGAGGCGCACCTCAAAGACGACAAGGGTGCCACCGAGGCCTACCGCCAAGTCTTGGACAACGGCGACACGTCTCCCGAGGTCTTGAACGCCCTCGACCGCCTGTATACCCGCCAGCACCAGTGGCGCGAACTCGACGAAATACTGGACATCGAAATCCAAAACGCCAGCGACGTCGCCGAGCAGTGCCGGCTCAAATACCGCCAGGGGCACACGCGCGAACACGAATTTGGCGAAGTGGAATCCGCCCTCAACGTCTACCGCGAAATTCTCGAGATCGCGCCCGATCACGCGGACGCCACCGCAGCCCTGGAAGCCCTGCTCAGCCAAGACGCCTGGGCCAACGACGCCGCCGACATCTTGCAGCCGGCTTACGAGCAATGCGGCGAGCTGCACAAAATCACCCGCTTGTTTGAAACGCGGCTGCGCATCGCCGCTGATCCCCACGACAAAATTCACCTGTACCGCGAGCTGGCCATGCACCAGGAGAACGCGCTGCAAGACCCCACCAGCGCCTTTGACGCCTATGCCAATGCCTTCCGCCTGCATCCCGCCGAAGATGGTCTCATCGAAGAGCTGGAGCGCTTAGCCAACATTACCGGTAGCTGGGAAGCCCTGGTGAACCTGGCCGAGAAAGCCGTTTCGCAGAGCGACATCGCGCCATCCGAAAAGGTCAGCCTGGGGCTCAAGATTGCCGGGTGGGCGGCGAGCCAGGTGGGCAATCCGCGCATGGCCGAGAGCCTGTACCGCAAGGTGTTGGACAGCGACCCCGATCACCGGGAAGCCCTCGATGCGCTGGCCACATTGTTGACCGACTTGGGCCGCTTTGAAGATCTGCTGCCCGTGCTCCGCCACCAGGCCGACGTGGCCTACGACTTTGAAGCCAAAAAAGCCCTCCTCCAACGCGCCGCGCAAATCGCCATCGCCGAGCTGTCGCAGACAAAAACCGCCATGGCGTGTTATCGCGCCATCCTCGCGCTGGACGAATCCGACATCGACACCATCGACGCCCTCATCACCCTCACCGAGGGCGACGCAGAGCCCGATTACGCCGCGCTCGCCGACCTGTTGATCGCCCGTGCGCAGTTCACCAGCGACACCGAGGCCGCGTCCCAATTCCGGCACCGCGCCGCCACCTTGTGCGCCGGTCCGCTCGACGATCTCAAACGCGCCGTGGACATCTACCAGGAGCTCCTCGACATGGATCCCGGCGACCGCAATGCCATCGCCCAGCTCGAAAACGCCTTCGAACGCCTCGAAGACTGGACAGAGTTGAACGAGGTGTACCTGCGCAAGCTCGACATGGCCTCTGAGATCGCCGACCGCAACGCCGTGTTGCACCAACTGAGCGCCCTGGCCGAGAAGCGCTTCGACGATCCCGACGCCGCCATCAACCACTTGTCGGAAATCGCGGTGGCCGATCCCGATGACAAGCGCGCCATTGCCGAGCTGCCGCGCCTCATGGCGCAGGTGGAGCGCTGGTCGGATCTGGCCGAGTTTTACGAGGACCGCGCCAATCGCGCCGCCATGTCCGGCGATGTCGATGAAGAACTCACCCACCTCGTACGGCTGGGAGAGTTGGCCATGGACCACCTGGGGGATTCGGTCCGCGCCACCGAAATGTACGAGCGCGTCCTGGAGCGCGATCCCGAACACACCCGCGCCCTATCCGCATTGGCCCGACTCTACGAAGCCGACGGTGACTGGGATCGCGTGGCCGATATCCTGCGCCGCGCCGCAGCGACCAGCCGCGGTGGAGAAGACGCCGCCGAGGTGCACTACCAGCTCGCGCGCCTCAACGAACAGCGCCTCGACAATCCCGAGGAGGCCCTGGCCGAGCTCAAAAAGGCCGTGGCGTTCTTCCCCGGACACATCGCCGCCAACCGCGCCCTGGCCGACATCAGCCGGCGCAACGAAGACTATCCAGAGTTGGTCGCGGCCATCGAACGCGAAGAGGCCGTCACCACCGACACCGCGCAAAAAACGGCCCTGCTCCTCGAACTCTCCGGGTTGTACGCCGAGAAATGCGCCAATCCCGCTGGGGCCGTCTCCGCACTCGAAAAAGCCTACGCGCTCGACCAGTCCAACAAAGATTTGCTCCTGCAGCTCTCCGACGCCTACATCGCCGCAAACCGCAACGAGGATGCCATCCCCGTGATCGAGTCCCTCATCGACGCCGAGACCGAAGGCGGGAAGCGACGCACCAAGACCGCCGCGATCTACCACGGGCGCTTGGCGCGGGCCTTTAACGCCTCTGGCTTTCGCGACAAGGCCAAAGAGCACCTGGAGCTCGCCTACAAAATGGACATCTCCAACGTTGAAAACCTCGTCGACCTCGGGCGCTTCCACTATGAAAGCGGCGACCTGGATGCAGCGGCCAAACTCTTTCGCGCCTTGCTCCTCCAAAAGTTCGACAAGGTCGCGGGGCTGACCAAGGCCGACATCTACTGCTACGTCGGAGAGATTCAGCTACAACAGGGCGAACCGCGCAAAGCCAAGGGCATGTTCCAACGCGGCCTCGACGAAGATCGCGACCACGAAGGATGCAAAGCAGGCTTGGCGCGCTGCTAGTCCTTTCCCCCCATTTCCAGGCTATCGACGCAGCACAAATCCGTGATAAGGTCCCCGCGATGAATCGATGGACCGCCATTTCTTTGTGTTTCTTTTTCAGCGCTGTGGGCGCCCTGAGCTGCCAGAGCGAGATCGGCGATGGCTGCCGTTACGACGTAGACTGCTCGCCCAACGGCGACCGCAACTGCGACAACGGCCAACCCGGCGGCTACTGCCTCATCATCACCTGCAGCCCGGGCACCTGCCCCAGCGAAGCGTCCTGCGTCGAGTTCCTAACGCCTTCTCCCGATTTCTCCGCCGAAGACGAAGAGGTCTTTACCGCCGCCGCCCCCATGTACGATGCGCTCAACCCCAACCGGGCGCGCACCTACTGCCTGCAGCGCTGCAAGAAAAACAGCGACTGCCGCGGCGGTTATCACTGCGCCCGCGACGATGAATTGGCGCAGAGTCTCCACGCCAGCATCGCCGAATACAACGCCAAGGGCGGTGTGTGCGTGCCGGGAAAATCCGCCCCCAAAGACGCCGAAGACGCCGACACCGATACCGACACCGACACCGGCGCGCCATCCCCGGACAACCCGTCCGCTGACGACACCGGCGCCCCATAACCCCTATTCGAGGTCACCGCATGTTAGAGATGCTTCGCCAACGCCGCAGTATCCGTCAGTTTGAAACGCGGCCCATTCCCGAAGCGCTGCAAGCCCATCTCGAGGAGGCCCTGTTGCGTGCCCCCACCTCGCGGAATCGCCGCCCCTGGGAATTCATCTTCGTCACAGACCCCGCCTTGCAACAGCGCCTGGCGGCCTGCAAGCCCCACTCCGCCGACTTTGTTGCGCACGCACCGCTCACCGTGGTCATCGCCGCCGACGAAGCGACCTGCGATGTCTGGATCGAGGATTGCGCCATCGCCGCCATCACCTTGCAGTACACCGCGCAAACCCTGGGGCTCGGCAGTTGCTGGGTGCAAGTGCGCCTGCGCGACCACGACGAAAACACCACCGCCGAACAATACATCCGCGACACCCTCTGCCTGCCGCCCCACTACCGCGTCAGCGCCATGGTGGCACTCGGTTATCCCGCAGAACAAAAACAAGGCGTTGCACAAAGCGCCCTCACCCGATCGAAAATACACCGCGATCGCTTTGGAACCCCGCCGTGCACAAAACCCTAAAAGACAAAATCACAACCGCAGATGAGGCCGCGGCCCTGGTACAAAACGGAGACGTCATTGGCGCCAGCGGGTTTACCCAGGCCGCCTATCCCAAGGTCGTCCCCCCGGCCATCGCCCGGCGCGCCCGGCGCTTTCACGAACGCGGCGAGCCCTTTCAAGTCGTGCTCTTTACCGGCGCCAGCACCGGCGACGAGCTTGACGGCGAACTCGCGCGGGCCCAGGCCATCTCCCGGCGCTACCCCTACCAATCCCACCCCGACATGCGCCACGCCATCAACAGCGGCGACGTGGCCTTTGCCGACCTGCACCTCTCCCACGTCTCACACTACGTCCGCTGCGGCTTTCTGCCGCGCCCCACAGTGGCCATTGTCGATGCGGTGGACGTCACGCCCGACGGCAAAATCTACCTCTCCACTTCGGGGGGCTCCACGGCGACCTACCTGCAGATGGCCGATCGCATCATCATTGAGCTCAACCGGCATTTCGGTCCCGCGCTGGGCGCCTTTCACGACACCTTCACCCCTGCGCCGCCGCCCCGCTGCAGCAACATCCCCATTTACAGCGTCCTCGACCGCGTCGGAGAGCCCTTTGTGCAGGTCGACCCCAACAAAATTGCCGCCATCGTCGAATGCGACTTGCCGGACAGCACCTCGCCTTTCAAGCCCTTGAACGACGTGTCGCGGGCCATCGCCGCCAACATCGTCGACTTCATAAAACACGAGCAAAAAATGGGGCGCATGCCCAAGGGCCTCCCCTATCAATCCGGCGTGGGCAACGTGGCCAATGCCGTATTGACCGCCCTGTCCCAGGACCCCGACATGAGCCCCTTCTCGCTGTACACCGAGGTCATTCAAGACGCCCTGTTCAGCATCATCGACAACGACAAGCTCGTCGCCGCCTCCTGCACCGCCATGCTCTTTTCGCCCGAGGGCCAGTCGCGATTGCACCGCGAGATGCCCGCCTTAAAAGAGAAAGTCATCATCCGGCAACAGGAGATCTCCAACCACCCCGAGGTGGTGCGTCGCCTGGGCGTCGTCTCCATGAACACCGCCCTCGAGTTCGACATCTTCGGCAACGTCAACTCCACCCACGTGATGGGCGCCAAAATGATGAACGGCGTGGGGGGCTCGGGCGACTTCACGCAGAACTGCTACCTGCCCATCTTCATGGCGCCTTCCACCGTGCGCGACCACACCATCTCCACGCTGGTGCCCATGGTGACCCACACCGATCACAGCGAGCACGCCACCAAGATCTTCGTCACCGACCAGGGTCTGGCCGACGTGCGCGGCATGTCACCGGTGGCCCGCGCGCGGCACATCATTCAAAAATGCGCCCACCCGCTGTACCGCGATCTGCTCACCGACTACCTCGAATACGGTCTGCGACACGCGCCGGCAAAGCACACCCCCCACGTCCTTGGCAAGGCCTTCGATTTTCACCTGCGCCTGCAAAAAGACGGCTCCATGCTGCCCAAGTAAGGCGTCGTTTATTTTCCCGATATCGAATCGATGAACGCGTCGCGGATGCGCGCCGCCTGGCGCTCAATGAAGATGGGATCTGGGCCTTCGACCAGCACGCGCATTTTGGTTTCGGTGCCCGAGTAGCGCACCAGCACGCGGCCCTTGCTGGCGAGCTTCGCTTCGACGTCGCGGATGCACGCCTGCACCTTGGGCAACTGCTGCAGGGGCACCTTGCGCGGCACGTCAAAGCTGAGCAGGCACTGGGGAACGCGCTGCATGATGCCGTGGGCCAGCTCCGACAAGGGCTTGCCCGCGCGGATGACCAAGGCCAAGACCTGCAGGGCCGCCAGGATGCCGTCTCCGGTGGTGGCGTGATCCAAAAAGATGAGGTGGCCGGATTGCTCGCCGCCAAAATTGTAACGGCCGCGGCGCATTTTTTCGACCACGTAGCGATCGCCCACCGAGACGCGGATCACCTTGCCGCCCATGGCCGCAATGGCGTGGTCGAGGCCCAGATTGCTCATGATGGTGGTGACCACGGTTTTTTTGTGCAGCGTTTTTTCCTGGATCATGTGGCTCGCGCACAGGGCCATCACCGCATCGCCATCTACAATTTGCCCCTTCTCGTCGATCAGGATGAGGCGGTCCGCGTCGCCGTCCAGCGCGATGCCCATGTGCGCCCCCAGACGCACCACTTCGGCGGCCGCGTGTGCGGGGTGTAGGGCGCCGCAGTCCGCGTTGATGTTGAGACCATTGGGCGATACCCCCAAGGCCGTGACCTTGGCGCCGAGTTCTTCGAAGACGTAGGGCGCGGTTTTGTACGCCGCACCATGGGCGCAGTCCACCACCAGGTGAACGCCCTCTAGGGTTAGCGCCCGGGGAAAGGTGTGTTTTAACGCCACGATGTAGCGCCCCACCGCGTCGTCGATGCGCCAGGTGCGCCCGATGGCATCCCCGCTGGGCGGCGTGGTGGACAGGCCGTTGTCCGTGTCCATCAGCGCTTCGATCTCGGCCTCCATCTCGTCGGGAAATTTGAACCCGTCGGCGCCGAAGAGCTTGATGCCATTGTCGCAGTACGGATTGTGCGAGGCCGAAATGACGATGCCCGCGTCCGCGCGCATGGAGTTGGTAATAAATGAAATGCCCGGCGTGGGCATGGGACCCACCAGCATCACCGCGCCGCCCATGGAGCAGATGCCCGAAGTGATGGCGGTCTCCAGCATGTAGCCCGACAGGCGCGTGTCCTTGCCAATGACGACCTTGGGAGCGCGTCGACCGCTCCTGCGCCGCGCCACCCGCGTCACCGCGCGGCCCAGGGCCATGGCCACTTCGCCGGTCATCGGATGCTGGTTGGCGATGCCCCGGATCCCGTCCGTGCCGAAATATCTCCGATTGTGGGTCATGTGGTTAGAGTTCTTTCTTCTTTTGATCGATGGCCGCGAGGAGCGCCCCTTGTGCCTTGACATAGCTGGCCCAAGCGATGGCGATCTCGTTGCTCAACTCTTCTTCGTAGGCGTCGCGGGCCAGTTTCAGGCAGTTGACAACGGCGAACTTCGACTTGGTGTCGCGCTGATCGGCTTTGTTGTATGCCTTGAGCACCTCTTTGTAGAGGTCGTCGGGCACCACCGGTTCGCCGCCCAATTTTTCGAGGCAGCCAAAGGCCACGTGGCGAAACCAGTCGGCCTGCTCCGCCGCAACCGCGCAGGTGTCGGATACGCGAAAGCTCAGGTCAACGGGCTCGTAGTCCAGCAGGGTTTTGTTTTTGAGGATGCAGTGCACGACGTCGACATAGCGCACGCCCAATTCGACATAGGTGTCGTTTTTGGGTTCTTGCTGCGCGCCAAACCAGTGATCGCCAGCGGTCTCCAGTTTTTCGAGGTGTTTGAAATACGGCTTGTACTTGTCGAGTTCGTTGCTGAAGTTTTGCCAAGCGCTCAACAGGGCATCTACCGCTTCGGCCACGGCGTCCACTTCGGGGCGCACCGCGTTGGGCGCCTCAATGTTTTTGTATTGGGCGGGCAGCTCCGCCAGCAAGGGCAGCGTCTTGGTCTTGATGTGCTCGGCGTATTGCAACGCGGTCACGCTGAGAAACTCTTTGATCTTGCGCTCCAAATCCACGTTGTTCTTCATGGTGTCGATCTCGAGTCGGGTGGACTTCCAGAAGGCCTTGTAGCCGCCGTTGTGCAGCGCGGCAAATTCGGTCTTCACCTGGTCGAGGGCCGCCTCTTGCTCGCGTTTTTTGCTCATGTGCATCATGACGCCAATGCCGGCAGCCACCAAGACGATGAGCACCAAAATCACGCCGATTCGTTGACCTGTATTGGAGATCACGATGTCATCGGTGTCGTTGCCCGCGCCTGTCGCACCCGTTGCGTGTTCATCTTGCTGTAAATTTTCAGTCATCGGTTCCTCCGTTGCAAAGTCGCCCAAAGCGGCGGCCTAAAAACATAAAGCGCAATTAAAATACTATGATAACGCACTTGGAAGTCAATTGACACCGCGGCGTTGTGCCTGGGTTGCGCCTGAGTTGTGCCTGGGTTGTGCCTGGGTTGTGCCTGGGTTGCGCCTGGGTTGTGCCCCTGCAAGGCGCACTGTCCGGGAGCCCCTTGGTGGGTGCACGGCGGGAAGTGTGGGACCGGTGGGACCAGTAGGGCCGGTGGGTTCGGGGGGATGCTGCGGGGGAGACATAACGAAACGCCGCGAGCACACCGCAAAAAAAACACAACACCACGATACTTTTACACTGGCAGTGCGCAATTTCGGATATCATCAAAGCATTGTTTACAACCAAGGGAGGGCAATATGCGCAACGCAATGCAGTGGTATGTGGTGTTGGTTTTGATGGCCTTTTGGGGACTGGGCGGATGTGGCGACAGCACCGCGGAATCTCCGGCGGACACCGGGGATGAGCCCGGTGCATTCGATACGGACAAACCCGACAAGCCCGGTAAGCCCGGCGACACCGGTGATGAACCCGGTGCATCCGATACGGGCAAACCCGACAAGCCCGGTAAACCCGGCGACACCGGTGATGAACCCGGCGACACCGGGGACGAGCCCGCAGACACCGGAGATGAACCTGTCGACACCGGGGATGAGCCTATCGACACCGGTGATGAGCCCGAACCCTGCGAGGACGGCACCTTTGACCACGACGGCGATCCCGAGACTGCCTGCGTGCCCTGGACCGTGTGCGACCCCGGCTCCTACATGAGCGCCGACGGTACCGCCACAACCGACGCAATTTGCGATGCTTGCGGGCCCGGCTCCTTCTGTGAAGGCGGCGATGCACCAGAGATCGACTGCGCTGATTTGGCGGGCTACGACGATGACGCTGATCCTGCAACACCCTGCGTGTCGTGGACCGTGTGCGAAGAAGGCACCTATGTGTGCATCTTTGGCAGTGCCACCGCCGACCGGCAATGCGCCGATTGCGTCTACGGTACGTTTACCAACACAAACAACCAAGCCGCGTGTACACCCTGGACCGTGTGCAGCAACAATGAATTTACCTTTGCCGCCGCCACGCCATCCAGCGATCGCAAGTGTGTTCCATGCCCTGGCGCATCCACCAGCCTTGGCCCCAATGCCGCATTTTGCACGCCCCACCCTCCGCGCTTCACCACCATCACCACGGGCTATCAGCACACCTGCGGTTTGGATGAAGACGGCAAGGCACATTGTTGGGGCGACAACGAAAATGGCCAAGCCACGCCACCCGATGTGGTGTTCACCGCCATCGCTGCGGGCTACTATCATACCTGCGGTTTGGATGAAGACGGCGCAGCACATTGTTGGGGAAACTACTACCACGGCCTATCCGATCCCCCCGATGACGTGTTGTTTACCGACATCGCTGCAGGCCACTACCACTCCTGCGGCATTCGCGCAGGTGATCGCATTGTTGTTTGCTGGGGCGCCTTTGCCCGCAATTTGTGGCAATAGCAGCCATTGCCAAGGGCTCAAATTATTCACTCTGAGTGATTCGCTTCGCAACGACGCGGCGGGAAAAGTAGGACCGGTTGGACCTGTAGGACCAGTGGGATGCCGCGGGGAAAGTGGGACAGGTTGGACCTGTAGGACCAGTGGGATGCCGCGGGGGAAGCGAACGGCAACGTAGCGCGGCAAACAGCGGAAACGACGGGTTTTGTTGGCGCGTGAGTTGCCGACAAGCAGCGATGTGTCACATTGATCCACTTCGCACACACAAAAAGACCAACCAAAACCACATTGCGCGCGCAATGAAAACGCGATGCAGGAGGGCTTCACATGACTGAATTGATTCGAAAACATGGCGGTTATCGCCGTTTGAAAACCTTTATTGGCGCAGAGATTGTTTATGACGCCACAGTGGTGTTTTGCAATCGCTTCATCGATAGGCGTAGCCGTACGCATGACCAGATGGTTCAGGCCGCCCGGAGCGGTCGACAAAATATCGCCGAAGGCAGTGTGGTCTCGGGGACTTCAAAAAAGATCGAACTGAAGCTCACCAGCATTGCGCGGGCCAGCTTGGAAGAGTTGTTGCTCGATTATGAAGATTTTTTGCGCCATCGCGGATTGCCGCAATTTGATAAAGAGCATCCTTTTTCGCAAGAAATCCGATTGATAGGCTACCGGTCCAACAGGTCGTACGCGTCCTATGCCTGTTATTTTGAACAAACACCGCCAGAAATTGCGGCCAACGCAGCCATCTGCCTGATTCACCAGACCATCTTTTTGTTGCGGCGGCAGCTCGAAGTGCTGGCGCAGCGCTTTGAAACCGAAGGCGGTTTTACCGAACGGCTGTACCACGCCAGACAGAAGCGAAATTCATTTGAGCGGTGGGAAAAATAGGACCCGTGGGACCGGTGGACCGGTGGACGGACACAGGGGGAAAGTAAGGCGATCAGGGTGATTGCACACGCCAGCAAGATGCTGGCGCTACCATGGAGTGGGCCCGGTGGAAGGCCGCGGGCAAAGAAGGGCGGTTTGTTGAGCGCGAGGGCAAAATGCGCTACAGACAATTCACCCCACAATGCAACCCCTGTTAGGAGCGAACATGAACGCGAACCCCACCGCGAATATGAACGTGAAATCCACCGAGGACGCATCGTACAGCGCCCTCTTGACGGAGATATCCTCTATGGCCGAGACGGTGGAATCCATGTCGCGCGCGCGGCGCAACCAAGCGCTGTCGCGGTTGTACTGGCGCATCGGCGAGCGCATGGCGGCGATGCAGGTTTCGGAACAAGGACTGGTGGAGCGCCTGTCGCGGGACATGAACGCCAAGTTCGGCAGCGGATATTCGAGGCGCAATTTGTTTTACATGCAGAAGTTTTATCACCTGTTTGATGCGTCGGCGGTGCAGACGGGATTGTCGTGGAGTCACTTTCGCGCGCTGTTGCAAGTGGGGGACGACGCGGCGCGGGAGGCGTTGTTTGACCAGGCGGTGCAGGAGGAGCTCTCGAACATGGAGGTGTCGCTGCTGGCGCGGCGGGCGGCGGGGCTGGGGGTGCCGCAGTTGGTGCGTCGCAGCGGGGCGTTGCGCGTGGCCGAGGTGGTATCGGAAGTGCCGGGACAAGCGGGGGCGGTGGTGCTGGACTTGGGGTTCGAGACGCGGGTGCAGGTGAAGCTTACGGGCGTGGGCGGGGCGCTTGCGGCAGGAGACCTGGTGCAGGTGGCGGTGTCTGGAACGCGGGGGACGCGGGTGAATGCGGCGCAGCGCGGTTATTTTTATGACGGCGTGCTGGAGCGCGTGGTGGACGGGGACACGGTGATCGCGGTGGTGGCGCTGGGGTGCGGGGTGACGCGCCGGATGCGGGTGCGGCTCAAGGGAGTGGACGCGGCGCCCATCGAGACGGCGTCGGGGAGGGAGGCCGATGCGTTGGTGTGCAAACGGCTGAAGCCGGGGGACCCTGTTGTTCTGGAGACCTTCCGGGCGGATCCCTATGGACGGTACCTGGCACATGTGTTCTACTGGGGCTCTCGACGTCGCGAAAAAGCCAGCGCCGAGACGATCCTTGACAAGGGGTGTTTTCTCAACCAGGAGCTGCTAGACGCAGGGCTGGCCGTGGCGCGTTAGACGCACGGGAGAAAAAGTCAGTGCACATATGTGCACTGCGCAACCCATTGAAATCATTACATATTATTTTGCGCTTTGTGAAGATCGGTCAAAAAGTGTCCCGCTTCGAGACAGATATTGTCCCGTTTTGGACGACAAAAAACGGGGCGAAATTGAGGCGTTCAGAGTGATTCGGGGCGGCATTTGGGAGGGGTCGCATTTCGGCAATTGTCACGGGAGCGCGCCCTGGCGCATAATTGGCAAACCAAAGCCCCAACGCGCGCCAAAGGATAACCACATGGAAGAACTGCAATACGACGAAAACGGCCAAGTGATTTTGCCGCAACCCGACGACATCCCCGGAAAGGACCGCGACCACGCCGCCGGCGCCTACATCATGATGTTTGCCTCGCAGTACTTTCCCCTGCCCTTTGCCAACCTCATCGCCGCCCTCATCTACCACTTGGTGAGCCGCAAAAAGTCGCGCTTCATCGCGTTTCACACCTGGCAATCCTTGATTTCGCAAATTCCCACCACGCTCATTTCGTGGGGCTACGTCGCCGCCATCATCGGCACCCTGGTGGCCTATCCGGCCCAAGAATGGGGCGATCGCATCTTGGGACCCCTCTTTCTCGGTGCCCTGGCCTTCTTGATTGTGTGGAACATCCTCTACATCGTGTTCTCCATCATCGCCTTTCGGCGCGCTGGCAGGGGCCGCCTTTACTACCTGCCGCTGTTCGGAAAGCTGGCCTACAACAAGTACTTCGGGACACGCGCCCTGCCCGCCTCCCGCACTGTTTATCAGTCTCCGGTGAACCGCCCGCCGGGCGCCGCCAGCCCTTCGGCCAACACTTCTAAAGAATACTAAGCGAACGCCCGCGCACCGCGCACACCGCGCCCCCGCAGCGCCATTTTACGGATCGCAGCTTGTGGTTGGGAAAGGCGTTGGGCGTTGGGCGTTGGGGCGTTGGGCGTTGGGGCGTTGGGGTGCTCAGACGTTGAAGCGGATGTGGCAGATGTCGCCGTCCTGGATGATGTAGTCGCGCCCCTCGACGCGAAACACGCCGGCCTCGCGACAAGCGGCCTCGGACTCGTAGCGATCGAAATCGGCGAAGGCGATGACCTCGGCACGGATGAACCCGCGGGCGAGATCCGAGTGAATGCTGTGGGCGGCGTCCACCGCTGTAGAGCCGCAGCGCAAGGGCCAGGCGCGACACTCGGTGGGGCCGAAGGTCAAAAATGTAATGAGGTTGAGCATCCGATAGGCCGCCTGCACGAAGCGCGTAACCGCTGGCTCGCCAAGCCCCAAGTCGGCCAAAAACTCCGCTTGATCCGCTGGATCGAGGGCGGCGATCTCGGCCTCAATGGCGGTGCAAATGGGCACGACGAGGGCGTTTTTTTCATCGGCGACGCGCGCCAAGTCCTCGGGCAAGGCGTCGACAGGAGCGCCTTCGGGGAGGCTGAGCACAAACAAAATGGGTTTGAGCGACAAGAAGGTGAAGCCCGTAATGGCGGCTTTTTCCTCGTCGGAGAGCGCCAGGGTGCGCAGGGGTTGCTCGGTTTCCAGGTGCGCCAGGCAGCGCTCCAAAATCGCCAACTGGTGGGCGTCCGAGCGGCTCTTTCGCAGCCTCTCAATGACTTTCTCGATGATGCCCATGTCCGACAGGATCAACTCGGCCTCAAAAGAACGCAGCTCGCTGGCGGGGTTGGGCGGCGTCCCGTCGTCTGAGAAGCCGCGGATCACCTGCACCAGGGCATCCATTTCGCGAATTTTGCCCAGGGTTTGTGGATCGAGGCTGGCGCTGCCGCGACCACCGGGCACATCGGCGAACAGCACTTCGGCGTAGTTGACGCGCCGCGGATTGCCAATTTGGGCCAGGCGATCGACCCGGCTGTCCGGTACCTTGATGGTGCCCAGGTTGACCTTGCTCCCAAAACCGATGGGCACGTTTTGTCCCGTCAATGCGTTGAAGAGTGTGGTTTTTCCAGAACCGGGAAACCCGACAATGCCTATTTTCATCTGTGTCTCTCTCCGCTTGCTTTCTTTTCCCGAACGGCGCCGCGCCGCTCTTGGGTGCTCCATTAGCAGATGTTCAAAAGTGTTGCATCGAAAAAGACTCCGACTATAATGGCGCGCGCTGGCTTTGGGGCCTGTAGCTCAACTAGGTCAGAGCTCCCGGCTCATAACCGGGTGGTTTCCGGTTCGATTCCGGACGGGCCCACCACCGGCGACGCGTTCACCAGCCAGCCGCACCGCACTGCGCCACCCCAAGGAGTGCCATGCAAATACCAACCCGCAAAACAACCGACTGCCACGCGAGGAGATAACGTGACCGTGCAACAAGAACTCGCCTCCCTTCAATCCCTTCAAACGCTCGACCTTCAAAACTTTAGTACCCAACAAGAACTCAACGACATCCCCAAGGCCATCAAAGAGAAGCAGCAAAATGTCGAGTTCATGCGCAACTTGCTGCAAAAGGACAAAGGCCGTTTAGACGAAGCCGAAAACTGGCGCGTTGAAACCGAACGCGACTTGCAACTGCAAGGGGACATGCTCGCCAACAGCCGCAACAAATTGCAGGCGGCGCGCAACGAACGCGAGAACAAGGCCGCCCAACGCGAAATTGATTCCTTCCGCAAGCGCATCGCCGACGGCGAAAAAGAGATGCTCAAAATTCTCGAGGCCATCGAGCAGTGTCGCCTCGCTTACGAAGAGCACGCCCGCGAGTTCTCCGAGCTCGAAGCCGCGCTGCACATCGAAGAGGAAAACGCCAAGACGAGAATCGCCGAGCTGCAGGCGCGCGTCGACGACTCTGCGGCCGAACGCTCCTCCCTGGCCGCCAAAATAGACACCCCGTTGCTGCGGCGCTACGAGCGCATTCAAAGCCGTCTCGGCCGTGCGTTGGTCGAGGTGGTGGACGGCAAGTGTACGGGCTGTCACTTTACCGTGTTGCCCCAGCTCTTAATCGAATTGGAGCGCGGCGAAAAAATTATCAGTTGCACCAATTGCAAGCGCATGCTGTACCTCAAGCCCAGCGAGCCCGCCGACGCGGACAACACCGACGCGGGCGACACCAACGCAGACGACGCCAACAACACCGCGAATTAGCGGTTCAAATTTAATGTTGCAGTGGCACAGACAATCGCTGGCAACCCTTGGGTTGCGGGAGGAAAGTCCGAGCTCCGCAGGGCAGGATGCCGGGTAACGCCCGGTGGGAGTGATCCCGAGGATAGCGCCACAGAAAACAAACCGCCTCGTTCGCTTTGCGCACGGGGTAAGGGTGAAAAGGTGCGGTAAGAGCGCACCGGGCTCTCAGCAATGAGGGTCGCACGGCAAGCCCCATCTGGAGCAAGGCCAAACAGGAGATGGACTGCCCGTCCCATATCTCCGGGTAGGCTGCTGGAGACGGCTGGTAACGGTCGTCCTAGATGAATGATTGTCGCCGCTGTTTTGGGCAACCGAGCAGCGGAACAGAACTCGGCTTACGGGCCACTGCAGCAGGGTCGTTTCTTTGTTTACAAAGGGACGACCTTTTTTTTTGCGCGCCACACAACACCCGGGGCGCGATACCCGGGCGAGGCGGCCTATGCGACGGACCGACCTATTCGCTCTGACGCCGCAAAAAGGTGGGGATGTCCAGGTCGCGCTCGGGCACCATGCTCGTGCGGGACACCGTGGTGCGCCCGGAGCTGATTTGCACCTGCTCGGTGGAGTCGCGGCCGGCGCTCACCGGAGAGGTCATCGAGGCGCGGCTGGTCAGGGGCGCCTGCACCTGCGACGGTGTGGAGATGCGGTTGCCGGAGTGCGAGTCCCGGGCGACGGCACCCGCGGTGCTGCGGAAATGCGTCGGCTGCGAGACGGGATCCTGAAAGCCCGTGGCGATCACGGTGACCTTCACCTCTTCGCAGGGTTCGGGGAGGTTGACGCAACCGAAGATCACGAGGACGTCTTCGTGGGCCGCCTCTTCGATCATGGCCACCGCTTCGCTGACCTCGTTGATGGTCATGTCGGAGCCGCCCGTGACGTTGATCAAAATGCCCGTGGCCCCATCGACCTTGATGTCTTCGAGCAGCGGGTTGTTGATGGCCGCCTGCGCCGCTTCCACAGCGCGGTTGTCGCCCTGGCCATAGCCGGTGCCCATCAAGGCGCGCCCGCGGTTGCCCATAATGGTTTTGACGTCGGCAAAGTCGACGTTGAGGGTGCCGTGAGCAGTGATGAGATCGGAGATGCCGCGCACCGCATTGCACAGCACGGTGTCGGCCATGGCAAAGGCCTCGGATACCGACAGCTTGTCTTCGAGGAGCAACAGGCGCTCGTTGGGGATGATAATTTGCGCGTCCACTTCCTCTTGGAGGTTGAGCACGCCTTCATCGGCAAAGCGCGCGCGCTTGCGCCCTTCGAATCGAAACGGCCGCGTGACCACGCTCACCGTCAGGGCGTTGACGTCCTTGGCTGCGGCTGCCACCACCGGCGCCGCACCCGTACCCGTGCCGCCGCCCATGCCCGCTGCGACAAACACCATGTCGGCGCCCCGCAGGGCCTCTTCGATTTTGGTGACGTCCTCGAGAGCGGCCTTGCGCCCCACCTCGGGCGTACCCCCAGCCCCCAATCCCTTGGTGGTGTTGGTGCCGATGAGGATCTTCGTCGGTGCCGGGTTGATATCCAGCGCCTGGTGATCGGTGTTGATCACGATGAAGTCGACACCTTCGATGCCCGCTTCCATCATGTTCGCAATGGCGTTGCAGCCGCCACCGCCCACGCCGACCACCTTGATGTTGGCCTGTTGTTTCAGTTTTTGTTCTGATCCCTCGAGTTCGAAACGCATGTTCCCTCCCTGAGTCTCGCGCGATGTGTGTGGCGCATGGCACCGCAGGTGTCACACCTGGCCTCTCGATGCCTGCGCAAATTTGACGCCCTTAAAAAATCTCCTTAAACCAGCCCGACACCCGCCCCAAAACCTTGGAATACCTTTTGTCGTCGCTGCGATGCCGCGATGCGTAGGTCGTGTTGTGGCTATCGTGATTGGCGCCATACTGCACGAGCCCAGCGCCCGTGGCATATATGGGGTTTGAAATCATGTCGGACATGCCGCCAAACGCATAGGGCACCCCCAGGCGAATCGGCATACCGGTGAACTCTTGTGCGGCCTCGCTGATGCCGTCGAGCAAGGTGGTGCCGCCGGTGATCACCAGCCCGGAGGCCAGGAGATCGGCGTAGCCCGTCTCGATGATGGATTGGTGTACCAGCGAGAAAATCTCATCGATGCGCGGCTCAATGATGTGGGCCAACATGCTGCGGGACTGCATCACCGGAGGACGGCCGCCCACGCTGGGCACTTGAATGGTTTCGTCGGCGTCGACCAGGCGCGCCAGGGCACAACCGTTGGTGCGCTTGATGCGCTCGGCTTCGGCGCGGGGTGTGCGCAGCCCCAAGGCCACGTCGTTGGTCAGGTGGTGTCCGCCGATGGGGATGACCGAGGTGTGGGCCACGGAGCCATCGAGGTAGATAATCAAGTCGGAGGTGCCGCCGCCGATGTCCACCAGGGCGACGCCGAGCTCTTTTTCGTCTTCGTGTAGCACGGACTCGGCCGAGGCGATCTGCTCCAGCACGATGCCCGCCACGCTGAGACCGCAGCGCTCGGTGCATTTGATGATGTTTTGGCTCGACAGGGCCGAACCGGTGACGATGTGCACGCGGCCTTCGAGGCGCATGCCGCTCATGCCGATGGGGTTGCGCACGCCGTCTTGGTCGTCGACCACAAACCCCTGGGGGATGGCGTGGATGATCTCGCGGTCCATGGCGATGGGTACGGCCTTGGCCTGCTCAATGACGCGCTCGAGATCGCTCTGGGCGATTTCACGCGCCTTCACGGCGACGATACCGTTGTTGTTAAACGATGAGATGTGGCTGCCGGCGATGCCGACATAGACCGTGGAGATCTCGACACCCGCCACGTGCTCGGCCTCTTCGATGGTGGCTGTGATGGCGGCGCAGGTCGCGTCGACGTTGACCACCACGCCCTTGTGCAAGCCAGCAGATGGATGGGAGCCGAAACCCATGATGTCGATGCCGTCGTCGGTAACCTCGCCGACAATGGCCGCAATCTTGGTTGTCCCAATATCCAAACCAACGATGATGTCACCTGACTTTGCCATGCGCTACCTGTCCTTCTCTGCGTTGCCTGACTCGCGGTATTGTTGCGATTCTGAATGACAGTTGCATGGAGCGTTCGGGCGAATCAAATTTTTGGCTTCTTTTTTTCTGTCGCCCGCCCCACGCGGTTTGAAGCGTTGCCAATGCCCCCGTGCGCGGGTATAGGTCGGGCATGAAATACCCCTCGTTTATCGGCGCCAGATACATCCGATCCAAAAAGAAACAAACCATCTCCGCCATCTCGGCGATCGCCATTGCTGGCGTGGCGTTGGGCGTGGCAGCGCTGGCCACCGTCATCTCCATTTCATCGGGTTTTCAGGACGAATTCACCCGCAAGGTGCTGGGGGTCAACGCCCATGTGCTGGTGATGAAATACGGCATGGACTTTCAGGAATACCGCGATGTGATGGACATGGTGCAACAGGTGGAGGGCGTCAAGTCCGTGGAGCCCTTTGTCATTCAAGAGATGATGATGGCCAAGGACGACCACACCGCGGGCGTCCTGCTCAAGGGCATTGATCCCCAACGGGTCGCCGGCGTGCTGGACCTCTCCAAGTACATCGTCGACGGCGGCATCGACGCGCTGCGCACCCCCGGGACGCGACCGCCGCCCCATCCACGAGATCGCGTGCGCGGTCTGGCCAGCCCCGATCGACTCCGCATTGCCGACACCAACGACACCAACGACAGCGCCGCCCCCGCCAACGCCGTCACCGACGACGACACCGCCGCCGACACCAACGACGACGCAAACCCATCCGCGCCGGAGACACCTTCGAGCGACGCGCTGCCCGGCATTGTCATCGGCAAAACCCTGGCCGAGACCCTCAACGCCCAGGTGGGTGACGAGGTGCAAATCATCACCCCGCTCATCGGCCTAAGCGTCCTGGGGTGGTCGCCCTCGGAGGACACGCCAAAGTTCATGCGTTTTCGCGTTACCGGCATTTTTTATGCGGGCTTTCACGAGTACGACAGCAAGCTCGTCTTCGTCGATTACTTCCGCGCCCAGCGCTTCTTCGAGCACGGCGATTCGGTCACCGGCATCGAGCTCACCGTCCACGACATCCACAAGGCGGCGGCCATTGCCGACACCATCCGCGACGCGCTCAAAGACGGCCCCTACCACACCATCCACTGGGAAAAGCTAAACGAGTCGCTCTTCACGGCGCTCAAGACGCAAAAGCTCGTGCTCACAGTGGTGCTGGCCATCATCGTGGGGCTGGCCTCGTTCAACATCATCGCCACCCTGGTGATGATGGTCTTCGACAAGCGCAAGGAGATCGCCATCCTCAAGAGCATGGGCGCCACACACGGCGGGGTTCTGCGCATTTTTGTGCACGTGGGAACCATGGTGGGCATCTACGGAATTGCGCTGGGGCTCGCCATCGGGTTTGCCATCTGCTTTGCGCTGTACCACATCGGCTGGCCGCTCGATCCCGAGGTGTACCTCATCGATCACCTGCCCGTGACCCTCGACTGGCGCGACTTCGTCGCCACCGCCGGCGTGGCCTTCTTCATCTGCATCGCCGCCACCATTTTTCCGTCGCTGCACGCGTCGCGCATGCGGCCAGTGGACGGCCTGCGTCAGGCGTAAACGCGCCGCTCTTTTTCGTTTGTTGCTTACAGCACTGTGAAGGTCAGTTGCGACACAGACGTCGTCTCAGCGCCCACCGCGGAAACGGTAAACCATGCCCATGTGTCTACTGCGCTGCCGACCAGATCAATCGTGTTGGTGCCGACGCGGATGGGCTGGCAGGGGCTGTTGCAATTGGCAATGTTGTGACGGCGCATGATGAGGCTGACGCCCGGCGACGACACCGACGTGACGCGGACAGTTTTGTTTACCAGCAGGAGCACATAAAACCAGGCATCTTTGTCGCCCTGGGTACAGGTGCCGCCGTTGAGGTTGTTATTGTAGAGCCGCCACGTGATGTTGCCGATGTACGGGAGAGCTTGCACCGCCCTGGGGTTGCCACACGAGTTGGGAAAAGTCTCATCTGCAGCGGCGTCTCCGGAGCGCTCGATGAGCGTGAGGGTGCCGAACTTCCGCGTGCTGGTATCGTTGGACGCGGTGCCCGACCACATCAGGCGCCCACTTTGCGCGGCGTCGACGTCGTAGTTGCCGAGGTCGAAGCCGATGGACATGCCCGTGTACGGCACGGCATCTAGCAAGGTCCAGGGCACGGCAAACTCCATGGCGTAGCCGTTGGCAGTGGTTCGCGCCGCGTGCAGCACACCGGTGTCAGAGCCGTTCAAGGAGAGCAGCGGAGACGCCGGTGACGCGCCCCGCACAAAGTGTTTGTCGTAGATGTCGTACGCTAGCGAAGCGCTGTGATCGCCATCGATGAAGATCTCAATCGCGTCGTTGTCGCGCGGGTCTGGGGCGCTGACATAGATGTAAGTGTCGCGGACCGTCACCCCGATGTAGAGGTAGTCGAGATCCCAGAGCGCATCGAAGGTGACGGTGTTGTCGCACTCGCCCGCGATGCACTGGGTGGCGGTGGTGTTCACGCGCCACATGGTTTCGTTGAGATCGCCGTCGATGGTGGGCGGTGCGAGGGTAAACGCGGCGTCATCTGTCGCGGTGGAGAACTCTGTGTCCGTGCCCGTGTCCGTGTCTTCGGTCTCGGTATCTTCGGTCTCGGTGTCGACGGGGTCGGTATCAATGGGAACTGTATCGATAGGGCCGGTGTCGACGGTCTCCGTGTCAACGGGATCGGTGTCGCCGGTCTCGGTGTCGACGGTCTCGGTGTCGACGGTCTCGGTGTCGACGGTCTCAGTGTCGACGGGGTCGGTATCAATGGGAACTGTATCGATAGGGCCGGTGTCGACGGTCTCCGTGTCAACGGGATCGGTGTCAACGGGATCGGTGTCTTCGGGGCCAGTGTCTTCGGGACCGGTGTCTTCGGGGCCGGTGTCTTCGGGATCGGTGTCCGTTTTCGCATCGGCGCCGACCACTGTTAGGGCACCGGGCAAGAGCACCGTGTGGCCATCGGGGGTTTGGAGTTGCACGTCGTAACGCCCCACCGGCCACGGCTTTTTGGCGGTTTGCGGCATGATGGTTGTCAAGCGTTCAAAATCTACCCAGGTCACCTTGGAAAGCGCCTGCCAAGCATCGTCGCTGTCGACAGGCCGCAGGCGGACGACAAAATCGGCATCCAATACCACGTGGCGACCGCCACAATCGACGTTGCGCGACACCAGTGGGTGAAACCCGCTGCCCTGCAGCTCGATGTCCACCGCCGCGCCTTGGGCCACCTCATCGGGCACGACGCGGTGCAATGTCGGCGCTGTCTCGCTGGTGACATCGCAGGCCGTCAACGCGCCAAAGCATGCGAGCAGCAGCGCAGCGCGCCAAATCAAAGTCGTGGAAGATCGATTGAACATACTGTGGGTTATCATAACAGATGTGCGCGTTTCGAAAGTTGAAAACACCTCAAACCCGCGGGAATGCCCCGCTGGGATGCGCACCAAGCCGTTTGATTTTGCCCAGCAAAGCGTGTACAAAATCAGCCACCATTCTTTTACAGCGAGGTGTGTCATGAGCGATATTCAAACCCGAGCCTTGGAAGCGTTTCCCCATTGGTTAAAGGCCCTCAGTGAAGATCTGGTGGCCCTGCACCGCGTCCTGGACTGCCGCGACGAGCGACCGGAGATCCGCCGCGCCGCCGCCGGTGGCATCAACTACTTTTTCAAATCACTCGACCTGATCCCCGACGGCATCGACGACATCGGCTATCTCGACGACGCCTTCATCATTCGCCTGGCCGCCAAGAGCATCATGAACGCCGACCCCGCGCACATCGACGACGACGCCCGCAGCCGCCTCAACCAACTGCGAGAAGACACCGGCCTCATGTACGAGCTGCTCGGCAACGACCTCTTTTTGCGCCTCGAAAAATACGCCAACGCCCTGAGCCACGGTGCGGTGCGCGGCCGCACAGTAGACGAAATGCTCTCCGATGACGAGGTCGCCGGCCAGGTCTCCATCGACGTCGCGGATTTCGCCAACACCTACGGCGCGCCAGCATTTTCCAACGACCCCAAAAACCTCATCAAACTCAAAGCCTTTCTCGACGCCAAGCTGCCCCAGTAGGGGCCTTTGCCGGGCCGTGCGCACCCGGCCGACCGGCGCGATGCGCTCCTTTTGCCCCGCATGACACCGCTCATCGCCACCCTCATTCTCGCCGTTGGCGTCGCCCTCTTTGGCGTCTCGGTCATTTATCGCGTCGCCCTGTGGCGCCATCTGCGGCCCAACCCACCGCGGGAGGGCGCGTCCTTGGGGCCGTCGCTGTGGCGCGTGCTGCGCTTCGGATTCCTCCAGCACCGGGTCTGGCGCCATCCCTTTGTCGGGGCGGCGCACCTGGTCATTATGTGGGGATTTTTTGCGCTCCTCGCCAACACCATCGTGCTGTGGGGGCGCTATTTTCACCCCGACTTCGACCTGCCCTTCTTCGCCGACACCGTGGCCCGAGGTGGGCTGCGCGTCGCCTCGCACATCGCTTCAGCCCTGGTGCTGGCGGCGGCCTTGGCGGTGCTCGGCCATCGATTGGTGCTGCGTCCCGCGCGCCTCAAAAACAACCGCGACGGCCTCCTCATCCCCCTGCTCATCGCGGCGATGATGGCCTGTGACCTGCTCTACTGGCTGCTGCACATCGAATGGGCGCGCAGTGCCCACGCCCTGGCGGTGCTGGTCTTTCTCAACTACCTGCCCTTCAGCAAGCACTTTCACGTGTTGTGCGCCTGGCCCCAGCTCTACGCCGCACGTCCCGAGACCGCGACCGTGCTCAGCCGCGACGCCGCCATCGAAGCCGCCCTGGCCCCCGATGCACACGACGGCGACAACGGCGATTCCCGCGGCGACATCCCCGAAGATTCCGCGACCTTTGGCGCGGGCACGTGGGCCGACCTCACGCGGCGGGATGCCCTCGAAGCCCTGTCCTGCACCGAATGCGGGCGATGCACCGAGCGGTGTCCGGCGGCCCAAGCGGGCAAGGCGCTCAGGCCCGGCGATGCGATGATGGCGATGCACCACGCGGCGCACCACGGCGTCCAGCACACCGCGCTGCTCCCCCAGGTGTTGGGCGAGGCCGCCCTCTGGGATTGCACCACCTGTCGCGCCTGCGAAGCCGAATGCCCGCTGCTCATCACCTTTGTCGACCGCTTTGTGCGCATGCGCCGCCACCAGGTCGAGGAGCGCGGTCAGCTCCCCCCAGAGCTGGCCCGGACATTGCGCGCCCTCGAGAGCACGGGCAACCCCTGGGGCCTGCCCCCAACGTCGCGCACCGACTGGACATCGGGGCTTTCGGTGCCGCGCTTCGATGCCGCCCAGCACGAGTACCTGCTCTTTGTCGGCTGCGCCGGGAGTTGCGATCCCGCTGCGATCCCGGCGACGGCGGCCCTGGTGCACCTGCTCACCCACGCGGGCGTGCGCTTTGGCACGCTGGGCGACGACGAAACATGCTGCGGCGACGTGGCGCGACGCCTGGGTGCCGAGTCGACTTTTTTAACGATGTCGCAACAACTGATGGCGCGGCTGTGCGAAGCAAACGCGCGGCGCATTATCACCGTCTGTCCCCATTGCCTGCACATGCTGGCCAGCGAATACACGTCGTTTGGCGCGCATTTCGAGGTCGTGCACCACAGCGTCTTGCTCGCCGCGTTGATCGACGAAGGGCGGCTCGTGCCCAAGGCCGGGGCCGCAATCGACGCATCCCGCATCGCCTTTCACGATCCCTGTTATGCGGCGCGTTACCAGGACATCGTCGCGGCACCCCGGCGCGTCTTGCAGGCCATCGGAGGGCTCAGCTTGTGCGAGGCCGCGCTGTCGGGGGCCCAAACCCAGTGCTGCGGAGCGGGTGGTGGCGGGGCCTTTCGCGACGCACCCAAGGGAGAGCGCCTGCAGGAGCGGCGCTACCACGACCTGGCGCAAACCGGAGCGACACAGGTGGGCACCGCTTGTCCCTGGTGCCTCGCCATGTTCGCCGACGCGCACACCAACGCCCCCGAGGCCCTAGGCGCTGCCCCGGTGGACATCGCCCAACTCCTGTGGCGCGCCATCCAACCCTAACCCACTATTTTTATTATCGTTTACAACCCCGTTTACAACCCATCAGAGTCATTAGAAAACCCATTAGAAAACCCGTCAGAATCATTAGAACAGGTCATTAGAACAGTTCTTTCCCAAACCACCTTCCCAAACTACTCTGAACTCCCCGTTGAACTCCCATGTCAGGAGGCCAGTCCTCTCATTCCATCTCTGATTGGTAAAAACGTCGATAAAAACGGGCGAGGATTGTGCAAATTTTTGCATGCGAGGCGACAAAAAGGTGCTGCGGATACACCCTGGCCTTTCGGACAAGAAATCCGCTGTAAAAGCGCATGAACGAGTTGCCGTTGTGGCCGTTGTGAGTGCGACTTAGGCCGCGATGTCGGCA
>LSQX01094206.1_pt1 | contig 59605 bp, 61 predicted proteins | sample 654561 | NCBI WGS metagenome assembly LSQX01 (sample SAMN04489861, study PRJNA283612) | anaerobic digester metagenome | isolation source: 4 biogas reactors fed with cattle manure at either 37C or 55C with and... | place: Denmark: Kongens Lyngby | collected 2014
GCCAAGATCCAGGCGCAGTCCGGCTCGTTGACCGGCACCACCGGCCCCATCACCGTCAATGCCGGTCCTCCTCCCGTTCCGGTGGTCACGTCTCTCAGTCCCAATCGTGGTCCGAATACGGGAGGCACTGAGATTGTCGTGACCGGAGTCAACTTCACCGGCGCTAGTGCAGTCCGTTTCGGTGGGTCGGCTATTCCTACTGCAGATTTCCAGGTGGACTCCGATACTCAGATCACCATCCTCTCTTCTCCGTCTCATGCTGTCGGCGCCGTCTACATCCAAGTGGTGACCGCCGGAGGCACCAGCGCCACCGGAGACGGCAGCCGGTACAGTTACGAGTTGCGCCAGATCAAAGGCACGGTCAGGGGTCTGACGGACATCCCTTCAGAGGTCTTTGCGGTGGGAGCTACGGTGACTGTTGGGCTCCATGCAACCGACCCCAACTACCACGGCGCTGGCTCACCGCTGAACTTGGTTGACACCGGCACTGTGCTGGAAGACGGCACCTATGTCATCAATGTGGGCAACCTTCCGATCGGCAGCATTGTAGAGGTAAACGCTGTGCTGCCCGACATCTTCGATCCAGTGATGCAGTATGGCGTATACGACCGGCCGGTCGTAGTGTGCAGCTTCCTCAATTTCACGCAGGATGGGTATGGTGATCGGCGACTCCCGTGGGACGACCCGGATATGCCGCCCTTACCCAAGATTTACGAATACTTGATGCCCAACTACATCACTCCGTAGCCATAGATCGGCACTTCAACCCCTGCCCCGCGCTACTGCGCGGGGCAGGGGCGCTTCTCTGGTTCAGAAACGAATAGACAATGAGGTGGGCGACGTGAGGGGTGCGGCGTTGCGAAGAATCCGACTGCGTTCGGCGACCATACTGATCACGGGTCTCTTGATAGGCGTCATTGCTCTCGGCCTGGCAGGAGTAGCGCTGGCGGCTTGGAGCGACGTGACCCCGTCCTTGGTCGCGCTATACGGGTTCACGGAGGATGATCTAGCTGCGATATCTCAAGGCTACGGCGACGGTTCGTGGAAACCTCATAACCCCATGTTGCGCAAACACTTCGTCAAGATGGCGTCGGGCGCCCTAGGGATCTCGCAGGCGACGCCCTCAGTGGCGTCTTTCTCCGATGTGCTTCGCAGCGATCCATACTTTCCCTACGTCGAGGGAGCCGCGGCGGCTGGTCTTACTACCGGTGTGGGCGGAGGCAAGTTCTCGCCCGATAGCCAGATCACCCGCGAACAGGCTGTTGCCATGATCGCGCGCTGGCTGGCCCGCTCCCGGGGAGTGGACACCGAGACCAAGTATGACGTCGTGGGTGCGACTGCGGTCTTGGCGGCGTTCTCCGACGGAAGTGCGGTGACTCCGACGCTACGCGATGAGATGGCTTATGCGATAGACGAGCTGATTGTCAAAGGAAGTCAAGGCAGGCTGGACCCATTGAACCACCTCAGTCGTGTCCAAGGAGCGGCCCTCTTGCTTCGCGCTGCCGCGAATGCCTACCCGGTCACTACCACCACCTTGACTTCGGGCACTTCACCTACCGAGACGACCTCGACGACTACGACCACCACCCTCCCAACAAGCACGACTACGTCCACCTCTTCAACCAGCACAGTGGCTGGAGCCAGGATATTCGGGCGGGTCTTCGGCAGCGACGACCGCCCGGTGGCCGGAGCGACAGTCAGAGTCGTGTACAACGCGGCGGATCCGAAGTATGTATCGGGTGCGTCGAATCTCATCGGCGCGGCTGTGACCACTGAGCAGGGGTACTACCAGCTATCGACCCCTTCACTTGCACTGGGGAGTCTGGTGGACGTCAGCGTCATCGCTTCCGGATATACATCCGTGTTCATGTACGGGGTTTATGACGAATTGAGCGAAGAGGTCAGTTTCTTGGCTTTCGGGAAGGCCGGGGGTGACCGGCGTATGCCTGTCGGTTCGCAAATGCCCCCCTTTCCGTTCGAGGGGTTGCTGCCCGACTGATCCCCCTGGTTGTGAATGACGGCCCCCAAGTTGTCCATGCTCGTCCCATCTTCATCCCATCTGCTAGGCTTTCACTGACTCTCAGAAGTGGAAGGCGCCGAAGATCGACTGGCACGACATCGTCAAATGGATCCTCATCGTGCTGGCCGCCGGTTTCATCGGCCAGTTCGGTAAACGGCTGGCCGACTATCTACTGGCCCGCAGCCGGAGGCGGCGTGAACGCAAGCGGTCTACAGCAGCAGCTGCTGTAGAGATCCGCGAGGCACGGGTCGAGGGTCCGAGCGGAGTGGCGCGTGAGTTCCCCAGACTGCCCGGGCTTCAAAGTGGGGGCCCTGAGTCACCGGGCGGAGTCCCTGACGCTCTCGGCGGACCCTCCGAAGTCCTGGGCGGCGCTTCCCAGGTCTCAGATGAGTCCTTGGAGGTTCCGGATAGAGGCCCCGAGTCTCAAGCTGCAGACGAGCTTGATGGTGCTGCTATGGCGAAGATCATCAAGAAACTGAGCAAGGCCGAGGTGAAGCGTATTAAAAAGGAAGGCTCCTGATACGCTGCGGCTGAGGAGCCCCCGCAGCCACTATCGTAGGCCGGAGAGCCCCCGTGCCGCGTCACCGACGGCACGGAGAACCCCGATGTGCTCAGATCCGGCGGCCACGGTCCGGTCGTGGTCGAACTGGAGTTGCCGGAAGTCGATCTTGGAAGCCTTGTCGTCGCCCAGAAGATAGTCCACTTCGGGCCTGCCCTCGGATGGGCTACTATCGGGGCAGGGGAACGTCTCCCAGCCGGTCTTCCCGATCACTTCCTCGAGATCGGCCGGAGTGACGGCGTCTTCGATGGTGAAGCCGGCCGGGAGCACGATGCTGTCGCTGAGGTCTCCGTTGTTCTCGCCGATTACCCGACGTGATCGAGGGGGCATGGTAACAACTATCGATACCTGGGGTCGCCAACTGCTCCAGGTCCTGCGGGACGTATCAGCGCGAGCCCGGTCCTTTCGACCGTAGCGTGCGCACAGTCACAGTAGTACGTCTCTCCCGCCTGATCCCCAGCGGCCGAACTCACCGCCTTCTGGATGACTTCGTCACCGTTGGCGTCGATCTGATCGATGAGGTTCTGACCCACCAGAAGGGGATTCCCGCCGTGGGCGAGGACGGTCCCTGAGAAGTCATAGGCGTAGATGTAGAGCTCTCCCTGGTGGAACTCGCCGCCTTCCTGGGTGAAGGCCGCAAGCGCGGCTTCCTTACCGTGGGCTTCGACGTAGGCGAGGGCCTTCTCGACGAAGGCCTGAACGTCGGCCTTGGTGGGACTCTGACCCTGTGTGGTGTCATCGGTATAGGGCCCCAAGGTGCGCGTCGCGAGGATGACGTACTTCACCCCGTCGCTGCCGGTAGCGGGCGTGAAGTGGCAGGACTTGTTCACGTAGCCGGGGCCGTCACCGGCCTCGTACACATAGTCCATCCATCCGCTTTTGCCGGCGGCGGCCTGTTGCACGATCTCTTCGCGTCAAAGCCTGCCGGTGATGTCGGGACGGACGGGGTCGGTGAACCGTTCGTCACCGGCGTTGATGGCGGCGATGGTGCCGGCGGCATCCTTGGCCAGCGCCGCCTCTGTGCTCTCAGCCAGATCGATGACCGACTGAGCCGTAGCTTCGTCCTCCACTGTGCTGGAGGTCGCGGCGTTGCCACCGGTGGTCGCGGCGTTGCCGTCGGTGGTCGTAGGTGGTGCCTGCGGGGCGGTGGTGGTCACTACTGTCTCCCCGCAGCCGGTCACGAGCAGCGAGACGACGACCACGATGGTGAGTATCTCGTCGGGTGATCGCGACCGGATATCGCCCCATGGGGGAACGACATGGGTTTGGTATTCGACGAACGGTCGCATAATGGCAGAAGAGCGACATCCGCGGAAAGGAGCCGAGATGCCGGTGATAACCATCGAAGGTCCGAAGATCGATGATCTCGACACGAAACGCAAGCTGGCCGAGACACTCACCGAGGCGGCCTCTCAAGCGTTCGGGTTGGGCAAAGAGACCATCGTCGTGATTATGCACGAGACGTCGCCTGAATGTGTCTCTTCGGGCGGAAAACTGATCTGCGATCTGCACGCTTAGCAGCCTTTTAAGACGATCAGAAGGAGGCTCAGATCATGACAGACACGTGGCTGACCACGCTCATCACCGACACGCCTCAGGAGGGCTTCGAGCTCGCCATCACCCTAAGCCGCCGGGGGGTCAAGTACATACAACCCGACCCGGAAGTCCTGCACAGGCTTCGTCCAGAGTACTCGACCAACGCCGATTCGCTTACGGCGGCGTCGCAAGTCGTAGCCATCAACTTCCAGACCGTCGCTGCGGCGAACAACTACTGGCGCGGGTGACCTTGGGCGGCGCGGCCTTAGTGGCGCGGCCTTAGTGGAGCGGTCTGGGCGGCGCGGTCTAGGCGGCGCGGCCGGTCACACGGCCGGGACCCGACTATCGGCCGGCGCCAAGGGACCGGAGCACCTCTTCCGACGGCCGGTTGGGAATGACGGCCACGACCTCACCGTCGTATTCGAAGGTCTCCTCTTCTCCTGGGGTGATCTCTCCGATCACGGCGACGTGGTCGGTCTTGGCGCGGATGGCGCTCACGACCTCGTCGACAGAGTCCGGCGACACTTGAACCACGTATCGGGCCTGAGTCTCACAGATCAGGACTTCCTGCGGAGTGATGCCCTGCACCGAGACCGGCACCTCGGTCAGGTCCACTCTTGCGCCCAGTCCTCCGTATCTCGCCGATTCGCACACCGCCGCCCCGATGCCGGCGGCGCCTAGATCCGAGCAGGCGTTGATCTTGCCGGTGGCGAAGGCGGCCAAGGCGGCCTCCATCGCCTCCCGCTCGTTGTCGAACAGGGCAAGGGCGGGGCGCATCTCTTCCACCAATCCGGCCCTATATAGCGTGTCGTTGCCGTCGTTGCCCGTTACGCCGATGATGATGATTTTGTCGCCGGCGTTCTTCGCCGGTTTGGTAAGAGGCTCCTCCGTGATCAACCTTCCGAACACCGAGACCACCACCGCCGGCACGATGTCGGAGAACGAGGTGGAGAGCCCCCCGCCGACGACGAACACGTCCATGGCCCTGCACATGTCGCTCAGCCCTTGGATTATGATGTTCAGCCGCTCTCCGCTGGTCATCACCCTGCATTCGCCGCAGGTGCATTCTCCGGCGAAACCACAGGGTCCCACGATGACCTCTTGGTCGAGAGGCCGGGTTCCGATGAAATCCAGGAGGAAGACGGGGCGGCCCCCCATGGCCACCACATCGCGCATCGCCCCGCCGGCGCCGGTGGCGGCGGCGTCATAGGGCCGGGGTACGCAGGGAGAGCAGTGGCTCTCCATCTTAGCGACGACATAACCGTCCATGCCCGGCACTTGAAATACGGCGGCGTCATCGTTCTTCTCGGGCCCTATTAGCAGAGCCCCCGGCCACACCTTGCCCACCTGCTCGTTGAGACGCCGGAACGCCTGGAAGTCGATCACCCTGTCGATATTGTGATGCATGTGGACGAACAACCCATGGATCAGCGCTCTCTCGATAGTGTTCATGCTTCCTCCGTCATAGTCGTAACGTCCACGATGAGTCGCACGGCTATTCTATACGACGTGCCGCCGGCCTCCAATCTGAACGGAGGCACGACTGTTAGAGACCACGCGGGTCGACGTCAGGATCGTGGCCCAGCATGGCCGACAGCTCCGCGGCCGCCCTTCTGACCGCTTCTGCATATCCTTGCATCTGTTGTTCACTGCATCGCTCCGGTGGAGCCACCACCGACAGGGAGGCTCTGACCTCGCCGTTCTGACTGAATACCGGAGCGGCTACAGCGGGCGCGTCTTCTTTCCATTCACCGCGGTCAAAGGCGATCCCCTCCCGACGCGTTTTGTCCCACTTGGATCTCAAAGCCTCTGGGTCGACGACGGTGAACCGGGTCCGCTTCTCTAGCGGAGTCGCGAGCGCGGCTTCGCGGACATGTTCTGGACTGAAGGCCAAGATGATCTGGGCGTCGGCGCTTGCGACCCCATCCAAGAGCATGCCCACATATGTGAACGGCTTGAAGGATCTCTCGGTCGGCACCGTGTCGACGATCAGGGCCCCACGATCTGCCCACACCGTCAAGCTGGTCGACTCGGTGGTCTCCTCGGTCAGACGTACCAATAGGGGGTGCGCAAGGCGGACGAGTTCCGAGTGTGACATGACCAAATAGGAGGCTCTAAGCGCGCTGGAGCCAAGATGGTACTTGCGCGCCGTGGGATCGTAGGCCACCCAGTTGGCCGCCTCCAAGGTCCTGACCAGCCGGCGGGTCGTCGGCTTGGAGAGGCCGGCCTTTTCGCGCAGTTCCTTGAGGGTCCACTCGGGATGGTCCGCATCGAAGAGATTGAGCAGGAACAGGCCTTTTTCCAGCGTGCGCGTCGGTGCCTCACGCGGTATTTTGACCCTCTCATCGCCCTCTCGTGTCTCTTCTCCCATGGCTCCTCTCCAGTCCGGATGGTGTGGAATGGTTCAAATTTTGTACCACTTCAGCCATATATTGACACATCGAGACAGTCGATGCTAGGATGGCGGTCAAAGGTCATTTAATGACAATAGGGATATCAAAAGATGACCCTCTTGGATCCGATTGATCAGTCCGTGGCAGATGAAAGGGGATCGGCCGTGAGCGAGGAACAGAAACAAGTCAGCCGTAGGGAGTTCCTGAAGATCGCGGGTGCCGCCGGAGCCGTCGTGGGCCTGGCGGGCGGTCTCGGAGGAATCCTCACCGCCTGCGGCGAGGAGAAGCCGGCCGGTACGACCGCGGGTGCGGACACGACCGCCGGTCCGACCACCACGACCGCCGCCGCTACGAGTACCACCGAGGCCGCCACGACTACGTCGGTGATGGCCGGCGTAGAGGAAGGGCGCCCGGTCAGGGTCGGTTTCGTCGACCCCATCACGGGCGTTCTCGCCGCATTCGGTCTGGCCGGCGATTACTGCGTGGGCAAGTGGAGGGCCGCGGTTGCAGACGGCGTGGTGCTGGGTGACGGTAAGAGGCACCGATTCGAGATCGAGGTGCAGGACAGCCAGTCTGATACCAACCGCGCCTCCCAAGTGACGGCCGATCTCATCAACAACGCCAAGGTGGACCTGGTCATGGCCGCCGCGACCGGAGACACGGTCAACCCCGTGGCCGACCAGTGCGAAGCCAGCGGCATGCCCTGTCTTTCGATCGACGTTCCCGTGGAGGTGTTCGTCTTCCAGCGTGGCGGGGCCCCCGACAAACCCTTCCAGTGGACCTATAACCTCTTCTGGGGCATGACGGAGGAGCAGCAGGTCGAGTGGGACATGTTCTCCCAGGTGTCAACGAACCAGAAGATCGCGGCGATGTGGCCGAACAACGCGCCCGGCAATGCCTATCGGGACGTGTATGGTCCGAGCGAGGAATGGAAGGCTAACGGTTATACGTTTGTAGACGGCGGCGCCTACAACGAGCCCAGCGAGGAGTTCACTCAGCAGATAAGCCTGTTCAAGAAGGAAGGTTGTGAGATCGCCATGGGGGTCATGATCGACCCCGACTGGAGCATCTTCACCAAGCAGTGCGTCCAGCAGGGATTCATGCCGAACATCATGTACGGCATCAAACCGACCCTGTTCCCGACGACCATGGAGGCCATCGGTCCGCTGGCCGACGGTCACACCGGGACCCAGTGGTTCCACCCCACGTATCCGTTCAAGTCATCGCTGACCGGCGAGACCTGCCGGCAACTGTGTGACGACTTCGAGCAGGTCAAGGGCATGCAGTGGCAGCAGACCATCATGCACTACGCCCTCTTCGAGTGGGCGGTCGATGTGTTCAAGCGAACCACCGATCTCGACGACAGAGCTGAATTCATCAAACGGGTGCAGGAGACGAAACTGGCCGAGACCGTGGCCGGCCCCATCGACTACACGGTCCCCGTGCAATGGGGCACGTCGCATCCGACGCTCAATTGCGTCACCACACCGGTCTATGGAGGTCAGTGGCGGCTGACGAACGGCGGCAAGTACCAATTCGATCTCGTCGTAGTGAGTAACGCCGCCGCGCCCATGGTAGCCGTGCAGGACAAGATGAAGCCCATGACCTGGACTTCGTAGGAACGCTCCCTTCGGGGACGGGGCGACACCGCACGGAGATCGTCGGGGCGGTCGCCTGCCTCCAGGGCAGCGGACTCGTTCTATCTATCGTCAAACGGCTCGTTGAACGGCCGGGGGGCCGTCTGGAAGTCGCTACGCATGCGCGGGAGTTGATCGAGACCGCCGGACGCTCTGGTGTCTACTAGAATGGACGGACGAATCCAGAAGCGAAAGGGTATTTCCGTGAGCACCGATTTCCCCAGACTCTTCGAGCCGGGATACATCGCGAGCATCCGGCTTAAGAACCGCATCATCAAAGCTCCCCAGCATACGGGTCTGGCCAACCCGGACGGCTCTATCACCGGACGCCTCCTCCGCTACTACAAAGAAGTGGCTCAGGGCGGCTGCGCGATGATCGTGGTGGAGTACGCGTATGTGGACAATGACGCGAGCAAGGCGTCGCCGTCTCAGCTGGGCATATCACGCATGGATCACATGACCGGGCTGTCGCTGCTCGCCGACATCATCAAGGCCAACGGAGCGGTGGCGGCCATCCAGATATCGCATGCGGGCAGGCAGCGCTTCATCTTGGAGCAGCCGAAAGCCGCCTCCGACGTGCCTTGGCCGGAGATCACGGCGCAGGGTTGTCCCATCCCCCAACCGATGACGGTCGAGGAGATCCGGGGGGTGGTGAAGGCCTTCGGGCAGGCGGCGAAGCGGGCGCAGACGGTCGGGTTCGACCTGGTGGAGATCCACGCCTGTCACGGCTACCTTATCTCGAACTTCCTCTCTCCCTATTCCAACAAGCGCACCGACGAGTACGGCGGCGACTTCGAGAACCGCATCCGTATCCTTCTCGAGATCATCGCGGCGGTCAAGGCCGAGGTGGGCCCCGATTACCCCGTGGTCTGCCGCTTGAGCGGCACCGACTACGAGCCCGATGGCTATCCGCTCGAGGAGACTGTTGAGCTGTGCAGGCGTCTCGAGGCTTTGGGAGTCGCCGCCATCCACATGTCCGGCGGCATCCACCACACCACCATCCATGAAGTGAGCCCCATGGGCATGCCTCTCGCCTATAACGTGTACGCGGCGGAAGCGGCCAAAAAGGTCGTGCGGATCCCGGTGGTCGCGTCTGGATCCATCAACCTACCGGCTTTGGCCGAGAGCATCCTGGAAGAGGGCAGGGGCGACTTCATCAGCTTGGGTCGCCCGCTTTGGGCCGATCCCCAGTGGCCGCTCAAAGCCAAGAGAGGCCGGCCTGAGGATATCCGGCCGTGCATCCGCTGTAACGATGGTTGCCTCGCTCGGGGTGACCATATCGCGAACACGGTCAGGTGCACGGTGAACGTGGCGCTCTGTCGCGAGGAGGAGTTCGAGATCACGCCCGCCATGCGCCCCATGCGGGTGGCCGTGGTCGGTGGCGGCCCGGCGGGGATGGAAGCAGCCCGGGTGGCGGCGCTGAAGGGCCATGAGGTCACGCTTCACGAGAAACGCGAATTAGGCGGCGCTCTGATTGAGGCCTCCATCCCCGAGTTCAAAGCGCCCGACCTCAAGCCCCTCGTGGCCTATCTCAAGACTCAGGTTGCGAAGACCGGAGTAAAGGTGGTGGCCAAAGAGGCGACGGTGGACGACTTGGCCGGCGGCGCCTTCGACGCGGTCATCGTGGCCACCGGCGCTACGGCACTGGGCCTGGAGGACATCCCCGGCATCAGCGACCCCAAGGTGGCGACGGCGGCCCAGGTGCTCCACGGCGAAGCCGTGCTGGGCGATCGGGTGGCGGTGATCGGCGGGGGGATCGTGGGCACCGAGGTGGGGCTGGTGGTGGCCGAGACAGGCAGGCACGTCACCTTCATCGAGATGCTGGATGAGTTCATGTGCAACATCACCTTTGACGAACGCCAGGTGTACGAGTTGCGCTTCAAAGATCTGAACGTGAGCGTCAACACCGGCCAGAAGTTGGTGGAGGTCACGGCGACCGGCGTGAGGACGGTGGATCGCAACGGCGCTGAGAGCGAGTTCCCGGCCGACTCCGTGGTGCTGGCGGCGGGTTTCCGGCCGAACCGGGAGCTCATCGAGGCACTCGCAGCCCACCCGCAGATCAAGGTGGCCGAGGTGGGCGACTGCGTGCGGCCGCGCAAGATCTACGACGCCATCCACGACGGGCATTTGGCCGCGAAACTACTGGACGCCGACATCTGACGAGATACGGGAGGTGGTACCGTGAGCGGATGGACCATGGCCGGCAGGCCGGCTTTGCTCATCGTGCACATGCAGAATTCGGTCATCAAGACCCCGAGCCCGCTCGAGGTGTTGGGGCACGGCAGGGCCGCCCACGAAGAAGGCGTCATCGACGCCATCGTGCGTCTAGTGGCCGCCTTCCGTGACAAGGACCTACCGGTGCTCTACAGCGTCACCTACACGGCGCCCGACGTGAGATGGCCGGCCTACGGAGGTTTCTGGCAGACATCCCGGCAGATCACTGTGAACCGGATGGGGACCTGGGACGTGGAGGTCATCGAAGAACTGAAGCCGGATCCTGAAGAGCCCATTTTCTGCAACTGGCCTTTCAACCCCTTCGAGGGGACGGGGTTGCACGAGCATATGCAGGAGGACGGCGTGGATACCGTGGTGCTCACCGGTGTCGCCACGGGCATGTCGGTGGGGACGGCCGCCTGGGCATTGGCCGAGCGTTTCTACAACCTCATCATCCCCTCCAACGCGATCACCGACGCCGACAGTGAAGTCCACCGGGTGGTGCTCGGACAGGTGTTGCCGGCCATCGCGCTCATCACGACCACGGAGGACGTGATCAAGCATTTGTAGCACGAAGCGTTTTCCTTGGGAGCCTTGTTGTGCTTTGCTGATGTGGACCTCGGGTCCGTCGTATAGTGACACCGGCGGACGCTGACCTGCACGGAGAGAGGTGGCTCTCATGACAGAGAAGAGGATCTTCACCGACCTAGAACTCGGGGAGATGGGGGCTCGGACCCTGGATCTTCTTCTGGCAGCCATCGATGCCGGCGACAAGGACGGGGCGCAGGCGCGGGCCTGGAGGATGCAGAAGGAGTTCCAGTATCTCCACGACGGTCAGCGTTTGCATGAAGCCGCACCGCATCACCTGGGGCATGGAGGACTTCCCCATCTACTGTGTGCACTGTCCCGTGATGGAGGCTCTAGATGTCTACAAAGATCCCAACGATATCCCAGAGGAGTTCTACACGCGGCGGGGCAAGAAGAAGCCCTAGGATGTCTCTCCGGCCGCTTCGTGACGGCGTCAAAGGTGCGCGATGACATCCTCGGCCGAGGTGATGAGCGCGATGGGCGGCAGCATCCACTCAAGGACTGCCTCGTGCAGCCTGCTGTTTGCGTCGGCGCAGGTATCGAAAGGCACGATCAGGCTGTAGAGCCGGTCGGCTAAGGCGAAGGAGTTGTGGCCGATGGCCATGCCGGTGGCGACGCCGGTGACCACTACCGTCTCGACGGCCTCCTCGCGCAGGTACCTGTCTAGGTCGTTCGTGAGGAAGACGTCGAAGGGCCAATTGTAGAAGACCGGTTCACCGGGAGCGGGCTTCAGTTCGTCGATGATCTCTACGTCTGAGGTGTCCTCGAGGTTGATCCTCATCTCGGCGGCCGCCGACCAGAAAAGTCCATATTCCGGGACCTTGAACTCAGCCGGATGGCGGGCCGCGACGAAGACCACGGGAAGACCCTTGGCCCGGAAGGCGTCCTGTAGGGCTCGGATATTGGCTATGATGCCCGCTTCCCGGGCCGCCCTGCAGTGACCCATCCCCTCCAGACTCCCACCGGACATGCACAAGGATCTCTGCATATGGATGACGAGAAGCGCCGGTTTGCCGACGAGAGACCATTCGTTCACAGGGTCGCCTCCTGCCATGACGAGGTCAGCAGGACCATGCTTTCACCGTTCGCCGGAGCTGTCAACGGCCCGAGTCGGCAACGGACCGGCGCCTGGGTTGGACGGTGGGCTCAAGGCCGATTGACTCCCGGGCGGCGTGGTGGTAGGTTCGACGTTGAATGCGGCAACGGCGTCCGCCGCGCGCTGTTCGAGAAGGGGGGCGAAGCCGTCGGCTCGCATCCTTCGAGAGAGGTGGGTGACCAGAATGGGAGACCTCAGGCGGGGCATGCCGAAGTTCATGCTGTACGGTCTCACCTCACTCCCGACTCCATCCGTCTTGTTCCGTGACATATATGTGAGCGTCGCTCTGGCCTGTGACCCGACCCACAGAGCCGCGAGGAAACACATCCTCCCCGCGCAACCAGCGCTTCTCCATGTCCTTCTCACGGACTGCCGCAGCCAAGCCCTCGCGGAGCTCGACGGGCCTTCCCACCAGACCTAAGGCGTCCAAGGAGTCCGTGACCCCCTTCAGCATAGCCGCGGCGCCCAGTTGATGTGCCGTGGAGCGTGGGACCGGGCGGTCATCGTCGCATGCGGCGCAAAGCGAGGCGTCCCCGGAGACACAGCCCCTGCACGCCAGCGGGCGGGAGCTGTAGACGAGGCAGGTGCCGTCGTCCAGCAGTGGGCAGGGTCGCAGGCTGCCGGTCAGGGGTGCGGCCAGGCGCGTCTCGAGCTCAGGGTTAGGAGCATGCGCTTCACGCAGCCGATGGATGATGGTGAATACCTCTATGGGGCTGACCGTCACTCGGAGCGTTCGGCAGCAGTGATCGCAACCAGGAGCGCAGGCCGGCTTTCCATCTCCAGGCAGTGCGTCGAAAGCCCGCTCAATCATCCGGTCGAGCTCCTTCTGAAGTCGCCGGACCAGGTTATCAAGCCGGCTACCGCTTCTGCCCGGTCCAAGCGCGGCCTCGGTCAGACGGTAGCCCAGATCCCGCGCAGCTTCCGCATACGGTCTCCATATGGGCGAGAGGTGAGAGGATCTATGCATCTCGGCCTTTGGGGGAACGAGGCCACTCGAGTCTCGTCCTCAATCATCAGCAGGCGCACAACCATACCATCTGTTGGGCGGTGTATAAAGGATGCTCCGTGCATCCCTCCACCACCGCTGCGGGTCACACCGGTTGGAACGAACGAAGGGGGTGACGCTGCACCATGACGAGCCCGAGCCGAAAGACGATACAAAGAGCCCTCGCGGGAACTGAAGGTCTGCCACGAGGTGATGCAGAGGCTCGACGTCAAGGGCGGCGCCCGGCCTCCGCAGAAACGCCACCTAGGTTCGGATGACCCCAAGCTCACCGAGGAATTGAAGCACTACCACGATTTCGTCGAGGACGGTCGGGTGTGCATGAGCGTCATAGTCGACCCGGAATTGTTGAAGTGCGTCATGAACGAGATGGTGGAGGAAGCGGGTGTCAGGCTCTACCTGCACTCCTGGGCCGGGAGAGCGCTTGTCGATGGCGGCCGCGGTGACCCTCGGGGACGGGGTGCAGCCCCGCCGAGTGGACATGAGGAAGGTCCAGAGGAAGTTGGTAGAGCAGGGAGTATGGTTGCCTAGGGAGTTGCGAGGGTAGCGGCTCTTCTACTCGATCTGCCCGCGGATCTCTCCTTGGGGATTTTGAACCGTGCCTACGTTGACGTAGGCCAAGCCACCCTGCAGAAGGACCGCGAAATCGACGATGCTCCTGCCCGTGAGCGACCCGATGAGCACCGAGGCGTCGAAGTAGCCTTGGGCGATCACTCCGCTGAACGGGCCTTCCACCATAGGACCGGGATATAGGATGAGCAGACCCGACCCGTTGCTGCCGGGCCTGCCTTCGTGCACACGCGACGCGATCACGTCGGTCATGTTCTCGAGCGTGAGCTTGAAGTAGGCTCGCGTGCCGGTCGCGTCGATGCTGAAGGTCGCCGTTCCCGTGGCCTGCGTCTCGACCGGGGGAACGACCTGCGTTCCTGTCAGCTCGGCGGTGAAAGTGCCGGCGGGCTCGAAAGGGGCGAGAGTGGTGGTCGTGGAGCTCGACATAGCGGTGTGAGGCGCACCCGCGGCGTCGGTGGAGCCGACGGTCAAAGCCGTCGAACCCGTGGTCGAGACGACGGCAGCGACCGTGGCGGTCGAGCTCGTGATTGAGTCGGCAGCAGCGGCGGCGGTCGAACCCGTGGTCGAGTCGACGGCGGATGGCGTCGGTGCGACTGCGTTCGTAGCGGTGGTCGACGGTATCGTGCAACCGGCTACAGCCAACGACACGGCGAGGAGAAGGACAAGGGGAAGGGCCGTCTTCACGGCCTAGTAGTACACGTCCACCGGTGTGCCTCTGGGCAGCTGGTTGTACAGCTCGACCGCGGTCCACACCGGGACTCGTACACAACCGTGGCTCGCCGGGTAGGGCGGCACGCTCTCATATCCGTGGATGGCCGTCTTGCTCACTATGTAGGAGGGGTAGTACATCTTGCCGTCCAGAGTCACGCACTTGACCCAGCCTTCGTACTTGGCCTGTATCTGGTAATGACCTGTGCGAGTACCCAGCTTCCCGGTCGAGACGTGGACGACCTTCCAGACTCGGTCGTCGGTGATCATCATGAGCACCTGCCGGGTGAGGTCCACCTCACAGCGGGTTCCCTCCAGCGAGCGACGCGGGGCAGGGGTACGGGCTCTGAAGAGACGTTGCCAGACCTCCGGGCCCACGACGCCGTCCCGTTTGAGTCGTTCAACCTTCTCGAAAGCCATCACGGCATCTTTGGTGCGGGAGTCGTAGACACCGTCCACCGGCCCGCAGGGATAGCAGAGGGCGGTGAGCCTCGCCTCTAGAAACGACACCAGGGCCCCCTCAGAACCCTTCGACCGACTTGGGTAGCCTGAGACGGCGGGCAACTCCAGGGGGTAGACATTTCTGGCCTTGACGGGCTGCAAGAAGGCCCGGTGGAGCATGGCGGCCATCTGTGCTCTGGTCAGATTGAGATCAGGATAGAACCAACCGTCGGTCGGACTATGGATGATCCCCAGGCGGTATGCGTTGGCCACCGAGACGACATGGTCCGAGGCGATCAGCGCCCGGTCGCGGAAGCCGGCGAGCCAGAGGGAGATTTGGTCTGGCTCGAGCCTGTACTCGAGGACGAGCGCGGGGTCGTCCTGGGCGGCGAAGCTCAAGCAACGCATCAGCATGCCGGCCGCCTGTTGACGGGTGATCGGCTCATCGGGAGAGAACAAGAAGTCGGCGCTGCCCTGGATAAGGCCTCTCTGATAGAGGGCGCCGACCGCGCCCGCGAACACGTCCTGGGTGGTCACGTCTGTGAAGGGCTGCCAGAAAGATTCGGGTAGTCCCAGCACCCGGGCCAAGAACACGGCCATCTGGGCCCGACTCACCGTTTCGTCGGGGCCGAACGAGCCGTCCACGCGGCCCTTGATGACGTCTCGCTCGGCCAAAGCGTAGACGGCTTCGGCGAACCATTCATCACCCTGCATGTCGGTGAAGGTAGGACTCGGCGGTGCGACCGGGGCAGACCTCACGGGGGAGACGGGCACCGCCGGAACAGAGGTGGCGGGGGAGGCGGGCGCCGTCGACTGCGCCAGAGCCGTAGCAGGCCGGCAGTCCAGGGCGACAAGTGCCGGAACAGAGAGGGCAAGAGCGGAGAGGGCGGCAAACGTCACCAGGGTACGAATGGGTCTCCACCCGAGCTCGTGGTGCATTGTCTACCCCCGCGCGGCTACATGTCAGGACTCGTACTCATTTCTCCGGCGATCGTCCCGGACCTTCCGGGCTCCACGGATCTATAAGGCCTGGGTGCCGCGCGCCTCGAGCTACCGAGCTAGAAGGCCCCCAACTGGCAGTGCTTCACTCTGATGCCCAGAGCTTCGCAGGCACACGAGACCGTAAGCTTCTCGCTCCCGAGTTCTTCCGCGATCTTCCAACAGGAGGCGCAGGGGATCTGCCCGTTGGTCGCGTATCGCCCCAACCGGTCGCGAAGGTCTTCGGAGATGTCCTCAGCCGGCCTGACGGTCCTCTTCTCGGGCTCGTGACCGAAAAGGCCCATCTGGCACTTGATGATGCGGTATTCCAACAGATCGGCGGCTTTGCCCACCTCGGAGGGCGCGATCTTGGAGACCGCCGCTATCTCGTGAGCGGCGGCGCAGGCTACGCGCTCGTTCTCAGCCACTTTCTCAAGGGCGGCGGCGATGGCAGGGTCGCAGACCGTTCCGGCGGGATGTTTGGCACCGTAGTGTCCAGCGTCTTCATGCGTCATGGGTTCTCCTCCTGTAACGGCCCGTCAAAGGGCTCTGGCTCCAGTATCTCATGGGCCGTGGCCCTTGCCCCGACCAGGGGCATCATCGTCATAATGGCGGTTGGTAGAGCATCCCGCCCCTCAATGGTGACCTCGAAGAGGGAGATGGGGACCGGGCCCAGTTGCTTCTTCAGTTCCTCAAGGAGCTTGGGCCGACAGACTACCAAGGCGACGCTGTAATCACGGCAGCGCAGCACTTCGAGCGCCGACGCCCAACCGCGGCCGCCCAGCAACTCCAAGGGCCCGAGTTCATCGACCACCAGGAGGTCGCAGGGGGTCGCTTGGGAGAGGGTTGCATCTGCCCAGGCAAAGGCTTCCGCGTTGAAATCCCAGCCTGGGGTGAGCGGATCGGTGGTGACCATCCCGCGGGTCTCGGCAGGCGGAACAGCGCGCCTCCCTCTCCTCGCACATTCCCCGTACTCAGAACCCAACGGCCGGCTCTCTCCGGATCGCAGGTCCACGACCCGGCGCGAGGCGCTCCACTCGCCGTCATCGATCCGCTCGGTCAGGAGGCCGGCCACAACGAAGTCGTTCTTGGCTACCGTCCGGGCCACCCGGGCGCAGACCGTGCTCTTACCCGAGCCTTTCTCGCCCGTGACCACGTAGATCAGACCCTCAGGCGGCACACCCGCCCCCGCTCTATTTGAACTCTAGGGAGACGACGTCCTTGACCCAGGCTTTGCTCTCGAGGCCGGGGATCACGACACTCAGCCTGCCGTCGTCACCGATGGCGAGGATGGCGTCGGCACTCCCCTTGATGTCGCTAATGGGCACCTCTCCCATGTAGGCGTCGGCGGCGGTCATGACGAGGGTCGTCGCTTCGCTTTGGACCCCGAGAGTAGTGAAGAGCTCGCTTAGGAGCACGCCCCGGTAATCGGTCATCCCCAGTTTAGGATGGTCCACGGTGATCTCGGCCACCGTCATCGTCTCAAGCAGTGCGGCCGTGAGTGTGGTGGGATTGTCGACCATGCCCTTAACGGCGGCGTTGCCGCTGGTTCCCACCGAGGAAGAGGCAGGATCCGTAGCCATAGTGGTGGTCGTCTCGGAAGCGACGGCCGTAGCAGACGTCTCAGATTCGCCGCAGGCTGCGACGAACAACAGCGCGCCGGTCAACAGGAGCGCTGCGATCAGCGCGAGACGGCGAGAGTAGCGGGTGGTCATTAGCGGACCCTCCTCGTTTCTTTGACTCTAGTTGGTTGGAACAGCATGCTTCATGAGTTCCTGCATCTGTTTGTCGCTCAGGTCGAAGTGATAGAAGAGCTCGTAGAACTCTTTGACCTTGGCCTGTATGTCGAAATCGTATAATTCTGGGTAGAGTAGGTTGCCCACCCAAGGGATGCCGAGGATGCGTCCGATGGAGTAGGGGCGGTCGACCCAGTCGAAGGGACCGTGCGGGATCTCATACACCCGGTCGTCCTTCACGGCTTGGATGGTCGCCCAGTCTGCACCGGTGGTGATCTGCTCGTGGACGTTGGTTTCTCCGGCGGGGTCGCTGGCCACGAAGATCACCTGTGGATTCCACGCGATCACCTGTTCCAGCGACACCGGCGACATCCCATAACCCTGTTGAAGCTCCACGTTGGCGACGTTCCTCGCGCCCACCAGGCTGAAAACCTCTGTATGGTTGGAGCCCTCGGGGTCGGTGTGCAACCCCTTGCCTCCCTCGGCGTAGTAGACACTTATCCGGTCGGCCTCTGTCAGCTCGGCCGTGTTATCGCGAGCCTGACGGAGGACCTCGTCGGAATAGACGGCCAGCTCCTCTGCCTGTTCTTGCTCGCCGAGTATCTGTCCGATGAACCTGTATGCGTCGCCTGTCTTGGCAAGGGTGGAGTCGACGACGACCACAGGCACACCCAGCAGGCCTTGGATGCGCTCGGCATCGGACACGGTCGCTTCGTCCACGTCGCCCAAGCTGATGACTACATCGGGAGCCAGCTTGATGATCTCCTCCACGTTGCCGGTGGTGTTCTTACCGAACCACCCTCCAAGGCCGACCATGGTGCGATGCTCGGCCGGTATGTACTCTTGCTCCTGCTCCGTGGGCGTGATGTTCCAGCCGATCAGAAGCTCAGGGGCCAGGGTGTAGATCAGATTGGTGGCGGTCGGACCGGACCCGAAAACCCGTCCGACGCGTGCGGGGACCGTCACCTGCCGGCCGGCATGGTCGGTGATGGTGACCGCCTCCTCGCCGCCCGACGTGGAGGTGGTATCGACGGGATCCTGCTTGGCGCCGCAGGCTACCGCCGACAGCGACAACAGGGCTGATACTAAGATAAGGACCAAGAAGACCGCCGTCGACCGGGCCGCAGACTGCGTTACGGACTGTACTCCGGACTGTAGTGTGGACTGTACCACCGAAGAGGTGCGAGGCCCTCGTGACCGATGCGCCTGGATTGTGCATCCGTTCTTCTTCGCTGCCACTGCTGCTCTCCTATCGTGCCGCGTAATCCGGCACAGAGTATAACGCTTCTGTAGCTCGTGAGACAAGTCCCCAGCGTGCACGTCGGCCCCTATAAGGCCCGGGCGGCGCAGACCTTGAGGCTCGGATCTGTCTCCGGGTCTCCCTCGAGGATGCGTACCGGTATGCCGTAGATGTCTTCCAGGCTGGCCTCGGTCAGCACCTGGGTCGGATTCCCCAGCGCCATCAGGCGACCGTCTTTGATCAGTCCCACTCTCGAGGCGCATGCGAAGGCGTGGTTGGGGAAATGGGATGACATGAGCACGGCCAGATCGCGCTCATGCACCAGGCTCTTGATCAGGGAGAGCAATCGGGACTGGTTGCCGAAATCCAGATGGGACGATGGTTCATCCATGATGAGGACCCTTGGTTCCTGGGCTAGAGCCCGGGCGATAAGGACCAGTTGTCGCTCGCCGCCGCTCAGCTCAGTGTAGGGTCGGTCGGCAAGGTCGGCGATGTCCATGCGTTCGAGCGCCGCTCTAGCCACTTCTTCATCGTGGCGCGAGGGGGTGGACGTAAGCGAGATGTGGGCCGTACGGCCTGTCAGTACTACATCGATGACGTGAAAGGGGAACGGAGCCGTATGGGCTTGAGGCACGTACGCCATCAGGCGGGCGCGTTGGCGACGCGACCGGCCTGCGAGGCTTTCGCCGTCGACCAACACCTCCCCGCCCATAGGTTGGATGGCGCCGAGGATGGTGCGGAACAGCGTGGTCTTGCCGACCCCGTTGGGTCCCAGCAGGCAGAGGTTCTCCCCGGCGATGATGGACAGATCGACATTGCTGAGTACGACACGGCGTCCGTATCCGCACGAGAGACTTTTCAACTCGAGGATCACGTCCAGGCCCTTCGGGTCCGTGCCAGGAGGAAGATGAAGAAGGGCGCTCCGATGAGCGCGGTGAGGATGCCCAGAGGTATCTCCAGGGCCCCGGCCAATCGAGCGATGTCGTCTATCAGCAGTAGGTAGACCCCTCCGATGACCGCCGAGACGGGCAGGAGTCTGCCGTAGTCGGGGCCGACCAGGCCTCGAGCCACGTGCGGGATTATGAGCCCCACCCAGCCTACGATACCGGCGACCGCCACAGCGGAAGCGGTCATCAACGTGCAGGCGCCTATGACGATGATGCGCATCTTGGTCGTCTCCGAACCCATGGCCTGCGCCTCTTCTTCTCCGAATGAGAGGGGGTTGAGGTGCCACCTGACTACCAAGAGGGCGATGCCGCCGACAAGCATGGGGCCGATGAGGATGAGGATGTCCTGCCGATTGACGGCGGCCAAGCTGCCCATCAACCAGAAGGTTATGGTGGGGAGCTTGTCGGACGGGTCGGCGAGTACTTTGAGTATCGAGATAAGCGACGTGAAGACGGTGCCCACCAGAATACCCGTCAACACCAAGAACAGGGTGGGGTCGCCTCGGCGGATGCGGCCGGCCAACATGTACGTGGCAAGGACGGCGACCAGGCCGAAACCAAGGGCAAGAAACTGCGTGACTATGACGCTCTTGGAGAGCATGATGCCGAGCGCCGCGCCGAAACCGGCTCCGGCTGAGGCGCCAAGAATATCGGATGAGACCAAGGGGTTGCGAAACATGCCTTGATAGGCGGCGCCCGACAAGGCCAGTCCGGCGCCGATGAGCATGGCCGCGAAGATGCGGGGGAGGCGCACATTGAGGATGACGGTGGCGACTTCCGGTGACACTGTGGCGTCGGTGAGCCCGAGTTTGGCCCCAAACAAGGTGAACAACTCTCCGAGCGACACCGGGTAACGGCCCAGCGTCACCGACAGTAGGAACACGAGGATAGGCACCATGATGAGACCCGGGACCCGGAGCCGTACGGCGATGACCTTGAGTCTGGAGCCGAGGCTCAGTGCCGGGGTCTCGGCTCCTTTCGCTTCCACTGTCTCCGTGATACCGTCGGCCATGCGCGTCAATCCGTCGTCTCAGGAGCAGTGGTGAAGGGCTCCGCGATGGGGTGGCCCACTGCACTCGGCCCGGCGTCGGGCTGCGGGATGACACGCGCGGCTGCGTCCTGCATGGCGCTCAAGTCCGCCCGCACATCGTCTCGGGTGATCTGGACCTTCCGTCCCCCGTTGCTGAACGGACCTTTCAGTCCGCCCTCCTGGCAGTATCTCCACGCCTCGTCGCGGTCGATCACCACCATCCCTGCAAGGACGTCCACCCCTTGGTCGAACCACCACGGGGCCAGAGGGACGCTGGGTCCCATCAGCACTACGGTAGCCTGCGCTGAGAGCTCGATCAATCTGGGAAGGGTCTTGTTGGTCACCGTCACTCCGGTGATGAAGACGTAATCCTGCTCGGGGAGCACATATTCCGCAGCGAAGTCCGGCAGGTCGTCACCGTGGGGGTCGCGCTCCAGTACGGTCAACTCGCACCGGGATGCGGCCGCCTCCACATCTGGGAAATGCCCGATGACGGCCACTTTCTTGCCCGAGACGTGCTCCAGCATGTCGGTCAGAGCGCCGGCTCCGTGGACGGCGTCGAGCGGCCCCTTCAGCCATCCCCTCACCCGTTCGGGCGAATTGTAGTGGGAATTGACCGCCGCCATCCCAAGTGAGGCCTCGTGAAGATCCCAGCTTCTCAAGTAGGCGGCCAGTTCGCTCAGCCTGCGCCCCGAGTAGGGAGGGCGAAGGGCGCTCCGTTGGGGATCGCCCCGGCAGGTCATGGCGATGCCGAGGCCTTCGCTGTCGACTACGGTCCAGCTACGACCCACCAAGCAGGCTTTCACAACCGCATCACTCGGGATCTCTTCCAGGAGTCGATCGTAGATGACCCAGCTGTCGGTCAATCCATGCCCAGTCTCGTTGTTTGCGCGCCCGGCCGTGCGAATGGTGCCCGGCGTTCGTTATCGGAGAAGAAGTATAACGTACGGAACGGCTCATGAACAACAGTCGAGGACCCCCTGGACTGTTGCCCGTCGCTACCGGTGGCGATGAGATGAACGAGTGCAACAGCACCTTCTACTCCCGCTCGAGCATTCTGCGCAGGCTGGGGCGGAGTGTTGCGGCGGGGCGCACCCCGCTCTTATCTGGGGGGAGGCGGCGGCACGGCAGCTACGCCAACTGGTCTCGGTGCTGAGGCTGCGGATGGCCTGGTTCTTCCGCCGGCCTAGAGCCCCCGCGTCTGCTCTCGTGCTCCTTGGTGTTACGCAGGGCGCCCCTCCCGACGCTTCCCAGCCATCCCTGTGTTACACTGCTCCTCAGCATTCGATAGGTATCCGCTTTAGGCTCAGCGCAGAGCATCTTGATCTCCTCGCCCGGTCTCCAGTATTTCCCTCTCGTGTGTCGCAATGTAACTCCGTTTATGGAGGCTGTAGTGAGTTCAGCAAGACTGTACGTAGGCAATCTCAGTTATGAGACGTCTGAGGCGAGCGTCAGGGCTCTTTTTGAGCCGCATGGCGAGGTGGCTTCTGTCAGACTCATCACCGACCGTGACTCCGGACGCCCAAAGGGCTTCGGTTTCGTGGAGATGGGATCGGCGGAAGCAGCTCAGAAGGCCAAGGGCGCCCTCGACGGCACCCAGCTTGACGGCCGCGCCCTCAAAGTCGACGAGGCCAAGGAGCAGGCGCCCCGTGCGCCCCGTTCCGGCGGCTACGGCGGAAGCCGGGGCGGCTTCGGTGGCGGCTTCGGTGGGAACCGCGGCGGGGGCTACAGCGGCAACCGCTGGTAGTATCCGCATAACAGCGACGCGTGAAGGCGCCGGCCCCAGGGCCGGCGCCTTTTTTGGTACGCGTGTATGAAAGACAGCTCAGGGACGAAAGTCCCCCGGAGTGGGAGGTGGCACCGACCTCCAGTCACAGGCAACGCTGCGGCGGATGCCTGCCCGTCCGCGCTAGAATCGAGGTGCACACGCTTCCGCATGAAAAGGGAGGAGATGTTGGATGCCTGTCAACCTCTCTATCAAGAACGTTCCCGACGAGGTCGTCCGCGGGCTCCGCAACCGAGCGGCCAACAACCAACGCTCCTTACAGCAGGAGTTGCTGGCCATACTGCGGCAGGCGGCCAAGGACCAGCCTGAGGTAAGCATCGACGGGCTGTTGGAGCAGGCCCAGAGGAAGAGGCCGGCTCTCGACGAGACGGCTTCAAAGGTGTTGGCCGCCCGAGACGCGGAGCATGAGAGAGTGGCTCGCCGCTTCGAGGACCTGTTGGACGGATCGGACGAGGACGGCCGGGCTTAGCGAGTCAGCGCAACTGCTTCTCGCGGCGCCTCGCCTGGCACAGTCCACAACCTTGGCGGCAGCTTCTGTTGGGCATCGCGGTGTCCAGTCCGTAATGCATGCGAAGGCGGCGTTCCTCGGTTTTGGACAGAGGCCGACCCGGTTCCATGACCGGTCCGCCGTCCACATATGTCTTGGGATAGGGGAGGACCAGGCGTTCCGTCGAGCAAAGGAACTGCTCCGCGGGCGCGAGGATCGTTCCGGCCGCTGTCTCCACCAGCAGCCAGGTGACGCCGAACTTCTTGCGGGGATAGGCGAGGCCTGTGATTGTGCCGATCCTCTTGCCGGCCGCGTCGAACAGTTCTCTGCCTCGCCATCCGGCTGCTTCGGAGATCAGGTCGTTCATGATGTTCCTTTCTACAACAGTCTCCTCCTCTCTACCGCATGTAGGGCCGATAGAAACACGATACGGCTGACAGGGTCGCAGGCGCCGGGCGCGAGCAAGGGTGCTGCGCAGGCTCGGCACTATGGTGTTCGCCACGCGCCCCGGCAGGTGGTACGGTTAGCTCTACACCGATGATACTCAGTCAGTCCGAGTAGGAGACAGTCACATGGCGCAACAGTCTTCTAATCCCCTTGGCACCGTTCTCGACCCCAGGGGTCAACCGACCAACATCGTGGAGCCCAAGCCGTTGGCGCCGCGCCTGGATACGCTTGAAGGAAAGACCATACACCTGATCGACATAGGGTTCGGCGGGGGATGGGAGTTCCTCGAAGAGACGGTCGCTTGGTTCGCCCGCCACATGCCCAGTGTGAAGACCGTCCTCAAGCGCAAAGACGGCATCATGTTCGTAGACGCGCCTCAGATGTGGGAGGACGCCAAGGCTAACGCCGATGCGGTTGTTCTTGGTGTAGGCGGCTGAGACGGCTGTGCGGCGAGTGTCGCCGCCTATTGTAGGATACTAGAGTCTGAGTACGGCGTTCCGACCGCGCCCCTTTCGAGCGCCCGCTTCGCCGACTTCCTGGGCCTGGACGCGCGGAACCACGGCATGAACCTTCGGTTCCACTACGCCCCGTATCCGTTGGTGGGAAGGCCGCGCGACGTCCTTCGTAGGTATGTCGAGGGCAACGATCCGGTCACGGGCAGGCCCCTGATGCAGGAGATCATCGATGCGCTCACCAAGCCACTCACCCCAGAGGAGAGCGATCCTCAGCCGTCCCGCGGCGCTCCGCGCCCGAGGCTGCTGAAGTCGGACAGAGAGGAGAACCTCCATCAACTGTTCCTAGAAAACGGGTGGACGGACGGTGCTCCCATCGTGCTGCCCACCGAGGAGCGCGTGGCCCGGATGCTGACCGGCACGGCTGCCGATCCCAACGAGGTCGTAGGCCGAATGACGGTGACCGTCCATGAGGAGAAGCTCGAGTACACGGTGGAGAAAGTGGCCGTGAATGCCGTGATGGCCGGCGCCGGACCGGAGCATCTGCCCGTGATCCTCGCGATCGCGGCCGGCGGTGAAGCGTCGATGCCGAGTTCCACCACCTCTTTCGGCAGGATGGCCGTCGTGAACGGGCCCATCCGTGATGAGATAGGCATGAACTCGGGCCTGGGCGCCCTCAGCCCCTTCAACCACGCCAACACCGTCATAGGCCGGGCCTGGACGCTCATGACCATCAACCTGGGCGATGCACGTCTCAGCGACACCTTCCTGGCTTCGACCGGCAACAACATGAACTACAACAACATGACGTTCGCCGAGAATGAGGAGAGGAGCGTGTGGGATCCGTTCCATGTCCGCAAGGGCTTCAAGAAGAAGGACAGCACGGTCAGCCTCTTCCAAGGCTGGAGCGCCATAAACAGCATGGGCGCCGCCGGCTGTTGCCGCCCGGCGCATGAAGAGATGCTGATCATCATGCAGGCCTTCCCCTGCCTGAGGGGGGCACTGACATTGGTCATGGACCCGCTGGTGGCCAAGCACCTCAAAGAACAGGGGTTCGAGCATCCCGGCAGGTTGTCCCAGTACCTGTCCGAGAACTTCAAGATGACCGCCGGCCAGTTCTGGGGTTCGGACGTCGTCTACTCCTTGGTGGAGCCTACTGCGCGAATGGGGGTGGAGCCGCTGGCATCCTTCCTGAGAGCGTCTAAGGATGAGCTCATCGCCCCATATGCCGACCCCGAAGCCATCAATGCGGTGGTCGTTGGCGGCGAAACCCAGGCGCTCTGGCTGACCACGGACATGTGGCATTCGCAGACCGTGTCGGTGGATAGGTGGCGTCCGAAGAGCGGTGTCTACCAAGAGGACGAGCAGGTAAGACGCCGCCGAGAGGCGCGCCAGAAGCGGCACTCGGCGGCACTGACCCTAAGCGGCTACGACCTAGTGTGATGGTGGCGGGCGGGAGGGCCGGCGGCGTCGCCGCCGGCCCGGAGGCCAACCCCAGTCTGCGGCGCCGGCTGCCGCTCTATCCGTGCCAGTTCCTGTGCGCGATGGCCATCGTCTCGCTGGGGCCCCTCCTCGACCCGATGATGCGCGACCTCGGTATCTCTCTTGCCCGTGGAGGGCTTATCAGCGCCGGGCTCTTTCTCGGCAATGTGAGCGGCATCGTAGTGCTCAACACGGCCATGGCGAGGGTGCCGGCGAAGTGGGTGCTGGCAGGGGGCGCGGCCCTCCAGGGCGCCGCGCTCATCCTCGCGGCCGCGGTGGCTTGGGGCCTCGGGTCCTTGCTGGTCATCTATCTACTGGTCGGCTTCGGCGGAGCCCTGCTGAACGCCACCTGCTGGATGTGGATCTCGACGCACGTGAAAGAGAACAGGGCCGCCGCCGCCCTGCACATGATCCTGTTCTTCGCTCTCGCGATGATAAGCGTGCCTCTGATCATTGGGTTGGCGTTGGACGCCGGAGCCACATGGCGTTGGGTGCTCGTCGTCGAGGGAGGACTGGCCTGGTTGGTCGCACTGAGTCTGGCGTTGGCGCCTCTTGCGGACATCGCGGGGCGACGGAACGTGCGTCTCTCGCACTTCCGCGAGGTGGTTAGGTTCGATTCCAAGCTCATTGTAGGGATGATGGGAGCGGGTTTCTTCTACGTGGGAGCAGAGATGACCCTGAATGTCTGGCTCCCGAAGTTTCAGATCGACACTTTCGGTGCCGGCGGCGCCTGGGCCAGCTTCGCGGTGACTCTCTTCTGGGTGGGTCTGATCGTGGGCCGGCTGATCGTGATGGGGCTCACCCGGCGCTTCTCTCCCTCAAGGCTGTTGCTTGTCTGCACCTGCGCCATGGCGGTCTTCACCGTGGCGATCGCTCTCGCTCCGTCGCAAGTCGTGTCTCTGGTCTTCGCCGTCGGTGCGGGACTGGGAGCGTCGGCCTCCTACGGCATCATCGGGAGCTACGCGGGACGCTTTCCTGGGTGGCAGTCGGCGGTGGCCTCCTCGCTCTTCATCCTGTCGGGCGGGGTAGGCAGCATAACGTTCCCCTACCTCATGGGCCCACTGGCTCACTCAGCCGGGTTTAGGATGGCCCTTGCCATGATTGCAGTGCCCGCGGTCGTCTGCGCGTTGTTCTCCCTCCTCATCCGTGCCCGCTCTGGAGAAGCAAGGGCGTCGTGACGTGAAGGCGGTCTGCGACGAAGACGGTCGTCCTCGGCGTACCGGCCGTGACCCTATCACTCTTCCACGCAGATACGAGCCCGGATTATATTGACAATAGTCAGGAGCGCGAGCAGGCAGATGAGGATCACCACGATGGCGAACACCACGAAGGCGAGCACGCGGTAGAAGAGTAGACCGGTCTGCGCGTGCATCATCGTGCTGGCTATGACGAGGGCGGCCACAGGGAACGAGTAGGCCCACCAAGACAGGTGGAAGCGCGCTTTGCGCAGCATGCCCACCTGCACCAATAGGAAGAGGAAGATGAAGAGCCCGTAGTAGTAGAGGATGTTGGTGAAGGCGTCCAGCCCGCCACTCAGTTTCACGTAGGCAATGGCGCCGACCACGGGCGGGGCAAGCAGGATGAAGAAAGTAGGGAGCAGCTTCTCGGGTAATGGATGATGGAAGAAGATGCGGTAGAAGAAGAGGGTCTGCAGAATCACCCAGAACACCACGCCGATGCTGAAGAAGAGCCATGAGATCTCGTCAGGAGCATGCTCCACTCCGGCTACCGGCACAAGGATGTTGCCCACCACAGGGATGAACCACACCGGGCACATGTGCTTGATCTCGAACTTCTGCTGCTGCACCCAGATGCTGAGGATTATCAGGGTGAGCATGAGATGCAGCACCGCGCCTATGACCCAGAAGACCAGCGAAGCCGTCTTACTGACAGGGAGAAAGGCAACGGCGACAAGCAGGAAGTTTATGGAGAAGGCTGGGAAGAAGCTCAACCCGACCGGGTCGTTGAACTCCTGTATACAGGCCTGTCGATGACGCACAAGTTTGAGAGCATAGACCAACGTGATGATGAGGAACACCGCCAAGGTCAAGGCGAGCAGGACCGTGCTGGATACGTTGGTGGTCCCTAGCAGGCCCTCGATCTTCTGGGTGGCGATGGCCAAGCCGTTCAGGCCCATGACGATCGAGAAGAATGAAACAGGGAAGTTGCCGAGTCTCGACGCGGGGGCCTTCGCTTCTTGGGTCATCCATCCGCCTTACAACGCAGGTTACGCGAGTCGCTCCTCCGCGATCCTGCTCAGGTGGAGAAGAGCGTTGCCTCTCTCCGTCAGGATAGCAGCCCAAGAGCGCAGCAGCTCGCGCCCGGAAGGCTCAAGTGTATAGGTGCGTCGCCGAGGGCCGGCGGAGCTCGGTTCCCAGGAAGAGCTCACCACTCCCGCCTCTTCGAGCAGTCGCAGGATGCGGTAGACGCTTCCCGGATCCACGTAGACCTGCCGACCTACAAGTTCGTGGACGCGTTCGATGAGTGCATAGCCGTGCCCACTCTCTTCGATCAAGGCGATGAGGAGCGCCGTCTCGATCAACGAGCGCTTCTGCTCGCCGGCCGGAACGCCTGGGCCTCGAGGGCCCTGTCCTCCGACACCCTGGCCCCGGCGGCGTCGCTGGTATCCTCCCGGTCCCTTCATATCTCTTCCTCATCTTGGGGTGCGCATGTGTACCTTCGAGCGCACGCGCATGGCCCTGCGCCCTGGTCGGCCCATATGTGCCTACGGGCGCTCCCGTCCGGTCGGCGGTCACCCGACACTTGGCCATATACTACCGCGGCGCGCCGACCGCTGTGGGGCCGGCGCGCCGCGATGGATCCGTGGGATTCTTGGTCTACTTAGCGGTGGACTCGGACTCCAGATCTGTGAGGCGCTTCATCACAAGATCCAGCTGTGCCTGTAGGGCGTCTGCCTGGTTCTTGAGCGCCTGCTTCTGCAACTGGGGGTCGGGCTCAGCATAGGGCGCCGGGTACGGATAGGGCGCCGGGTACGGATAAGGAGCGGCATACTCGCCGCCGCGCGCCCATCCGGGTAGGCCGGTGGCATAGTACATATTGCGCCATCCACGCCCGCCGCCTCCGTATCTTCCTCGGCCCATGCCGTAACCCCGGCCGAACCCGACATCGGCATAACCTGGGGCGTCGTAACCGGCACAGTATCCGGCGGCGCGTCCCGTCATCGGGCCCGCGCCCCTGGGTCCTGTTCTATCTCCTCTTGGCATCTTGATCCTCCCGTGTGTTCTTGTGTGGGTCTTCTGTGGTCGACGCAGATGGTTGAGTAGGTCCACGCAACGGACGCGCTCACGGCTCCCTGGTCATGGCCGCGCCACACTTGGGGCAGGGCTGCTGATTGCAGGGCTGCCCCTGCACATGAGCCTCCCGATGGCCACAAGCGGTGCAGATACATGATCCTCCTGGTCCGGCGGCTCGAGGTCCGCCCATATTTCCTCGGCCGCCCCCTCTCTGGGGAGGTCCGGTTCCGTCGCCTCTGGGCATGACGTACCTCGCTTTCGTCGAGCGGGACGAAGGACGCGTCCCATGCGTAGCTACATCATAGCACAACATAGATGCAATTAGCATCTATTACCATAAACAAATTAGCACAAGCAATCGACTCAGCTGCCGTAGGGGCAGTAGCGCTCGTACCCAAACAGGGCGGCAGCGCCGGCGATGGTGACCCCGTAGAAGACGGTGGGCTTGGCGCTCAGAAGACCGTCAAGGGTGTTGTTGGCGAGAGTGGTGCCCGTGACCAGTAAGACATCCGCCCAATCGAGGATCTCCTTCGTGTTTTCCACTCCCTCGATAAGCACTCCCGCGCGTTCTTGTCCTATGTTGTCCGGGTCCATGTCGGTCACGCGTACTGAGAACTCCGGCGCCAAGGCCGCTATCATCGCGGGCTGGAATCCGATAATCGCCAAGCGGGGCGACCCGAAGCGATCACGGATATATCGGGCGATGCCGTCGGCGCACTGTCTGGGTCCGTCGTCACGACAGTGGGCGGTATTCTCTGTGAGTCCCAGATGGGCCAGGAGGGCGTTGGCGGTCGCCACCACGAGGGCGCGATCGAAGTCTGTCAGAAGGGGCCTGCCGAGTATCTCCCCGATGGTGCCTTCGAAATGACCCGGTTCAGAGGTGAAGGCGTGACCTCGACAGTCGCGGAAACGTGCCTCCATCATGAACTCCTTGCCCTTCAAGATAGGGAAATCCGTGCGCTCCGGCCGGCCGATGGCCTCATCGGGTGTGAGCGGACGGGCGGAAACCACCTCAACGGCCTCGGCGGTAAGCGCATGCAGGCGGGCCAACTCCAGTGCGCGGTGTCGGAAGCGCTCCAGCACCGTCTCGTCGTGGGACTCATCCACGGCACACCTCCCATAAGCTGCATACTGTTCTCGGGGTGTCTCTTAAGGTGTCGTCTGCATTCGCAAAGAGCCTACCATCGATAAGCGTCGACGAGGTGTCGGCCCCAAGTCGCGGTGAGGTAGCATAGACCGAGAGGAGTTGAGGGCGCCGCCGGCGAAAGGCTGCCCGGTGGGTTCCCGACGAGACTTGAGGAGGAAGACGGTGAAGATCAAGCGGCGCGAGGACGTGCCTTCGGTGGCGATGGCGGGATGCCCAGGCGTAGGCAAGCAGGTGGTCCTGGGGCCTGCCGACGGGTCGGAAGAGGTCGCACTGCGTTACTTCACCGTGGATGCGGGGGCGGCCACTCCGCACCATACCCATGACTTCCCGCATCTCGTGAGGGTAGAGGCCGGCCGGGGAGTGGCGGTGGACGGCGAGGGGAACGAGGCGCCGATCTCCGCCGGTGACTATGTGTACGTGGCGTCGAACGAGATGCATACCTTCAAGAACGCCGGCAGGACCCCGATAGAGTTCATCTGCATCGTGCCGGGGCGCGGCGAGCCGCCGACGGCCGGTGGGCGGCGAACAGGGTGAGGTGGGCCACATGAATGACGAGCGTCTGGAGTCTCTGATGACCGATCTCCCGGCAGCCGTCCGGAGAGCCAAGAGTGAGGGCGTCAAAGTGGTTGGCTACCTACCTGGGCCGTACGTGCCCGAGGAGCTCATCTACGCATCTGGGGCCCTGCCCGTATGTTTGGCATACGGTGGTGACGCTCAGGTAGCGGACTACGCTCTGTCTCTGCTTCCTCCCATCATCTGCCCGTTCGCGCGCGCCCAGGTGGGCGAGATGCTGCTCAAGAACAGGCCGGTCTATGACGCGATCGACATGGTGGTGGTCCCAAGCACATGCCAACACTACAGGATGGTCGGTGACGTGTGGGAACACCAAGAGTGGACCGACATCTTCAAGCTGGGGGTGCCTTACGATCCCAGAGAAGAGGTGTCGATGGTTTACTTCCGTGACCGTCTGTCCGACCTGTGGGAAAGGCTGGAGAACCTCACCGGCAAGAAGATCACCGACACATCGCTCAAGGAGGCGATCGGCGTCTACGACCGCTTGAGGGAGGCCCTTCGCAATATCAGTCTGCTGCGTCGAAATCTGTCGCCTGGAGTGAGCGGCTTGGAGTTCATGAAGCTCAACCACGCCTCTTTGGTCGGTGATCCCCTGGCCATGGCCGAGGCCCTCGAGGTGTTCCACGGTGAACGTGTGGCCGCCATGCCCGACGAAACCGGCGTACAGGGAGCGGCCGGCGTACAGGGAGAGGCCTCCGGGCGGCAAGAGGCCGCCGCGCAGGGAGAGACCGACGACTCGCCCAGGCTGCTGCTCATCGGCCCCAATGTGGGTATCGGCGACTACGGGATCCTCGAGATGGTGGAGAGTGCCGGCGCGCATGTGGTCATGGAGGATGTCTTCGAAGGCGTAAGGGACTATTGGTGCACGGTGGGGCAGGATGGCGACCCGCTCGACGCCCTCGTCCAGGCCCATCTTGTGGACAGGGTGCCGGCGGCCTTCATGAGGTCGTCCACGGGTCCCAGGTTCGAGATGGTGTCCAAGATCATCCCCTGGTTCCAGGTGGAAGGGGTGATCTGGTACGAGCTGCTCTGCTGTGAGTTCTACGACCAAGAAGCGTACTTCTTCGAGAACAAGCTGCGGGAGCTGAATATCCCCATGCTGACGTTGGAATCGAACTACGACGATCTGCGCTCGGGATCTATTCGCACGAGACTTGAAGCGTTCCTCGAGGTAGTCCAGGGAGGGCCGGCCGATGCGTGAACTGCTGGAGCTGTGCGGGTACGAGCCGCATGAGATCGACACCGAATCCGCGCGCGTGGGCAAGGCTCTGGGCATGGTGGGGATAACCGACGAAGACCTCCCGCGGGGCAAGGCGCGCATCAGCACATATTTCGACGTGGAGTTGTCCGGGGTGAGGAAGATCCTGGGCGCCCTCCTGAAGGACTTCACAGATGTGGTGCTGCTACGGGAGCGCGAGGGGGTCAAAGTGGCGTTCTCGTTTATGGCGCCGGGTTGTCAGGTGTTGGGCTCCACCATGATGGCGAATCACGACAACGTGGCCTGGGTCAACGCCAACTACACGATCCTCATCGTGGTGAGCTCTATGTTCGACAAAGGCGCGGGCTTGATGGAAGCTGCGGAGAAGCTGTGGCTTCGGACCGGTGGGGTCGCCCATTGCGGTAATGTGAAGTGCGCCCTGGGGTCCTTGGCGTTGAACATGGTTCCCAAACCCGATCTGGCTGTGACGAGTGGGTTCCTCTGCGACACTGGGGCCAAGACGATCGGGTTGATCCAGGACTGGTTCGGGATCCCGGGCTACTATGTAGACTGCTGGCAGGACCGTGAGCTCCGCGAGTTCCCTTATGCTAAGCGAACCACCAGCTTCTTCGCGAAGAGCCTGCGCACTCTCGCCGAAGATGTCGGCAAACAATTCGGCATCGAGATCACAGACGAGATGCTGTGGCGGAATCTGTCGGCCAGGAAGAAGTATTCGCAGGCCAAGGAGCGCGTGCATGAGCTGATGCGCCACAGCGATCCCATCCCCATGTCGTCCACCCATCTACACCTTCTTTTCGCGCTCGACGAGATTGTGCTCAAAGGTGACGAGACGGCGTCTCTCACTGTGGCGCTCGACACGCTTGCCGATGAGTTGCTGGAGCGGGTGAACCAGGGCATCGGGGCGACGCCGAAAGGAGCGCCGCGCGTGCTCGGGGTGCTGCCCACCCATCATTCCGATCCCAGATGGGAGCACGTGGCCAACGAAGCGGGGATCGCTATCGCGGCTTCCGACTTCGAGTTCTCTTCCAGTCAAGGCCACGACGGAGCAGGCGTACTCGACCCGAACGATCCGTACGACCTGATAGGACAGCACCTCCACTCAGCGGCCCAGCAGACCCTAGGGGGGAGACTGGCCATCGTCCTTGACGCGTGCAGGCGACTGCACCTTGACGGGGTGCTCAATCACTATCACGTGGGCTGCCGGTATGTGGCGGGGGACGCGCTCCCTATAAAGAACGTGGTCACGAAGGAGCTGGGTATACCGGTGCTAACGTTCGAATGGGACAACTTCGACCCCCGCAGCTACAATCACGAGCAGTACAGGGCCAATCTGGAGACGTTTCTGGGGATGATGGGGAAAGAAGCCAACCTGCCGGTCGGACCTCTCGCATAGCCGCCGCAGGTAGTCCACTTCCCGGCCGATCTCGGAGGCGAGACAGACGGCTCAGGCCGGTCGAGGAACGTCTCCTAGCGCTTCAGTACCGTCTTCAGCACTCGCTTCGGGTCGCTCAGCAGGAGCCGCACGAACCATATGAATAGGCCGAGCGCAAGGACCGACAGGCCGACGGCGGTCGCCTGGGCGTCGATCTCGAAGAATGGGCCTCCCTCTTGCGCGTAGGCCATGACGTGATCCACGAGCCACATGAGTGTGGCTCCCCAGTATATAAGGCTGAGGAAACCGAGTTTGTACCTATCGAACGGAGCGCTCACGTACCACATGGCGCCGGTGATCAGCGCGGCCAAGGCTGTGATCAGCAGCCACATCACGAGCCTCCGTCGATTATCTCAGCCTCGACTTCAGGCAGAGTCTTGGTCCGGGCCCTGAGCTCAGCCACCCCCACCATGATCCCCCAGGCCGCGATTACGACGGCCGTCATCGTCACTCCGTAGGTCAGGATCTCATGGAGCATGGGGCCGGTTTCTCCCGGGGTCTGCATCGCGGTAAGGAAGGGTGGCCAGGGCACCAGTTCGCCGTGCCACACGTGTTCCAAAGCCAGGAGTGCCGTTCCACCCCAAAGCATGGTGTTGAGCCACCGTAGTCTCTGAGACCATGTGCCCCGGACTTTCTGCGTCTGCTCCGGGGTTCGGCCGCCTTCTCGTTTCTCAACAACCCTCTGCACGACCGTCGTTACGATGGCCGTGGCGGCAGGTGCAACAAAACACGCCATCTCGTTCCGCCTTTCAGGGACACTCGGTGTAGTCGCAGCCGCGACCAATGGCACTGTAGCAAGCATGCGCCGGACGGGTCAAACCCGCCGCGCGGTGCGCCGGGGACAACAGGCCGGCCGGTGGGGCCGCCTGCTCAGCGGGGCCGCGTCGTCCGGCGGGGCCGCGTCGTCCGGCGGGGCCGCGTCGCGCCTAGGCCGTCGGGATACTTTGAGAGGGTCCGATCTCAAAATAGCCGCTCCAAGGGTCTCCCTCGAGCCGCCTGAGTCTGTTCGACACAGTTCTCACCGTGTGCGTGTCGGGTCGGATACGTCCGCTCAGCTCCGACCATCTCAACGGCACCGCGACCGTGGCCCTCTCCTTCGCTCGAGTGGAGTACGGGGCTATCGCGGTGGCACCTCGGTTGTTGCGTACGTAGTCGATGTAGATCCTGCCTGTTCTCTTTGCCTTCGACATGTCGACGGTGAGTCTGTCCGGCGCTTCGCCCGCCGCGTTTTCGGCGACTCGTCGGCAGAAGACGCGGACCCGTTCCCAATCGTGCTCCGGCTTGATGGGGGCAACAACGTGCAGGCCCTTGCCGCCCGTGGTCTTGACGAAGCTCGACAGACCGGCGCTGCTCAGCAGATCTCTCACAAGGCGGGCAGCGTCCGCCAGCTCCCGCCAGGGGACGGCGGGATCAGGATCGAGGTCAAAGACGAGCGTGTCTGGATTCTCGATGTCGGGCCAGGTCGCTCCCCAAACGTGGATCTCTAGGGTTCCCATCTGGGCGAGGGCGGTGAGACTTCCCGCCTCGGTGATGGTGATATAGGGGGCAGGCCCGCCGGATTCGGGGATCGTGATCCGTGCGAAAGGCCCTGGGAAGCCATTAGAAGGGTGTTTATGGAAGAAGCAGACATGGACTCTGCGCCGCCCCCGGCGGATCTCGGGCGGCAGTTCGAGAAGACCTCCGGGACACCGCACCATCGACAGGGGCCTTCCCAGCACGTAGGGCAGCATGTAGGGGGTGACTCGATCGTAATAGTGGGCGAGGTCTCGCTTGGTGATGTGGTCGCGTGGCCAATAGACCCGGTTGGGATCAGTGAGGATGACGCCGTTCAGGGATTCAGAGAGGTCGGCCATGCGCCGGGTCCCTTTCCCGCTTCCTCGGCGACGTCTCGGCCGTCACCTCCCGCGCCGTCTTCCACCCCGTCCACGAAGTGCATGATGTCGACGTCCGGGTGGTCTCAGATCCGGCTGCCTCCAGATCGGTCTTGCCTAGTGATACTGGGATGGTCACCAAACCAGGACTGATGGCCCCTCTCCAAAGTGGTCGCGGCATATCTTCTCCTGTCCGAGCGGCTGAGGATCCATGCACCCAGTAATGACGGATACCCGGCAACGGTCATCGGCACACTCGAAGTGGTTCAGGATCTTGTTGGCGGGCCTTGGTCGCGAGGGGTTCACGCACTATCATAGGGTCTCTATAAGGAAATGGGTTCGCCCGATCACGCAGAGCCCGGCTACCAACACAAGAGGGAACACATGATCAAGTTCAGCGAACGGCAGCTCAAGACGCCCAAGTTCATGCGGCCGGTCTATCTGGTGACTGCCGGCCAGTCCAAGTACGCGAGGGCGATCCCGGAGAAGCGGACCGAGGAGTTGTGTGTCGACGCCCTGACTATGGCGGCCGAGATGCTGAATCTTACTCCCACCGAGCTCAAGCGGTACATACACACTTGTTATTATGGGCACTTCGCCGACCACTTCGGAGACCAACTTCTGGGTGAGGCGGTCATCCACGACCGTCTAGGTCTTGATCCCCTCGGCAACATCGGCGTCAAGTCGGGTGGCGCCACGGGTGGGTCGACTCTTTGGGAAGCGGCTAAAGCCGTCGCTTCCGGCTATTCCGACTGTGTTCTCGCGATGGGTTGGGAGCGCATGGATGAGGTCCCCACCGACGAAGGCAACTTCCTCATCGCTTCCGCCGCCGACCGGGACTGGGAATCGCCTATGGGTCAGATCTACACGGGCTACTACGCGGTCATGGCTCAGAAATACTGGCAGGTGTTCGGCAAAGCCGAAGCTTCGTTCAGACGCACCCTAGCCGAGATCTCCGTGAAGCATCACGACTACGCCCGCTTCAATCCGTTCGCTCACGGCGGCATGAAGATCACCACCGACGATGTCCTGGTCTCGCCTATGGTGGCCGACCCGCTGCGTGCCCTCGACTGCTGTCTGATGAGTGTGGGAGCCGCCTGCGCGATCCTCTGTGACGAGCCCACTGCCATGGAACTTACCAGGAACAGTAAGAACAAGCCGCTCCGCATCTGGGTCACCGCGGGTTCCCATACTCTGCGCCCCGCCGACCGGCGTGATATGGAGATCCCGCTCCTTCCGCACGAGGCGGCGGACCAGTACAAGGACTTGGCCAAGGAGTTCCCCGGCGGCGATCGCTACCCGGGGTTCACCGGTTTTCTCGCGGCGAGGATGGCTGCATACTACGCCTACCACATGGCGGGCATCACTGATCCCATGGAGGACCTTGATGTCATAGAGCTTCACGACGCCTTCACCATAAGCGACGTGCAGACCTACGAAGACATCGGCCTCAGGCCCTACGGGCAGGGTCGCGATTTTGTCGAATCGGGCGACTGCTATCACAAGAACCCGCTCACCGGCAGGCCGGGCAGGCTCCCGTCCAACCTCTCCGGCGGACTGATAGGCTGCATGCATGCCGTGGGCGCCAGCGGGATCATGCAGGTGTTCGAGATCGCCACTCACCTCTGGGGGCGTTGGGCCGAGATCCACAGCGACGAGAAGCGCTGGAAGGAGTTCGGTCGCGAGAAACCGGAAGACTGGACCGACCTACAGGTCAAGGGGGCTAAGAGGGCTCTCTCCATCAGTCACGCCGGCGTGGGGTCGCACGTGACAGCGACCATCCTCATGGATCCCGATCATCTATTGAAGAAAGACGCTTGAGAGAGGCGACGATGAGCTCATACGGACAGGTTCAGGTCAAGAACGGACGCTATAAGTTCCGGGGTGATTTCCATCGCCTTGAACAGAATATGCCCATCAGGGACGCCGACGATAATTGGAAGCTCGTCGGTGTCACCAAGCCGAGGGATATGACCTATGTGCACACGTACGGCGGCGAGGCGATCTTCTTCGAGTCGTTGTCGCAGGGCAAGCTCCTCGCCACCAAGTGCGAGAATCCTGCGTGCGAGTCGAACGGCTCGATCTTTCAGCCCTTCAGGATCCACTGCCCCGATTGTCTCTCGAAGAACACGGTCATCGACATGACCGATGTCGCGAAGAAGACGGCCACGATCCACACCTACATGGTGTGCGAGAGGTCCGGCGCCTTCAACATGCTCGACAAGCCCATCCGCTTCATCAACATAGAGTTCCAGGGCGTGTCGACCATCCTTTTCAGCTATCTGCTGGTGGGTGAGCCCCAGATCGGGATGCGGGTCGTACCTGTCTTCAAGCACTACAATCCGACCTATACCATCCTGGACCTTTCCTGGGCGCCGGCGGGCACTCAGCTCGAGGCGCTACCCGAGGGGTTTGGTTTCTAGACGACTGATGATCAAGGCGGTGCGGGTGACGTGAGGCGGGGAGCCGCGTCACCCTCGAAGGACGGAGGTCGATCACGAGCGAGCCCGGAGGGTCGTTGATGAGGAACTACGAGGCGCTCAGCAAGGACGTCAACCTGTTAGGCGTCATCAAGGCCGCGGCGGTCATCGGCCGCTACCTGAACCGGACGAATCTCACCTATTACTCGGAACTGTCTCGTCTTATAAGCTGTGACGTTTTCGTCAAGCACGAGAACCACAATCCCACAGGGTCGTTCAAGATCCGTGGCGCGCTCAACTTCTTCCATCACATGTCGAAGGAAGATCTGGAGACAGGAGTGCTCGTTGCGACACGTGGCAACCACGGACTTGCCATGGCGTGGGCCGGGCACTTCTTCAACGTCTCCTGCACCGTGGTGGTCCCCGAGAACAACAATCCCGAGATCAACCGTATCGTGGAGAGCTTCGGAGCCGATCTCATCGTGCAGGGGCGAGATTTTTACGATGCCCAGTCGTATTGTGACGAGCTGGTGGACAGCGCAGGCTATTACTACGTGGAGCAGGGCAACGAACCTGAGATATTGAACGGCTTGGGCACCATGGGTCTGGAGATATTCCAGGACCTCCCCGAGGTGGACGTCATCATCTGTCCTATCGGGGGCGGGTCCGGTTGCGCCTCGCTCCTCAAGGCGGCTCAGGCCGTCGATCCCGATGTGGAGATCATCGGAGTCCAAGCCGAGCGGGCCGCGGCCTTCTACGAGTCGCGGAAGAACGGGGAGCGTGTCACCTTAGAAGGCGCCGACACGGTGGCCGACGGCCTGGCGGCGCGGAGCGTCTTCCAGTTGCCATGGGTGATCATGAAGGACCTTGTCGCGGACGTGGTGCTGCTAAGCGAGGAGGAGATCCTTGAAGGGGTGCGGCTGGCTCTCCAGACCACACACAACCTCGCTGAGACGGCGGGGGCGGCTTCGCTTGTCGCTGCGCTCAAGATCAAAGAGCGGCTGGCCGGCAAGAAGGTGGTGCTGATCATGTCCGGAGGCAATCTCGATCACGAGCACCTGCTCCGGGCGCTGCCCTGGAGGTAGGCTTCGCCGGTTGGAAGGCCTGCTCTCCGTCGGCCTGCGAAGTGTCCTCGGAGCGACTGATGCCTCAGATCGCGCGGGAAAAACCGGCCCATTTGGCGTCGATCTGCTCCTGGATGTCGGCGACCTGCTCCTCAGTCATGACCTTGAAGCGTGACTGCGTCTTCAAGTATTCAATCACCGGCGTCAACGGCCGCTTCTCGAGGAGTTTCCCCGATGCGCCGGTCAGCCTGAACTCACCATGGTCGACCTCGTAGAGGTCGAAATACCCGGTCTCGATCGCGAGCCGGCCGATCTTGACGGTGTATCGAGTGTCGAAGCCCCATCCCGGCGGACACGGCGTGTGGATGTGGATGTACTTCGTGCCCTCTATCGATAGGGCCTTCTTGATCTTGTCATAGAGATCCAGAGGGTAGGCCGACGAGGCGGTGGCCACATAGTCGATGCCGTGGGCGGCCATGATGGCGGGCACGTCTTTCTTCCTCTGTTGCTTGCCCTTGAAGGGCGTGTTCGTAGTGATGGCGCCCTGAGGCGTAGTGCCCGAACGCTGCACCCCGGTGTTCATGTAGCCCTCGTTGTCGTAGCATATGAAGAGGAAGTCGTCGCCGCGTTCGGCGGCTCCGGAGAGCGCCTGGATGCCGATGTCGCTGGTACCTCCGTCACCGGCCCAGCCCACCACTTTGATGTATGTTCTTCCCTGGGCCTTGAGCGCTTCGAGGACGCCGGTGGCCGCCGCGGCGGTGGAGGCGAAGGTGACGTTCAGGCAGGGCAGCTTAGTGGAGGCCACAGGGAACAGCCCCTGCAGGACCGTGAGGCAACTCGGCGGCACGACAAGGATGGTGTCCGGCCCCAGGGCCTTGAGCCCGATACGGTACGCGATGCTTAGACCGCAGCCTGTACAGGCTCGGTTGCCCGGGTGAACCAGTTCTTCCTTAGGCAGCGTGAGTATGGTGGTCTTGGCGGACATGTCAGCCTTTCAGATCTTCAGACCGATCCAACCGGGATCGTCAAGGGCGCCGGTGATGGCGGTGCGCAGCGTGTCGGTAAGGTCGGCGGTCCTGATATCTCGCCCGCCTATACCGGCGATGAGGCCTCTAACGAAGGGCCCGTCGACGCAGGGGCCTCCGCGCTGCGTGACGTCGGTGCGGTCGCCGGGAAGGCCGCCGGCCGCGTCGGCGCCATCGCCGCGGCATCCGTACAGAGCCGCCTTGATATCGGAAGAGAGCGCCCCCTCGTATCCGTAGGACAGCGCCTTCTCGATGACGAACACCCCACGGGCGCGCCGCAGGACCTCGACCGCCGCTTCATCGGGGAAGGGCCGGTACATCCGGATGCCCAGTACGCCCACCTTCAGCCCTTCACTCCGCAGCGTCTCCACGACGTCACGCAGCTGATATGTCAGCGAACCAAGGCCGACCACTATGTAGTCCGCATCGTTGCACCGGTGAGGTTCGAGAAGGGCGTTCCCACCGCGCCCGAAGATCTGCGTGAACCTATCCTCGATCTCTTGGGCGATGGTCAAGGTCTGTCTCAGGTCTTCCTGGAGCAGATAACGGAACTCCATGTATCCGTGGGCCATCTCGCCCTCTACGTCCATGCGCACGTCGGGTAGGGTCACGGTGTTGAGGTTGGCGGGATTCTGAGGGTCGAGGGCGTAGTGAGGCTTGAACGGCCGCAGGAAGCGCTTGACCTGCTTCTCTTCCGGTACCTCGAAAGGCATGTAGGTGTGTGAGAGCAGGTAGCCGTCGTAGCACACCATGACCGGTATGCTGACGGTCTCGGCTATCGCGAAGGCCTTGAGCACGCTGTCGATGATCTGCTGGTGGTCGCAGGCATACATCTGGATCCATCCCGTGTCGCGCTGTGAGATGGAGTCCTGATGGTCGTTCCAGATATTCCAGGGCGCACCCACGGCGCGGTTGACCACACACATCACTATAGGCAGCCGGGCGCCCGCCGCCCAATGGACCTGCTCGTGCATGTAGAGCAGTCCGTTGGCACTGGTGGCCGTGAAGGCCCTGGCTCCTGTCGAACTTGCGGCGATGCAGGCGGCCAAGGCGGAGTGTTCGCTCTCCACCGGGATGTATTCGGCCTTCATCTCCCCGGCTTCGATGAACTCGGAGAGTTTCTCGGTGAGCGGGGTTTGTGGCGTGATGGGGTAGGCGGCGATCACCTGGACTCCGGCGAGCTTCACTCCCAGTGCAGCCGCCACGTTGCCGTTCTCGATCACGTGCACGGTCTGGGTCCTTCAAACGAGCAGGTGTCCGGCGTATCGACCTCCTCGGGCCTCTCCGTCTCGTCGACCATGGTGATGGCTTTGGTCGGGCATTCCTCGGCACAGATGGCGCAGCCCTTGCAGTACTCGTAGTCGATAGTGGGGGGGATGGTACGCGATATGACCGCGTCGGGACAGTAGAGCCAGCAGATGAAGCAGGCCTCGCTGCCGCGCTTGACAGGGGTGCATCGCTCCAGGTCGATGATCGGGCGCTGTACCCGCCAAGACCCTGTCCTGCCTCCGTCACCGGGCCCGGACAGGCTGTGCGAAGTCTTGTAACGATAGTCCCTGGTCCCCATCACCCACTCCCAGACACGGCCGAGCCCGGGTCTCTCACCACAGCGACCAGATCAGCACCAAGCCGCCCGGCAATCGCTCCGGCGTCGTCCGCGTCGGCGACGGTCGGGGAGCCGTTCACAACCGTCCTCTCGTAGGCCAGCCTAGCCGATTGGGCGTTCGCCTGCGGTCTCTTCGTCTTGAACTCGGCTTCAATCTCCCCGAGCACTCGCTCGAAGGGTACGATGTCAAACGCGCGGCACAAGATCCCGATCACTCCGGAGTTCACCACACCGCGTGGTAACCCCGCCTCCACCGCGAGAGAGGTCGCGTCGGCCACGGCCAGCCGCTCGACGCCGAAGTCATAGGAATCCAGCGGCTTGGGGGTGTTCAAGACCATGAGCCCCCTCTCCTTGAGCCCCCCGGTGACGTCGGCCTCGGTCAACAGCAGGTGGTCGAGTACCACCACGATGTCGGGGGTCTCGATGGGGGAGATGTCGTAGATCTTCTCCTTGGCGAGCTTCAGCGAGGTGAAGACCGGAGCGCCGCGTCGTTCGGTGCCGAAAGTCGGGGCCATAACCACTCCGGTGTACCCGGACTTGAATGCCGCCGTGGCGAATATCTTGGCCGCCGTTATGGCGCCTTGTCCGCCTCTGCCGTGCCATCGTATCTGGATCATCCGTTCTCTCTCTAGCCGTCGTAGACGCCCGTATCGCAAACGTCACCGTCGCAGATGCCCGTGTCGCGAATGCGCTTGCGGGGTATTCTAGCCTGCCTGGGAGAATTTCGACGCCGTTTGCGCGCTTCGATGGCGATCAGTGCGGCATAGGGAGGTCGGTGAGCCGGTATGTATGTCGATCTACGCAAGGAAGACGGAGTCGCGGTGCTGACCATCGACAGGCCCGAGGCGCTCAATGCCATGAACGTGGACATGCTGGCCGAGTTGCGCGAGACCATCGAGCAGGTGGAGGGTGATGACGACATCTTGGTGCTTGTCGTCACCGGTACGGGCAAAGCTTTCATCGCCGGCGCGGACATCGCCCACATGAAGGACTTCTCCTCTCGGCAGGCCAAGGAGTGGTCGGAGTACGGCCAGGACACGGTGGGCATGCTCGAGAAGATGAAGAAACCGGTCATCGCGGCGGTGAACGGTTACGCCTTGGGCGGGGGCACGGAGCTGGCCATGGCTTGCGATATCCGGGTGGCGTCGGATAAGGCGGTGTTCGGGCAACCGGAGGTCAAGTTGGGCATGATCGCCGGTTTTGGCGGGACGCAGAGGCTGCCGCGGTTGGTGGGGCCCGGCAAGGCCAAGGAGATGCTCTTCACCGGTGATCACTACGATGCTCAGGCGGCTTACGAGATGGGTCTGGTCAACAAAGTCGTGTCTGCAGACGAGCTCATGGACTACTGTCTCGACATGGCCAAGCGGATCGCCTCCTGCGGGAAGCTGGCCGTGAGACTCAGCAAAGAAGCCGTAGACCACGGTCAGGAGATGGACCTGGAGAAGGCACTTCATCTCGAATCGAGTCTGTATGCGGTAGTCTTCTCTACCGACGAACCCTGCGAGGGTTGTGGTGCCTTTCTAGAGAAACGGGAGCCGAAGTGGACTTCAAGCTGACAGAGGATCAACAACTCATCCGCGATACCGCCAAGGATTTCGCGCAACGCGAGATAGCGCCCCAGGCAGAGGAGATCGATAGGTCGGGGACCTTCCCCCTCCACATCCTCAGACAGATGGCCGGCCTCGGCCTCATGGGCCTGCCGATCGCTGAGGAGTATGGGGGAGCCGGGGGAGACTACACCAGCTACTGTCTGGCCCTGGAAGAGATCACCCGGGCCTGTGGGTCCACGGGTCTGACCTACGAGGCGCACATCTCTCTCGGGTGCATGCCGATCTACTACTATGGGACTGAGGAGCAGAAACGGGAGTATCTCCCCATGCTGTGCAGCGGCGAGAGCATGGGCTCCTTCGGCCTCACCGAGCCGGAGGCCGGGTCTGACGCCGGGGGCACCAAGACGACCGCCGTCCTTGAAGACGGGGAGTGGGTCATCAATGGTTCCAAGTGCTTCATCACCAACGCCGGCTACGCCAAGTTCGTGACCATAACGGCGGTGACCGACAGGGATAAGGGCACCCGGGGCATCAGCGATATCGTCGTGCCCACCGACACGCCCGGGTTCACAGTGCGATCGGGATATGAGAAGCTGGGCCTTCACGGCTCCAACACCACCGAGCTGTTCTTCGACGACGTGAGGGTGCCGGAGAAGAACCTGATCGGGGTGCGCGGAGAGGGTTACAAACAGTTCTTGGTGGTGTTGGACGGCGGCCGCATAGCTATCGGTGCGATGGGGGTCGGCATCGCTCAGGCGTGCTTGGACGCCGCCCTCAAGTACGCCAAGGAACGTTGCCAATTCGGCCGTCCCATCGGGAAGTTCCAGGCCATCCAGTTCAAGCTGGCCGACATGGCCATGAACATCGAGCTGGCCAGGAACATGTACCTGAAGGCCGCATGGCTCAAGGATACCGGGCAGCCCTACTCGCTGGAGGCCAACTACGCCAAGCTCTTCGGCTCGGAGATGGCGACCAAGGCCGCGTTGGAGGCCATCCAGATTCATGGGGGGTATGGTTACATCAACGAGTTCCCGGTGGGGCGTTACCTACGTGACTCCAAGCTGCTGGAGATCGGTGAGGGCACCTCGGAGGTGATACGGCTGGTGATCGCCCGGAGACTCGGTCTCTAGCCCTTACCACAGTCCGCTCCGCCGACGAGGGATCCAGAACGACGGCCGGTCCGTCTCACCCGGCGCCCAGCTTCTCGTCCAGCAGCTCGCGTATGACCTTGGGATCGGCCTTGCCGCCCGATGCCTGCATCACGCGACCGACCAAGAAACCGAGGGCCTTCACCTGCCCACTCTGGAAGTCGGCCACAGCCCTCGCCTGCTCGGTAAGGACCTTGTCGATGAGCGGGTCTAGAGCGTCGGCATCGGAGATCTGCTTGAATCCGCGCCGGGCCACGATCGCCTCCGGAGCCTCATCACATCCGAACATCTCCACGAGTACCTCGCGCGCCGCGTTGGCATTGATCTCGTCCTTTGCAAGCAGGTCAAGAAGCGCGGCCAGGCGCTCCGGGGCGACCGGCGAGGTGTTCAGATCCTGCCGTCGCTCCCTGACGGCCGGGATCAACTGAGTGGTCAACCAGTGCATGGCGGTCCGCGGTGCAATGCCGCGCGCGACCAGCGCATCGAAGTAGGCCGCCACCTCGGGGTCGGCGCTCAGAGACAGTGCCTCTTCTCGCGTGAGCCCGTGCTGTGCGGTCAAACGCTCCCCGCGTTCAGTCGGCATCTCTGGAAGACGGGTCCGCATCTGCTCGATCCATGCGGGGGACATTTCGATTGCGGGTACGCACGGATCGGGCACACAGGGTCCTTCAAATTTGGCCCGCATGGGGAGGGTGGCCTTCTTGTCGGGGTCCCATAGGCGGGTGTGCAGTATCACAGCTTCGTCCGCCTGAACGGCCGCCGTTTGGCGGGCGATCTCATAGGAGATGGCGTCTCCCACGTGACGCACAGAGTTCATGTTCTTGACTTCGACCTTGGTGTTCATCTGGTCGGTACCGCGAGGACGTATTGAGATGTTGGCGTCGGCGCGCATGGTGCCGTCGTCCATGTTGCAGTCGGAGGAGCCCACGTAGCGGACTCGGGTTCGGAGCGTCTTGAGGAACTCCATGGCCTGATAAGGTGTGCGGAAGTCGGGCTCTGTGACGATCTCTACCAGCGGAGCTCCTGCACGGTTGAAGTCCACCAGACCGACCGGCAGACGTCCCTCCATCTCATGCACGAGTTTGGCCACGTCTTCCTCCATGTGGATATGGTGGATACGGAGCTTTCGAGTCACGCCGTCCTCGTCCAGGATGTCGATACCTCCGCCACGGGAGAGCGGGAGGTGGATCTGTGACAACTGAAAGCCCTTGGGTAGATCGGGGTAGTAGTAGATCTTCTGGTCGAAGGCGCTCCTGGGTTGGAGTTCTGCGCCCAGCCCCAGAGAAAGAAGTGAGGCTTTCTCAAGGGCTTCCTGGCTCAGGCGGGGAAGCGCCCCGGGCAGCCAGAGACACGTAGGGCAGGTGTTGGCGTTGGGTTGGTCGCCGGGATGGTTCGGGCAATCACAGAACATCTTGGTGACGCAGTTGAGCTCGACATGGATCTCGAGTCCGATTACCGCTTCGAATTCCATGTCTACTCACCTCCCCAAGATTCTGAGATGAATCGGCCCAAGTCCAGCAGACGCCCATCGCTGAGTCTCGGCCCCGTCAGCTGGAAACCTGTTGGTGCGGAGCCGGGAACCGGCGGCAGGTACAACGCCGGTTGTCCGGTCACATTCGCGTAGAGGGTGGAGGCGTGACTCTCGTAAAGGCCGGCGAGCGACGGCGGAACGCCCGCGCCGCTGCGGACCTCCTGCGCCGGACCGTCGTCCATCGGCAGCACGAAGAAGTCGACCTCCGACTCGAGCCGCCGCATATCCTCGACCAGACGGGCGCGGATGCGGCAGGCGTCGATGAACGCCTCGTAGCGTTCGAACTGGAAGAAGGCCCCCTGGATGAGATAGCTCTTGATGAGCGTGCCGAACGCAGCGCCACGCGACATGAGGTACATCTCGTTCCAGTTCTTGGCGCCCGGCGCACGGGGTCCGTAGCGCACCGAATCGTAGCGTCCGGCGGCAGAGGAGGCTTCCACGGAGCCGACGACCCTATGGACGAGCGAGAAAAGCTCGTAGCCGGGCAGAGACACTTCCCGCAGGGTGAAGCCCAAGCGCCTCAGCTCCTCCATGCTCGCGCGGAAGCCCTCTGCTCCTCTGGGCGTCGGTGCGCCCCGCGAGTCCCCTGTCGCAGGCGACCTTTCTGCGCCTGCGGCCATGCTCTGCGCTTCGGTGATGATCCCGATGGTGATCTCTTCCGGTCGGATCTCCCGCGGGGAGAAGTCGGGAGCGTCCTCCTCGGGAAGCGAGAAATCCAGGCCGTCCTGGCCCGCGACGGTCATCAGCACCTCCCCGATAGTATTCAGGCTCCCGGACAGGATGCCGCAACACTCCATGGAGGGGATGAGTCCGATCAGGCCGAAGCGTGACACCAGCCCGTAGCTGGGTTTGAGGCCATAAATGGATGCGTGGGCCGCGGCCAAACGGCTTTCGCCCATGAAGTCCATGAGCAGTTCGGCACCGTCCACAGCCTCCGCTCCGCCGGCACTCGGCCGGGGGGCCACCGCGGCCGCTCCGCCCACCGGCAGCCCGAAGCCGAACTCGCCCACACAAGCTGAGCTGCGCAGATGGGCTCCGGCCTCGCGCAACCGTCTTACGACGGTGGCATCCTCCACCGCCGTATAGCCGGTAAGAGCATTTGAACCTGCCTCCGCCGGCCGACCCCGCATCGAGATGTTGGACGGCACCGCGACGGTCATATCCTGCTGAAGAGCGGGCTTCATGAGGTGTCTCCCTATTCCAGGATGCCGGCGACTTTGAAGTAGTCGCCTTTGAGAGAGGGGGCGTTCTTGAGCAGATCACCCGTTTCGGCGGACTCCGAGCGCTTCCCCACCGTTCCCGGCCGCGTGCGGTTGACGACGGGAACAACCGAGTACATCGGCTCCAGCTCTCCCGCTTCCTTGGCGGCCAGCAGGGCCAGCTCCTCGGCTTGGTCGAGGACGATCTCCATCGCCGGATGCTCCTCCGGGGCGACTCCGATGCGAGACAGCCATGAGATGCGGTCCACCCGGTCCTCTCTCTCAGCGGCGTCGGGCGGCACTTCCCGGCCGCCCAGGTCGAGCAGCCCCAGTTCGGCCAATTGTTCGCGTTTGACCGAGGCGGGCGCGCCGGTGAGAGGGCAGGCGGCACTACGATTCTTTGGGAAGGCGATAACCTCCCGTATGGAGGGTGTCTGAAGGATCATCGACACGGTGCGGTCCATGCCCAGCGCCAGGCCGCCGTGAGGAGGGGGGCCGAAGTCGAAGGCCCGCAGGAAGAACCCGAACCTCTCTCTGACGTCGTCGTCCGTCAGCCCCAGCGCGGCGAAGATCTTTTGCTGTACCTCGCGGTCGCTGATGCGGATGCTGCCGCCGCCCAGTTCTTCGCCGTTCATGACCAGATCGTAGGCCCGGGAGCGCAGTGTCAGCAGCTCCTCCACGTTGTTCGGGTCGAAATCGGTGCGGTCCGGCGCCGTGAACGGGTGGTGGCTGGAAGTGACGCTCCCCTCGTCGGTTGCGTCGAACAAGGGGAAGTCTGTGACCCAGACCGGGCAGAAGCTGTCCGCGGGAATCAGCCCGAGCCTATCCGCCAGGTGCAGGCGAAGCCGGCCTAGTGCCGAGGTCACCACATCGTACGCGGGATCGGCGATCATGATGAGGACGTCGCCATCCGCGACCTCGAAGCGCTCGCGCAACCCCTGCAGCTCTCTCTCGTTGAAGAACTGGACGATGTTGGATTCCAGCGCTCCGTTCTCAGCCCGCATCCAAGTCATGCCCTTGGCGCCGAATGAAGGTGCTATCTCTTTGGCATACTCGTTTTGAAGCACATTCTTACTGAGTCTATCGGACTGACCTTTGAGGTTAAGCCCCTTGATGCATCCACCCCGTAGAATTATCCGACGGAAGATCGAGTAGTCGGTTTCGTCGAACAGATCGGTCACATCGACGAAGCGCAGACCAAAACGTAGATCGGGGCGATCGGAGCCGGTGGAATCCACTGCCTCCGCGTAGGTGATGCGCGGGAAAGGCCGGGTCAGCGAGATGCCGCCCACGGCGAACATCTCGACGACCAACTCTTCGACCAACTCATAGAGGTACTCCTCGTCGATGAAGGAGGCCTCGATGTCAAGCTGTGTGAACTCCGGTTGCCGGTTGGGGCGTAGGTCTTCGTCGCGAAAACAGCGGGCCAGCTGATAGTAGCGCTCCATGCCCCCGATCATGAGGAGCTGCTTGAAGAGCTGGGGTGACTGGGGGAGGGCGTAGAAGCTCTGCTGGTGAAGCCGGCTGGGCACTAGGTAGTCTCGCGCTCCCTCGGGGGTGCTGGCGGTCAGCATAGGAGTCTCGACCTCAACATAACCCTTAGAATCGAGCACCCGGCGCACAGTCTGGAAGATTCGGTGCCTCAGTACCAGGTTGTCGTGCATGGAGGGGCGGCGGATGTCCAGGTACCGGTACTGGAGGCGCAGATCCTCCGTCACGTGGCCGGTCTCGGTGGAGGCGGCCCCGGCGACCATGCCTTTCTCTGAGACCGTGAAGGGAAGGGCCTCCGACTCTGAGAGTACTTCAAGTTCGGTGGCCATGACCTCGACCGTCCCGGTCCTTATGCCCGGATTCTCGGTTCCCGGGCGGCGGCGTCTCACCTCACCCCTCACCGCAATGCAGTACTCCGAGCGCAGCGCGGCGGCCCGCTCGCAGATATGCCGCGGCGTCTCCTCCGGGCTGAAGACCAGCTGGATGATGCCGCTCCCGTCGCGAAGATGTACGAACATCAGGCCGCCGTGGTCTCGGAAGGCGTCTACCCAGCCGGCGACCACCACTTCGCGGCCGGTGTCGGCGGGAGCCAGTTCCCCGCAGAAAGCACGTTCGGAGAGATGCATGAGATGAGCCCTTTCTACCACACGAGTGTCTGGTGAGGATAACGCAGCGTGGGGACTAACACTACCGAGTAGCAGGATCGAATCAGGGACTCCGCAGGCTCGACACAGCCGCCTCCTCGCGAGTGGCCGAGCCGCCGTCAGGCGGGTGACGGCTGGGTCAACAGGTGGCCAAAGGCAGGGCGCCCTGCCCACGCTTGCCGTTCGACAGCACGGAGACGTGCTGCTCCACCACATGCGCGATACGGTTGGGCGAGAGTATGTAGCGAGCGCTTTTGAGTTTGATGGCCTCCCCAGGCATGCCGTAGACCACAGATGTCTCCTCATCCTGGGCGATGGTCACGGCGCCCTTGTCGCGCATGAGCCGGAGTTCCTTGGCTCCATCTCTGCCCATGCCCGTCAGGAGGATACCGATGGCATTCGCGCCGTAGTGCTGGGCTACCGATCGGAAGAGTGCCGAGACCGACGGGCGAGAGCCGTTTTCCGGCGGGTCGTCGTTCAACACCAGCCGGCCCTGACGGTTCACAGTCATGTGCCGGTTGTCGGGCGCGAGGTATACCAAGCCTGGACGGAGGGGCATGCCGTGTTCGCCGACGCAGATCCGGGTGCCGGTCGATTCGGACAGCCACGCCACCATGCTTGCCTGAAAGCCGGGACTCAGGTGTTGGACGAGCAGGATGGGTACCGGAACAGGCCGCGTCAGCCCGCGCAGGATGGTCTGTAGCACCGGCGGCCCTCCTGTTGACGCTCCTATGGCCACCACCTCGATGCGGGTGGCCGGCCGGGCCGGCGAAGGGGGCGGAATCGCTTCCGGGGGGAGCGAACGCGACTGAGAACGGCGGTTCCTCCGTCTCACGACCTTGACCTCGGACATCGCGCGTACGGTGCTTATCAGTCTGTCGCCGCTGGCGCGTGCATCCGAGCCGGTGGGGGTCCAAGTGACGAAAGCCACTGCTCCGACGTTCAACGCCTGGCTCTCGAGGGTGGCCACAGGCGCGTCGGCCTGTTTCGACATCATAACGATGGGGACCGGATGCCCGCTCATGATCTCCCATACCGCTGCGTAGCTGCCTGGGTTGGGCAGGTCACAATCGACCAGAATGACGGACGGCGTGACTTCCTCAACGAGGCACAGTGCTTTGTCCGCGGTCGCTGCTTCGCCCACCACATCGATATCGGCGATGGGGTCGAATAGCCCGCAGAGCCGCTCCCGGGCGGTCGGCGAGTTGTCGACGATCAGCAGTCTGATCGTTCGAGCCGTATTTTGTGTCACAGGAGACTCCGAGCGGTCTCCAGAAGTGTCCCCTGCGTGAACGAACTCTTCGTGAGATAGGCGTTCGCCCCTACGTCAATGCCACGTTCCTTGTGCTCCTGGGACTCCATGCCTGTGACAAGCATAACGGGCAGCCGTGACAGGCGCGCGTCGCCGCGGATCTTGTTGGTCAGCTCGAAGCCGTCCATGCGTGGCATCTCGATGTCGCTGATGACCAGATCGAAATCCTCCTCGTTGAGGGCGGTGAGAGCGTCAACCCCGTCCACAGTGGGTCTGACGTAGAAGCCCGCCGCTTCCAGCACGTTCTTGAGCAGCATCCGGGAAGTGATGGAGTCCTCGACGACCAGCACGGCTTTCCTGGGGACGCCGCCGTTGGCGGAGGCTCCATCGCGGCCTCTCGATGAGATGCCACCTCGGGCCGACTGCAGAAGATCGCTGATGTTGATGATAGGGACTACCTTGCCGGATCCCATGATCGTCCCGCCGGCGATGTTCCGTACCCTTATGAGTTGCGGCCCAAGCGTCTTCACCAGCACTTCCTGTTCGTCGATGATGCTGTCCACCGCGAACGCGACACGCTCGTCTCCGCTGCCGGCCACTACGGCTTGGATATACTCAGAGACACCCCTCTGAGACTTGAGAGGTAGGTCCAGCACCTCATGCAGGTACACCAGCGGCAGCGTCTGGCCCTCCAGTTGGATGGTTTCGCGGTTCTCCACCAGGCGCAGGTTGCTTCTGTGGATCCGAACCACCCGGTCCACTCCCACGACAGGCATGACAAACGGCCAATCGGAGACCTGGGCCACTACGCCCCGGGCCGTGGCCAGGGTCGCCGGTATAGTGATGCGGAATGTGGTTCCTTTGCCCAACTCGGTCTCGATGGCCACAGAGCCGCCGAGGTTCTCGACCTTCTCCTCCACTATGGCCAGTCCGAGCCCTCTGCCGGAGACCTGTGACACCACTTGGGTTGTGGAGAGACCGGAGGCGAAGACCAGGCGAAGAGCTTCACCGTCGTCAGTGTCGTCCACCTGTATCTGGGTGCGATGGCCCTCGCGCACCGCGGTGTCGCGCAATCGTTGTACGTCGATGCCACCGCCGTCGTCGGAGACGCATATCTCGATCTTGTTGTTTTCGAGTTGAGAGACGGCGACAGAGATCAGACCGCGTGGCGATTTGCCCAGGCCCATCCTGATCTCCGGCGTCTCGATCCCGTGGTCGACGCTGTTGCGAAGCAGGTGGATGAGCGGATCCTTGAGATTCTCAATCACGCGCTTGTCGATCTCGACGTCGGCGCCCACGATGGAGAACTCCACCAGCTTGTCCTTGGAGCGGGCCAGGTCGCGGATCATCTTGGGGAAGGTGGAGAGAAGAGAGGACATGGGCAGCATCAGGACGCGCTTCATCCCGTCCAACAGGTCGTCGACCATCGGGTCTATCGTGCGCCGTTCGTCATCCGCGGCTTTGGATAGCGCACGGATGTCGGCGATCACACCTTCCATGAAGGTGGAGTTCCACTCAAGGAAGTCCTCGACCTTGTCGCGGTCGTCGCTGATGTGAGTCTGATACCACTCCCTCTTCCACATGTCCAAACGGGAACTCAGGTCACGCAGAGCGGTTGCCTGCTGGCCGGCGGATAATTTGACGGAGATGAATTCCTCCGCCTGCAGCATGAGCGACTCCAGCTTGTTCGTGGCCACGCGGATCGTATCGGTGGCCGTTGCCAGGGGGGCCGTGGGGGTGGTCTGCTGTTCGGCCGAGGTGCCTTGAGCCGCGGGAGGCGCCGTCGGCGTGGGTTGACGCTCAGGCTGAACTCGGTGCGGCTCGACCGGGAGAGCAGACTCATCCGTAAACGGTTCCTCAGGGCGCCATCCGCTCCAGGGAGCATCGGGGGCGGCGATCGGCGGGGTTTGCTGTCTGTCCGGTCTCGCGTTGGTCGGTTTGCCGACGGCCGCCAATCTCTCGAGCGCGGCGTCGACCCGTCCTTCCATAGACGCCTCGCCCGCGACCAGACAACCTTGGAGGCAGTCGACGCATTCGCTGAGCGCGTCGACCACCGGATAGGTGACCTGGAGTTCTGCATGCTTGAGCGCGGAGAACACGGACTCTACGTTCTGGCAGATGGAGACCATCAACGCGTATTCGACGGCGGCAGCCGCCCCCTTGAGACTGTGCGCCTCCCTCAAGAGGATCTCGAGGGGGGCGTGGGCGGCGTAGCCTTCCCCAGCGGCCTCGAGCTCCACCAGCGCCGTGGACAGTGCACCGATGTGCTCTTCCGCGTCCTGGCGGAACGTCTCCATCAAGTCTCTAAGGAATTCTTCGTCTTCAGTCATCTCGGACCTCTCTTACACGCGATTCAGGCGCTCCTATAGTCCGCTCCGCACCAATAGATCTTCGGAAGCAAGCAGTTTCTCGGCATCCAAGACCACGACCCTGTCCTGGGTGACTCCCTTCAGGTATTCCTCGCGCTTCCCGGACAATGTGGCGAGTGCGCGCTGGCCTTGGTCGCCGTCGATCGCGTACACCCCCGCGATCTCATCGGCCAGGACCGCTAATTCCATCTCTCCATTGTGCAGGATGATCGCTTTGTTGAGATTAGTGAGGCCGACATTCACGAAGTCCATCAAACGGCGTATATCCATGACGGACAGGATGCGGCCCCGCACGTTCACTACTCCGAGGATGTAGGGCGGCACGTTCGGCAGCGGCGTGATCTCTATGAGGGGGAACACCTCGCGGACGAACGACGTCTCAAAGGCGTACCGCTCCGGACCGAGGGAGAACTCTAGGATTTCCATGAGCCGTGCCCCGCCCACCTCGGCATCCGGGGTCTTGGCCAGTTCCCTCGCCCGGCGCCTCAGTATCTCGCGAATCGGATCCGTCTCGGTGACGCCCGCGCGCGGCTCAGGGCTCTCCTGGAGTGGTCCTACTTCAGGTTCTGACATGGACGCTTCATTCACGATACACACTCACTTCCCATCAGGGACGCCACCGTCTCGGCCATCTCGCCGGCGGTGAGTCCGTCCGCCTCAGGCAATACGGTGCTCGACGGCATCTGCGCAAGCAGGACGAGCGCCTCGCGGAAATGCTTGGCGGCTTCACCTGATCTGGATTGGCTACGGGCGATGGCGCCCAGCATTATCCGCGCTAGTGCAAAGCCGCCGTCGAGGAACAGCGTTGACTGCAGGGCCTGCTCCGCCTCGTCGGGGCGGTCCAGTTCCTGCAATATGCTGGCCTTCAGGTAATAGAGGGATGGGTTGAGCTTGTCGCACTCAAGGGAGGATTCGCAACAAGCCAGTGCTCGATTCAACTCCCCTCTGTCGGCCAGAATCCGCGCCTCTCGTGCGGCTTCCACCGGGTCCGTCGTCGCCTTGGCCGGCCTCTTCGCGGTCTCGGCTGCCGGCCTCTCGGCGTGGGCGGAGAACGGCCTGTTCTTGCTACGCCGCTCCACACGAGGGGCTTCCGGTGGCGCTGCTGCGGGCCGGTCCGCGAGCGGAACGTGGAGGTCGTCGTGTACAGCTCCACTGAACCTGGGAGTCTTCTTGTAGACGATCTCGCCGTTGCTCATGGAAGAAGTGAGGCCGCCCTGGATCTCTCGCGAAGCCTCGCTGGGTGTGACCAGAAGGTAGCCGCCTTCCCTCAAGGACCTGTGTAGTCGTTCAGCGACTTTTGCAGCCATCTCTCTGGAGAAGTACATCAGCACGTTCCGGCACAGGATCAGATCGAAGTCATGGATGTCCGACCCCGGCGAAGGGTAGACGTTGTCGGCAAGGTTGAGAAAGCGGAAGGTCACCATGTCGCGTATCGCGGGGTCGAGCAGGTAGCGGCCCTCCGGGGTCCGGGTGAAGTACCCGTTTATCACCCACGAAGGCGTGCCGCGGAAGGACCACTGTGTGTACTCTGCCTTGTTCGCTGCAGCGACGGCTTCGGGATTGACGTCGGTGGCAAGGATGGTCACGTCCCAATCGGCGCGGTCGGAGATGAGACGCGAGATCAGGATCGCTAGGGAGTAGGGTTCTTGTCCGGTGGCGCACCCGGCACTCCAGAGCCTGAGCCTCCTCGTGGTGTGTTGCCGGGCGGCGATCAATTCAGGAAGCAACGAAGACTGCAACATGGCAAAAGTGTCCGGGCTGCGGAAGAAATGGGTCTCACCTACCGTAAGGTGAGCCGCCAGTGCCTGCACTTCGCGCCGGCCGAAGGAATCGGACAGGAGTCGGGCGACGAGAGAGTGAGGGCTCTCCAAGCCCAGGCTTTGTGCGGCCCCCTCGAGCCCCCTGACGAGGTCCGGCCAGCGGTCCTCAGGGAAGTTGAGCCCCATGCGCTCCGCGATACGACTTGCCGGCACCGACAGGTCGTAGTTCATGTCATTTCCAATTCGGCCAGAACTGAGGCAAAGTCACGGTCGGAGAAGGATCCGTCTCTGAAGACCACCCTCTCAAGATCGAGGGCGTAGATGAGCTCGCCGTCTACGGGGACGATCTTCTGGAGGCAGCGCGTCCGCTCGTCGTCGTCGTGAGGAACGAATCCGCCTGACACCTCCAGAGAGCCCAGCGCTGCGTCCGCGGGGAGGACCACCGAGGTGGTCGAGGTGTTTGCGATGATGAAGTGGTCATCCAGACCTATGTCGCGGGTAGGTTGCCCAAAACGCGCACGGAGATCCACGACGGGTAGGACTCGGCCCTGGATGTTGACGACGCCCCGGATGTGAGACGGGGATTCCGGTACGGGCTTGACCTCGACGGCCCGGACTATCCTCTCGACCTCCCAGATATGAAGAGCGTAGGTCTGCTCGTCGAGTTGGAATGTCACCCAGGTCTCCGTCGTGCCGTCAGCAGCGGCGGCGTCCGCCGCCACGGCCGGCTCCGCATAGCCTGAAAGACCGTCTGACTGCATGGTCGTCTCACTCTCTCTTCCTAGAAGGAACATTGCCGACCTGAATCACCCGCCTGGGCGCTCTTCCCAACGAACAGGCCATCCAGACTCTAGTATCGCCCGATATGCCCTCCAGCTTTACACCTTGCAAGTCGTCGGGGGAATATTCCACGCGTCAGCATCCAACTCGGCTCCACAAGACCTCGAAAACGGGCTCAGGCGGTGTCGAAGGCGACCGCCGCTCAGCTGTTCGCGAGGGCCTCGACGAGTTCGTCGGTGGTGGTCACCCAGCCGAACAGATTCTCTACGTTCCAGAGCGTTGCTTCGTAAGTCGGGCCGGGTATCAGCGGATTGGTGGCGTCACTCACCAGGATGGGCCAGTAGTCGAGAGAGAAGCCGTCCCTGAGGGTCGATTCGACGCACACGTTGGCGGCTAGGCCGGAATAGAGGCAATACTTGATTTGATATGTCTTCAGAACGTGGTCGAGTTTTGTGCCGGCGAAGGCGCTGTAGCGGTGTTTGCGCACGATGGTATCGCCGGCCTCGGGTTTGAGCTCTTCGATGATCTCCTCGTCCCAGGTGCCCTCTGTGATCAACTTGCCCCAGTACTCCGGGTGCCGTCTCATGAGGACCAGCGCCAACTCCTTGTGCCAGTTGGGCGACTCCGGCCCGCCGGAATCGGAGTAATCTCTGTTGTAGCTCATTTTGATGAAGACTATCTTCACCCCGGCCTGCCGGCAGGCGGGGATGAGCTTCTGGTGTCTCTCGATAACCGAGGCGTGGGGGGACGGATCCCAACCGAAGAGGTCGACCATGCCGCCCTTCTTGGTGAAGGCGTTCTGCATGTCCACGACGATGAGCGCGGTGCGTGCAAGATCAAGGTCGAGGGGTTCCGGCCTGGCGGGGATCTGCAGTGGCCTGGGGGCCTGTGAAGGTTGGGGAAGATCCACGTTGACCCTCCTTTCGAATGCCGCGTGACTTTGACGAGACCTTATCAGTACTGCAGTGATCGCGGCAATGGAGGAGACCACGCTCGTGATGCTCCTGGAGCGGGTAGGAGCGCCGCCAAGGGGATCGCCGTTTCGCTACGCTCTCTGCACGATCGCGTGTCACGGCACTGTCCGGCCACCCCCTTGGCGGCCGCCGTCACAGGTTCAAGTCCTAGAACATGATGACGTTGCGGAGCGCCTCGCCCCTCTCGACCGTCTCCATGGCTTCGTCGATCTCTTCCAACGTGTATCGCTTGGTTATCAGCTCGTCAAGCTTGAGCTTGCCCAGCTGATACAGCGTCACCAACTTGGGGATGTCGTTCTTGAGATTCGTGTTGCCCATCCAGCAACCTATGATGGAGCGCTCCTCCCTGAACACCGGGAAGGGGGAGAAGGTGACGGTGTCCTTGATGTTGGGGATGCCGACCCATACTGCCGAGCCCCGCGGCGCCGCCATAGGGATGCTCTGCTCCAGGGCCTGCGGAGAGCCGACGGTGACGAAGACGTAGTCGGCGCCTCGTCCGTCGGTCAGATCTTTGACTGCTTGTATCGGGTCGACTTCAGTGTTGTTCACTGTGTGGGTGGCGCCGAACTGCTTCGCCGCTTCCAGTTTGGCGTCGTTCACGTCGACCGCGATTATGGGGTACGCGCCGACCAGAGACGCCCCCTGGATGGAGTTGAGCCCCACGCCGCCAACGCCTATGACCGCGACGCTCGAACAGAGTTCCACCTTGGCCCGCCAGACGACGGCTCCGAAACCGGTGGCGACCCCGCAGGCCAACAGACTGGCTGCGTCGAACGGCATGTCGGGCGGCAGTTTGACCACCTGCGACTTGTGGACGACCGTGTATTCGGCGAAGCTGCCGATCAGGAACCCCTGGTCGACGGGCTCACCCTTCTGGTTCCTGTATGGAGAATCGGCACCGCGCTCCCAAGGATACTCGCATAGATTGGGATGGCCGGTGATGCACATGCGGCATTCGCCACATGAGATGAGCAACGAGACAACGACCGGGTCACCCTTCTCGAAACCGGTGACCCCTTCGCCGATCTCCTCGACGTATCCGGCTGTTTCGTGACCTCCGACGACGGGAGGCGGAAAGGGGAGGGTGCCTCTCACGAGATGGATGTCACTGTGGCAGACGGCCGTAGCGACGTTCTTGATCTTGACTTCCCCGGGGGCGGGAGGGCGGATCTCGATATCTTCTATCACCAAGGGTTTGCCGAATTCGTAGCAGACTGCCGCTTTCATGGAGTACCTTCCTTTGCGTATGGACACCTTCAATCTGCGCCACCTACCGTCGCCAGATAACTATAACCTTGCAATGGAGGCTTTGATAGGTTCGTGTCTCCCGCGGCCGGCTCACGGATCAGCGCGGAGGGAGGTGCGCAGGTGCTGGGTCAGACAAGTCCGGACGACCAGGTCGGCGTAATAATCAGTCGGAACAGAGAAGAGCCCCGCTCTCGCGGGGCTCTTGTACCTTCTATGCGGCCCACCGGGTCACGGGGGCTTGGCTCATAAGACCGAGGCCAGACTCTTACAAGATGATGTCTCCCAGGTAGATGCTCTTGTACGTCTTGACCTCGAGTTCCTGGGTCTTGTAACCAGGCGCACCCACCGTGACTTTGTAGGATCTCCCTTCGGGCAGGTCTTCGAACTCGAAGTCGCCGAACGCGTCGGTCTGGGTGGTCTGGGCGTCGTCTTCACCCGTCAAGGTCACGGTCACGCCTTTCGCGCACTCGTCCTTATCTCCGAAAGCCACCGAGCCGGCCACGAAGTTCTTCGGCAGCCCGATGTACCGCACCTTGTCTCCGAGCTTGTACTCGGGATGCATGGCTTCAGCTCGTTTCCACGCCTTGGAGACTTCGCTGTTCGGATCATCCAGGTCACCGAAGATGAGTGTGCCGGTCGGACACGCCTCGACGCATCGAGGCTCCTTCCAGCCGGCATCCAGGAGGTGGGCGCAGAACGTGCACTTCTGCGCGACGTCCGCTTCCGCGTTCCAGTAGATCCGGCGGTATGGGCACCTGGTGACCAGGTCTTTCTGTCCTTTGACCTTCTCGGGGTCGATCATGACGATGCCGTCGTCGCGCATGTGAACGGCCCCATTCGAATCGGTCATGCAGGCCGGGTTCTCGCACTGCATACAGGGCACAGCGATATAGTCCTGCTTGACCTTGGGGAACTGGCCACGCTCCACCGGGATGATCTTCATCCAGTCCTGGCCGGTCATCGGCTGGGCGGCGGAGTAGCCCTTCTTCTCCTGCTCGCAGTACTCATCTTTGCATGCGATGAAGCAGTTGTAGCAGCCGTCACACTTAGTGACGTCGATAACCATTCCGTACCTAGGCATGTGTCATCCCTCCCACTTTGTCATCTCGACGAGACAGGAGTTCGGCGCCATGCCCGGCACGTTCTTCGACATCATGCGGCCGGGACTGAGTAGGTTGGTGCAGCCGCCTCTGTCGGGGCTGTCGGGGTTGCCTTTTTCAATCGGGTCGTATCTGGATGACCCCTCGTAGGAGTGCACCACTCCCGGCCGGATCCTCTCGGTCACATAGGCGGCGAAAAGGACGGCTGCACGGTCGTTGTACAGTTTGATCACGTCACCGTGTTTGATGCCCCTCGCCTCCGCGTCCGTGGGATGGATGCGGCAGATCTGGTAGTTGTAGCCGTCAATCCACATGCGGTGTTCGGGAATCTCAGAGAGCCACGGAACGCGGGTGTCATGATGTGTGTGGAACGAGAAGCGTGGATGCGGAGACATGAACTGGAGCGGGTACTTCTTGAAGAGTTCGGACTCGGGACCTTCCCAGCTGGGGATGTACTTCGGCAGGGGAGCGCGCTCGTCATCGTCGGGCGTGTGACGCATGAGGCTCTGCGAGACGAACTCGATGAGTCCCGTGTCGGTCGCCAGTTCGTGGGCCTTGTCGGTGCCGCGCTTGGGGTTGCTCGTGTCGGGCGTGTCGCACGGCCGGCCCTCGGCGAACCAGCGCAGGGCGTAGGTCGGCTTGTAGTCCGGCAACTGCGGGACCACGAAGTAGCCCTTCTTCTTGAATTCCTCGTAGTCCATGTACTCGGGCATGTCGGACCAGTCGTACATCTTCTTGATCCAGTCCTCCCAGGTGTTGCCCTCGGTGAACTGCTCCTCGTAGCCCAATCTCTTGGCGAGCTCGACGAAGATGTCGTAGTCCGGCTTCGACTCACCCACCGGGTCGACGCACTTCTGCTGGTACACGATCACCCGGTGGTTGGCGCTACCCGAGGCGTGCAGAGAATAGCCGCCCGAGCTGGCCCATTCGGCGATGTCGGTGCGCTCCAGGTTGGTGCAGGCCGGCAGGATGACGTCGGCGAACTGAGTCTCGTTGGTGAACCAGCAGTCCTGGTTGACCACGAACTCCAGCTTGTCGCTCTGGTACATCCGCACCCACTTGCTGGTGTCGATCATGGTGGAGAGGAACGAGCCGCCGTAGCGGTAGAACATCTTCACCTCGGAGTGGTCGGGCAACGGATAGGTGAACTTGGTGAAGTGCTGCTCCAGGGAGTTGCCGCAGAAGCCCTCGCCCATCCACGCGATGTGTCCGTCGAGGACGGCGTCCGGTACCGTCAGCCGATACAGCCTCTGCTTGACAGGGTTGACGGCCGGCTTCTCAGCGATCAGATTGAAGCCGCCCTGCGCGTAGCCCGGGAATTCCAGCGTGTGGTTGAACGGTGGACCGTTGGCCGTGCCCCAGATGCTGATGCCCGGCAGACCCAGGCCCTGCATGGCCTGCAGGAACACCATATGCCGGGCCGCTTCGGTCGCATAGGCGTAGCGGCAGGCGCCGCCTTCGCCGCCCTTGGTGCCGCCGGCAAGCGAAGTCCTGTGCGAAGCCCACTCACGGGCAAGGGCCACGATGGTGCGGGCTTCGATGCCGCAGATCTCCGCCGCCCAGCGAGGAGTCTTCGGAACGCCGTCGCTCTTGCCGAG
>LSQX01025590.1_pt1 | contig 59509 bp, 50 predicted proteins | sample 654561 | NCBI WGS metagenome assembly LSQX01 (sample SAMN04489861, study PRJNA283612) | anaerobic digester metagenome | isolation source: 4 biogas reactors fed with cattle manure at either 37C or 55C with and... | place: Denmark: Kongens Lyngby | collected 2014
TTTTTCTTTGGCCATGACAGACTCCTTAAAAATTGTTGACTTAAAATTTCACTTCAGAGCCCACAATCGGACTTGAACCGATGACCTCCTCCTTACCAAGGAGGTGCTCTACCGCCTGAGCTATGTGGGCAAATTGACTTCAAACGTTCAAAAAAAGAGCGGGAAACGGGAGTCGAACCCGCGACCCTTAGCTTGGAAGGCTAATGCTCTGCCAATTGAGCTATTCCCGCATGTTCAGCAGCGCGACTGTGGGTTTATATCATTAACTTGTGGCGGGAGGAGGATTCGAACCTTCGTAGGGCGTAGCCCGGCAGATTTACAGTCTGCTCCCTTTGGCCTCTCGGGTATCCCGCCAGATGTTTTCTCTTACAAAGCTGGCAATGGGACTCGAACCCGCAACCACCTGATTACAAATCAAGTGCTCTACCAATTGAGCTATGCCAGCAATGACTGCGAACAGTGACGTTTGCGACCTGTTTTTATCAATGAACAACGGGCATTTACGCACCAAAATGCGGCGTTGTTCGGAACGGAACATACACGCCTGCCCGTGAGAGCGGAATGTATAGAGGCGTGTGGGTATTCTGTCAAGCAGTTATTGCTGTTTTTGAAGGCGTTGCAGCAAGAGCAAAAAGAGATTTAATTTCAGCTAGTTACAACAAAACCCAGCGTTCATTTTGTTAGCAAAAGGCGATGGCGGCGTTTTTTTCCAGCGCGAAGCACCACCTCGCCGTTGTCAAAATCCGATGGTTGGATTTCGTCCAAATGGGATGCCAAAACCCGGGTACCCACCCAACCACCACCACTGCGAAAGAGCTTCACAGCTTCGCCGTTGGATTTACAAAGACCCACTTTGACAAACATTTCAGTGGCGCGAACCCCATCGCCCAACAGTGACGCCGGTATTTCTGTGGTCGGCATGTTTTCAACGGAGCCACCCTTGCCAAAGGCAGCCAAGGCGCCGTCCCTGGCCTGGTTGGCCGCCGGTTCGCCGTGGCAAATTTTTGTGGCTTCCCAAGCGAGGATGGCTTTGGCATCGCGCAGATCAGCGCCTTGCAAACCAGAAAGGCGTTCGACTTCTGCCAGCTCGAGAAAGGTGAACATTTTTAGGAAACGCGCCACATCTCGATCATCCGTGTTGAGCCAATACTGATAGTAATCGTAGGGAGAGAGGAGCGACGGCTCCAGCCAAACCGCTCCAGCAGCAGTCTTGCCCATTTTTTCACCGGTGGCCTTGGTCAACAGCGGAAATGTCAAACCAAACACTTCTGCTCCTTCCACACGGCGCACCAAATCCACTCCGGCAACGATGTTGCCCCACTGATCATCGCCTCCCATCTGCAAACGACAGCCATAACGCTTGTATAAAACGAGATAGTCGTATGCCTGGAGCAACTGGTAATTGAATTCGAGGAAGGACAATCCTTTTTCGAGACGCTGCTTGTAAGATTCAAAAGACAACATGCGATTGACCGAAAAGTGGCGCCCGATCTCGCGCAAGAACGAGACGTAATTCAGCGGTTCCAACCATTCGGCGTTGTTGACAATTTGAGAGCGCCCGCCATCGAAATCTAAAAATCGCCCCAATTGCGCGGCCACACCACGGAAGTTTTCATGGACCAGCTCGCTGGAGAGTAGCTGACGCTGTTCGGTTTTTCCGGACGGATCGCCGATAAGTCCGGTGCCCCCTCCCACCAAGGCCATGGGACGATGTCCCGCGCGCTCAAGGTGCATCAACCCCATGATGGGCACCAGCGAACCGGCATGCAGGCTTTGGGCCGTGGGATCGAAGCCGATATACGCCGTGACAGGTCCCGATTGAAATAAATTTCGAACGGCAGACTCGTCGGTGCATTGGCGCACAAATCCCCGCTCTAGCAATATGTCGTAACAATTTTTTGGCATGAAACCCTCGCAACCTGCGATCAAATGAAGTGCCGTATCAATGCAGTGCTACCGCGCCGTGTTTTATAATGGGGGTCCCCATGCGACGCAACGCGTATTGTGGATCGCAGTGCCACATCGACTGCACAGAAAACATTATTTGGGTGAGGCGACAGGGGGCGGCGGATAATCGCCAGCGCGGACCTCGTCGCCATACGTGCGCACCGCACCGGTAATGACGCCCGCCAAGTCGGCATATTTTTTCAAAAAGCTAGGATTAAAGTCGGGGTTCATGCCCAACAGGTCGTAAATGACGAGTACCTGTCCGTCGCAATGCGGCCCCGCGGCAATGCCGATGGTGGGCACCGACACCTCAGCCGAAATTTGCGCTGCCAAATCGGCGGGAATACCCTCCAGCACCAGCGCAAACGCACCCGCAGCTACCACGGCTTTGGCATCCGCCATGATGCGCTGTTGTGCGGCCTCGGTTTTTCCCTGCGTGCGAAAGCCCCCCATCGCGTGCACTGATTGGGGCATGAGCCCGATGTGTCCCATCACCGGAATGCCCGCCCGCACAATGCGCTCGATCGCCGGAGCCACATCTTCGCCGCCTTCGATTTTTACCGATTCGGCGTGCCCTTCTTGCACCAAGCGTCCGGCGGCCATCAGCGCCTTCTCCGGAGAAATCGACGCCGACAAGAAGGGCAAATCTGCGCATAGGTGCGCCGCTTGCGTACCGCGGGCGACAGCGCGCGTGTGGTACACCATGTCGTCGATTGTGACCGGGATGGTAGAATTGTGTCCTTGCACCACCATGCCCAAGGAATCGCCGACCAGGAGTATGTCGACGCCAGCGGCATCGGCCAATCGCGCAAAGGTTGCGTCATAGGCGGTAACGGTCACGATGCGCCGCTGTTTGGCTTTCATGGCCACCAGCGTTGGAACGGTTACTTTTTTTCGCGCCTGCATGCGAAGGCCCCTTTCTGACGAGTTGACGTTAAATGCTCTCAAGACGCGCGAGGGCTGCATCCATGCGCGCCAATTGCGCCTGCGCATCCGCCAAGCGCTGTTGTTCTTTTTGCACAATATTTGGCGGGGCCTGCGCGATGAAACGCTCGTTGGACAGCTTTTTTTCGCACTGGGCGATTTCTTTGCACACCTTGTCGCGTTCGCGTGTCAAACGCGCGCGTTCGGCCGCCGCATCCACGATGTCGCGCAGCGGAATCAACACCTCCGCCCCTGCTGCCATGGCCGTGGCGCAGGCCGGTGGCATCTCCGCATCGCTGGCGAGAATATCGACCGAATCAATTTTGGCCAATGACCGCAGCAAGGCGCGGCTATTGGCAAGCAATGTACCCAACGCGTCGCTATCGGTGCGCAGAATAATCGCAATCTCTTTGGCCGGGGGCACATTGTACTCTGCGCGAATATTGCGCACTGCCGTGACAATCGCCATCAGCGCATTGGCGTCTCGCAAGGCCACCTCGTCGACCAGGCCATCTTGGGGCGTGGGAAACGGCGCCGTCATAATGCTTTGCGGCGCACCTTCGGGCTTGGGGAGCTTTTGCCACAGGACTTCGGTGATAAAGGGCATGAGGGGATGCAACATGCGCAGTGAGACATCGAGCGTGTGGCGCAACACATTGCGGCCTTGCTGCTTCAGGGTTTCGTCGTCGCCAAAAAAAACTGTCTTTTGCAATTCGATGTACCAACTGCAAAGCTCATTCCAAAAAAACTGGTACAGCAGGTTTACGACATCGCCCACGCGAAACGACTCAAGCCCTTGGTTCACTTCGTCGGCGACTTGTGCGAGGCGCGACAGTATCCAGCGATCCGCCAATGTACCCGGCTCGGGGACGCCCGTCACCGGCACCATGCCTTCGAGGTTGGGCATGGCAAACCCCAGCGTCGCCTGCCAAATTTTGTTGCAAAACTTTCGGTTGCTTTCGACGCGCTCCACTGAAAAGCGGATATCTTGGTCTTGCCCCGTATAGGCCGCCAGGGTGTAGCGCAGTGCGTCGGTGCCCGATTGTGCAAAACCGTTGGGAAAGTGTTGGCGTTGATAGGCCACGGCGTTTTCGATTTCTGGATCGGGCAAGGTCAACGACCGCGTCTTGGCCAACATGTCCTCAAGAGAAATGCCTTCCATTACGTCGATGGGATCGATGACGTTGCCCTTGGATTTGGACATCTTTTGCCCATCTTGATCGCGGACCATGGGGTGCAACAGCACTTTGTGAAACGGAATGTCGCCCATAAAACGAAGGCCCATCATCATCATGCGCGACACCCAAAAGGTGATGATGTCGTAGCCAGTTTCCAACACCGACGTTGGGTAAAACGTTTTTAGCGCGGGGGTTTCCTCGGGCCATCCCAACGTGGAAAAAGGCCACAGCGCCGACGAGAACCAGGTGTCGAGCACGTCTTCGTCTTGGCGGATGTCAACGGAACCACAACCGCCACAGCGCTCGGGATCGCTCTCGCCAACGGTGACAAAGTCGCATGCCGCACAATACCAAGCAGGGATGCGATGTCCCCACCAGAGTTGGCGCGAAATACACCAGGGCAGCCCGGGCTCCAGCCAGTCGAAATAACGATGGGCCTGGTGCTCGGGAACGAACTGCGTACGGCCAGAGCGAACGGCTTCCATCGCAGCGTCGGCCATTTTGCGCGTGTCGACAAACCACTGCAGCGATAGGCGTGGCTCCACCACAGTGCGACAGCGCTGACAGCGACCGGGGGCATATTCGTGCGCACGGGTGCCGCGCTCCAGACCTTTGTCGGCGATGGCCTGTTTGACCGCTGCGCGGGCCGCATAGCGATCGAGACCAGCAAATGGCGCGCCGTTTTCATTGATGGTGGCATCATCATTAAAGATATCGATGAATTCGAGGTTGTTGCGCTTGCCGCATTCGAAGTCGTTGGGGTCGTGTGCCGGTGTCACCTTGACTGCGCCCGTGCCGAGTTCGGGATTGGCGAGAATGGCGTCCGCCACGATGGGAAAGGTGCGCGCCTGAAAGGGATGACGAACATGCCGACCAATGAGCTCTCGGTAGCGCCCGTCTTCGGGGTGCACCACAACGGCCGTATCGCCGAGCATGGTTTCGGGGCGCGTGGTGGCCACGACAATTTCGCCGTCCCCTTCGATTTCATATGCAAACGACCACATCTCCGCCTCTTCGGGGGCATCGCGATCCACTTCAACATCGGACAATGCGGTCAAGCACTGCGGACACCAGTTGATCAAGCGGCGGTCTCGCGACAACTCGCCCGATTGGTACAGCGTTACAAAAGCGTGTCGCACCGCCCGAGAAAGCCCCTCGTCCATCGTGAAGCGCTCGCGATGCCAATCGAGTGAACCGCCCATGAGGCGCAATTGTTCGGTGATGCGGCTGCCGTACTGCGCCTTCCAGGCCCACACGCGTTCCAAAAACTTTTCGCGGCCAAGCGCGTGGCGATCGGTGCCTTCGCTGCGCAACTGGCGTTCCACAACGGTTTGCGTCGCGATGCCCGCGTGATCGGTTCCCGGCAACCACAGCGCGTTGTAACCCTGCATGCGGCGCCAGCGAATCAACATGTCCTGAATGGTAAATGTCAGCGCGTGCCCCATGTGCAACGCCCCCGTGATATTGGGAGGGGGAATCACGATGCAATACGGCGGACGGGACGATGTATCCTCGGCGTGAAAAAAACCACCCGCTTCCCAAAACGCATATACCGCTGCTTCAAAAACCTCCGGTTCAAATGTTTTGGGCAATGACATAGAAGTAAAAACGCTCATACGACTGGTGCTCCTGCTGAAGTGGAAACGCGGCGCGCGTGGCTATCTATAATTTCTACCTTTCATCATATCAAGCAGTTAAACCGTTTGCGGAATTGCCATCGGCCATACAAGTGCTTATCGTGAAAGGGTGTCCCGGAACCAACTCAACCCCCAAACAACCCCATGCACCACAAATCGACATGACGAAATCTAGCGACACCTTCAAAGGGCCCACAACAGCGTCTCCCCTACCCGTCCCTCTGCAAGCCCTGCAAGCGGAGCACCAGCTCATCCTCCGGGTGCTGCACTACCTCGATGCACCCATCGAAGACTTCGCAACAAACGCCCAACACCATGTGCCAATCATTCGGGCTTACCTCGACTTTAGCCAGCACTACACCGACCGCTTTCATCACGCCAAAGAAGAAGAAGTGCTCTTCTCCTATTTCGACTCCCGAGAGTCCATTATCACAGCCATGCAAGCCGACCACGTACTGGGGCGCAAATGGATACACACCGCCACAGAAGCCCTCATTGTCGGCGATCACCAAACGGTCGCGATGTGCTTGCGCTCCTATCGCAACATGCTCACGCAGCACATTCAAACCGAACACGCCCAGCTCTTTCCCTGGATATTTCACCGATTAACACACGCGCAAATTGAGGAGATCGGCATGCGCTTTGCTGCCATCGACACGCATTTTCAAAACGAAAAAAAGCATTTCGAAGACTGGGCGAATCGCCTCGCCAATCCCGATGCGCTTACGCGTTAGCCCCTTCGCGAGACACCACCGGCAACAAGACGACAAAGCGCGCACCTGGTGCATGCGTTTCATCCAATTGAATGCGCCCGCCGTTGCGTTCACAAATCCGGTGGCAAATGGCGAGCCCCAACCCCGTACCTCCGGATGAACGGCGACGGCTGAAAAAGGGATCAAAAACATGGGGTTGATCTTCGGCGGGAATCCCCGGCCCGTCGTCCGCCACGGAGAGCACAATTTGCTGCGGTGTATCTGCATCACGCTGTGCCGCCACCTCTATGTGTCCACGGCCTTCCATCGCCTCAGCGGCATTGAGCAAAAGGTTGACCAAGAGCTGCGTAAAATCTTCAGTGCACATGCGAACGGGCGGCAGAGATGCCGCAATGGAAATCGAAAACACAACGCCGTCAAAACGCGACTGCGCTTTTAGCAACTGCAAGACATTGTCCGCAGCGTCGGTCAGCGTCGTCCCCTCGGCCGGCGCATCGAGATTTCTCTCTGGGCGGGCATAATTCAAGAGCTCCGAAATGGTGCGATCGACCCGTTCGGTTTCCTTGCGGATCAAGGCGTGATAATGAGCGACGCGTGCGGGCTCTTCTTCGGATTCCAGAGCCTCGAGAAGACCGAGAACCCCCGCCACCGGGTTGCCAATTTCATGGGCCACACCCGCCGCCAATGTCCCCAGAGAAGCCAGTCGAGAGGCGCCAACCAGTCGGTCTTGGGCCGCGAGTCGCTCTCGGTTGGCTGTTTCAATTTTGTCGATTTGGGCGAGCAACTCGGCGCGCTGCGCGGCGATGGTGCGCGTCATTTGATTGAAGCGAAGGGAGAGGCTTACCAACTCGCCCGCGCCTTGAATGGGGACATGCACGTTTTGGTCGCCATCCGTCACCCGCTCTACCGCGCGCGTGATTTGAGACAGGGGGCGAACCACGACATAATGGACGACCAGCCATATCAAAAGTAACGAGAGCGCAGCTCCCGTACACAAGTACACAAACACGGGTTTGCGCAAGCGCTTGGCAAAGGTGTCGAGGGCTTGGTGCGTGTCGACGTCGCAGGATGCCTCCGCCTCATCACCGATGGTGTGAGCGTGGGTTTGCAAAAGAGTGGCCAGGGTCACATCGGTTAGGGCGATGACCGCAAACAGCACCATGCCGGTGAACAGGGCAATGCGCAAACGCAGGCCAAAAGGCGAGGTGGATTTCATAGGGGCAGGTTAGTCGCAACAAAAGGCGGGTGTCAAATTCGCCGAGTCGCAAATTGCAGCGTCGCAAACAGCGCAAAACCTCAACGTGGGTTGGACAAAAATGCGAAGAGCCATTTGATGTAAATGCCGAGCTCGTGCAGGGGTGGCATCCCAGAGCCCGTGATGTCAAAGGCAGGGCGCCAGTAGGGCGCGATATACAGCAAGTGTCCTCGGTAAGGCACCCATAACGGAATGGGCGTGGCAACGATTGCGTGCGCGCTCCAAAGCGGAACACCGGGGCCCACCCCCACACCCACGCCGCCGCCCAGGGTCACAAAAAGCAGCGTCACCCCAGTTTCAATGCACGGGATGCCCGCGACTTCTTCAGCCCCGGTCACCAGGCGTCCACTCCCTGAAAACCAATAGGCGAGCGGCCGGCGAATGGGAATGAAACCCGTTACGTCTAGGCTCACGGCTGCGGCATCTCCAAGCTCCCCTCCCCGCATCCACGCCGCACCGACTCCCCAGTTAACGCCCGAGCGAAAATGCCACCCACCTGTAACGCGACCGGCATGCGCAGTCGTCGGCAGGCAACACAGCACACAACAAAGCGATAATAGAAATGCGGCGGCGAACGGGCGCAATGCGTTTAGTCGCGACGGCGTTCGGCCACGATGATCAGCTTGGAGGACTCGGGGCCAAAAAAAGCGCCGGGCGTGGCCCGATGACCCGAGACCTTGATAACGGCAAACCCGGTGGCGTGCATCATTTGTCCGATTTCGTGCAGCGAATAAAGGCGCAGAGAGAACTCGTGCCGGCTCTGTTTTTCGTTGTCGCCGATGATGAGCTGACGGGTGATGTACAGACGACTGTTGATGTAGTTGAAGTCGGTCTCTTCCATGCAGACCATGTTGTCCATTTGGAACCAGAGGAGGTTGGGCTGCTGCTTGACCACAAAATCTCGGTTGGCCACCTCCAACAAGAAAACGCCGCCGGGCTTGAGCGCTTTGTAAACGCTGGTGAGCACCTTGACATTGGTGGCTTCATCAAAAAATCCGAAGCTGGTGTCCATGCAAATAATGCCATCGAAGGTTTTGTCGAAACCCAAATCGCGCATGTCACCGTGGATGAAGTTGATCTTTTGTCCGGCTTCCTGTGCCGCCTCACCAGCGCGCGCCAACATGGAGAGCGATAGGTCAACCCCAACCATGCGGTAGTTGCGCTTGGCCATCCCAATGGCATTGCTGCCGTTGCCGCAGGCCATATCGAGCAGGAGTGTCCCGGGGGGAAGCCCCAAGCTGCTCTGGATGAAGTCCATTTGTTTTTGTTGCTCATACGCCGACTGGGGCGGCAACAACATCAAGTACTCATCATCAAAAATCGAGGCCCACCAATCTTGCGGTGCACCCCGTCGACGCCGCGCGGCGCCACCCGAAGTAAAGGCCCCGGATGCCGCCTGTTCCGCAGCGGAGATGTCATTTTTGAAAAAAGAATCGAAAGGACGCGCGCCCTTGGGGCCCACGGGCGGCACAGCCGGAGTCGCCAACATCTCAGCGTCTCCGATGTCCAACTCGACCTCAGGCTCCTCGTCGTGGCCATCCTCTTCTTCTAAATCGCTTTCATCGAGTTCGCTCTCGCCTTCCAGTTCAACGTCTGGCGCTGGCAAGAAGCTGATGTACTTTTCTTCGGCAGACGCTGGCGCCGCATCCTCGTGAATGGTTGGCGTTTCAATGGCAGGTGGCCCGGTGGTTGGTGGCTCGGGAGGCAGCTCGTCAAACACCATCTCCGGGGTGCCAAAATCGAATGCATGCGCGACGGGCTCATCCGCAACCGAGACCGGGACCTCGCCGGACTCCACAACCAACTGCTCGTCGAGTTCAAACAAATCGTCGGCATCAATATCCGCGCCCTCGTCAGTGGATGCGTCTGCCTGTGGCTCTTCTGCATCACTCGTCGCCTCATTTGGTGCGGCATTTGCCTCGGGCACAGCGGGCGCAGTGGGAAAATCTTCCAGGGTTGTATTGTCGTCATCTGTCGCTGCAGATGTTGCGGGCGTCGATGCAGATGTTGCCGGCAAGGGGTTCATGCGCGCAAAGGGAATCTCTGCCGCATTTACAGAGGCAGATTCGGTCGCGTCACTGACCGCATCGCCGTCGGGCATCACAGCATTCACAGGGGAGGTGGCGGCCTCTGTCTCTGCCACAGTTGCCACGGTGTCATCGCGATGTTGCACAGACGTCATAATGTTTGCAGAGGCTGTGGAAGGTGTATTTTCTACGGGCACCGGCGCCACCATCACCACGCTCGCCGCCCCCGCTGATGCAGAAGACTCACCTGATGTCGCGCTCATATCTGCAGTGAGATCGAGAATGTCGTCTTTTTCTTCCGGATCACTCATATTTTTTCCTCGGAGCCCGCAGAGATGCGACCGACTTTTTGCCCCATCAGAACGCGATCACCGGGGTGGCGCACGATGTCTGCAAATAACCCCGGCGTCGCGAGCAATACCACCGTAGACCCCAAGCGAAATGCACCGAGTTCTTGCGCGCGAACAATTGGCGTTACGGGATCGAACGATTGCGATGAGATAACGTCGTGGCTCGTGGCCAACCCGAAGGGGGTATCGATGTTTCCAACGCCAAAAGCGGCCACCATGATTAAACACATGTGGTGCGTGCCCACTTCGAAGTGAAACACCACACGCTCGTTCTTTTCGTATAGACCGGGCACGCGTCGCTCTGCCCAGGGTGCCACGGGATAGCGAAACCCCGGAATGTGGCGCAGGGTTGTCAGGCGCGCATTGAGCGGGGCATGCACGCGGTGGTAATCGCGGGGGTGCAAGTAAAAAACCAAGGCATCGCCGCAGGCAAAGCGCTCCGACGCTGGATCGCCGGTCAATTGCTCAAGGCTATAGTCGAAGTTTTTCACGCGTATGTGACCGCTGCGCGTACCGTCAAATCGGTAGACCCCATCCAAAACAGCGTCACAAGGGCTGATGAATGCCGCGGGCTCCTGGCAAATTTCGCGAGAGCCGGGTTTTAACGGGCGTGCAAAAAAATCGCCAAAACTGGAAAAACCAGCCTCGGGTACCTGAGCCTCACGCAGGTCTACGCCCAGCCCCAAGGCATAGAGCCGGACCGCAGGTTCCATCAAAATGCGAGGCATCGGGCGGTCAGCCACTCGGCCAATGCCATGGGCAATGCGACGCGCCACCGGGGTCGTAAAAAATGTAAAAAGTCGTTTCGATTTCATAGTGCTTTTGGGCAATTTACCCGAAAGTATAATTCAAGTCTTTGTCATTATTCAAATATTTCAATAATACAGGGAGCGGCGGCGGCGACGCACCGGCGGTTCAAACTGAAATACCGGTGTGCAACATGCTGGAGAGGCGCTCGCGCGCGGCGCTGCGCAGTTCGTTTTTATCGCTCATGGGCCCTTGTTGGGTTTCCAGCGGCGTCCCAATAATGACCTCAATGCGTCCCTTGCGCACCGCCAGGGTCGAACGTGGAAAAAGCTCGAAAGCGCCGCGAATGGCGACGGGCAACAGGGGAACGCCCGCGCGGGTGGCCATTAAAAAGGCACCGGCCTTAAAGGCTGCGAGTTGGCCATCCAAGCTGCGCGTCCCTTCGGGGAACACCATAAGTGATGGGCCCTTTTGAATGCGAGACGCCGCGCGCTCGATGGAGAGACGCGCCTTGCGGGCACCGCTTCGGTCCACCGGAATAAACTGCGCCAGCCACAGCGACCAACCGAAAAAAGGAATGTAAAACAGGCTTTTTTTGGCCAGAAAACGCACCGGCATGGGCAGCGCTGCAAAAATAACCGGAATGTCCAATTGGCTGGTGTGGTTGGAAATCACGACATAGGGGCGGGACCAGTCCAAGTTTTCGCCGCCCTTCACCTGCAACTGAATGCCCACAATGCGCAGCAGTCCCGGTGCCCAAATGTTGCGTGCAATGCGCAAATATAGTCTCCCGCGCGGATCAAACACGAGGCTCAGCAGCGCCAAAAACATGCAAAAAATGGTATAAAAAAGCATGAGGAAACTGCGGAGATTGGGCATTGTCTATGGCATCCGTGGCAAAAAAATGACTCTGCGGAGTGCTTTCCTGAACGAGGAAAGGCATTCGTGGTGCGTATGTCCGCAATTTCCGCTCACAAGTCCAGTTGTTATTCCGCAGCATAAAAAGATAAAAATCCCCCTTTGCTGAATTTTTGAACTTATATTTATAATGCACGCACCAATCGCGCACACTGCATTGGCGTTGCGTGCCACAGATAGATAACGAAAATGATTCAGTCTGCTGCCATAACAAGTCCGCCCAAGGCCATCGCCTCCACGCCCGAACTGCCGCGCATTTTGGCCGTCGACGATCAACCCGCCAACCTGATCACCCTGGGGGCCATCCTCGAAACCATGCCCGTCGAATTTCAAACCGCCCCTTCTGGGCCCACCGCCCTCGCGCGCATTTTGGAGCGAGACTACGACCTGGTGCTACTCGATGTGCAAATGCCGGACATGAACGGCTTCGAAACGGCCAAGCTCATCCGTAGTTCACACCGCACGCGACACATCCCGTTTATTTTTATTACCGCGCTCAATACCGATGCGCATTTTATCCGCAAGGGCTACGAACTCGGCGCCATCGACTACATCACCAAGCCCATCGATCCCGCAGTGTTGCGCAGCAAAATCAACGTTTTTTTGCAGTTGCACACCTCCAACAGCGCATTGCGCGAAGAGGTCGCCGGACTCAAAAACCAAGAGGAGCGCCTGCGAAAGGCCAACAAAGATTTGCGCCACCAAGCCCAGACCGATCCCTTGACCGGCCTGTTGAATCGGCGCCACGGGCACACTCTGCTGTGCCGAGAAATGTCGCGCGTGGAACGGGGCAACCAAGACCTCAGCATCATCATGGCGGACATCGACCATTTTAAAAACATCAACGACACCCACGGGCATCCTGCTGGGGACGCCGTCCTCCTCGAAATTGCGCGGCGACTCACCCAAAGCTTTCGCCCCCACGACCTCGTGGTGCGCTGGGGCGGCGAAGAGTTCCTCATTATTTGCCCCCACACATCTTTTGCGCAGTCGCTCCCCTTGGCCCAACGGATTCACCACGCCATTCGCGACGTCCCCATCGATCTGCCCAGCGGCTTGGCCATCCGCGTCACCATCAGCATGGGACTCGCTCACACCAGCACCTTGCGCGGCCTCAGCGCCGAAGGACTTCTCGCCCAAGCGGACGACGCCCTCTATGCCGCCAAGCGCGATGGCCGGGATCGCATCCGCGTGGCACAGGTGTAAACAGCAACGTTTTGGCGAGCGCCACTCAAGTAGTCGTGATGTTGCAGCGGCTGGGTTATTTGAAAACTTCGGGTTGACCCGTGGCAGACAGACAGGCCGCCCACAGCGGGCCTTCGAGTTCGACTTGTTTGGACGCGCTGATGGCCATGTCGATGGGCACGTGCATGTAAGCGCTGTTCCACATGCTCACCACCATGTCGGTGCGCCCCGCCATGGCCGCGTGCACGGCAGAGCGGGCCAATTGATCGCACAGCATGGCGTCATCGGCGGTGGTGACCGCAGAGCGGATGTAATAACTCGGATCAAAGTACTTTAAATCAATGCGCAAGCCCTCCCGTTGGGCATAGCTACGGATTTGGTCGCGCAGAAACAGACCAATATCGCCCAGCTTGCGATTTCCCGATGCATCGTAGGCCTCTTGTGTGGGCATCAGAGACTGTCCGGCGCCCTCCGCAACAGCGATCACAGCGTGTTGGCGTCTTTCGAGGCGGCGGTGCAAGTAGGCGAACAACCCGTCTTTTCCCTCCAGGGCAAAGGGCACCTCGGGGATGAGGGCGATGTTGACCTCTCCGCTGGAGATTGTGGCGCCGCACGTGACAAACCCCGCATGGCGTCCCATTAGCTTGACCAGTCCAATGCCGTTGTAAGCCGAACGCGCCTCCACGTGGGCGCTCTCCAACACGCGGCGCGCCTGCTCAATGGCCGTCATCACGCCAAAGGTGCGCTGCACGTACATCACGTCGTTGTCGATGGTTTTGGGCACGCCGATAATCGACACGGGGAACCCGCGCTTTTCGGCTTCGTCGACGATGCTTTTGGCGCCGCGCAAGGTGCCATCTCCCCCCACGCAAAACAAAAGATGAATTTGATTTTGCTGCAAAAAGTCGACCATGACTTCGGGGGATTGCGGGCCGCGGGATGTGCCCAAAATCGTCCCGCCATGCTCGTGGATGCGGTCGACCATCTCGTGGGTTAGGTGCAGGACTTCGTGTCCACATGCGGCGTTCAGCCCCTCGTAGCCAAACCGCAGTCCCCACACATCGCGGACGCCATAGCGGTGGTACAATTCCAAAAACACAGAGCGAATGACGTTGTTTAGCCCCGGACACAAGCCGCCACACGTGACGATTGCGGCGCGGGTTTTGGCGGGTTCCCAGTAGAGCGTTTGACGTGGGCCCGCCATTTCGAAGCGCAGATCGGGGATGGGGGCATCGGTATTTTCAATGAGGCGATAGCGCACGCGCGCCGCATCAGAAGTGTAATTGGCGAGGTTGTCGCCGTAGATGGTCGACATTTTTAGCGGTGAAGGTATTTGGCATTTGCCGAGTTGTTTAATTTCTATATTCATGGCGAAAGTCTTAGGCGAACACCTCACAAAACACAAGGCGCGAAGCCGCGACCACCGCATGCCCGACGCCGTCATCGAAAAGATGCGCCAAAAAAACCGAAGAGTGCTATACCCCCATCGTTCGCTGCCAGGGGCTGGCGAACCGGCAACCCAACGACATGCCAGATGCCAATGACATGAAAACCAGCGCGCATCCCAAAACCAACCCTCCGGATGTCCCGTCTTTTGACACCGACGACATCGACGAAGAACTCCTGGCCTTGGCGCCACCGCCGCCCTCTTTGCAACAGGCCGCCATCACCGTCCTGGTCATGGTGCTGTCCATCGTAATTCTCGTGCTCTTTTTCCCGGATTTGCGCTTTTTCCTGCGCAGTTTTCAGTCCGCCGAGGCCCTGGGAGAATCCGCCGACATCGACTTGCAAAACGTCAACCCCGAGTCTTGGGTGTCCCTAACGGGGATTCCCCTGATGAACCGAACCCTTACCTTCAGCGATGGCGCAAAATTTGTATCTCGCGACATCTATCGCAAAATGGCCCCCCTCTCCGGACGCCCGGAACTCCTGGTGCAGTGGCGCATCGAAAAGCCCTCAGCCACGGCCGCCGAACCCACCATCTCCGCCCCCTCCTACTTCGAGGGCCGCTTGCGCCGCCGCGAAGACATGGGCAACGCTTACGACAAATTCTGGCCCTTTTACGACTGCCTCACCATGCACAACGCCAGCCGCTGCCAATACTGCTTGGGGCGCGACAGCTACGCGAGTTGCCGCGATGCCTTCACGTGCGTCGAAAACTTTCCCGTTGCGTTGTGTGCCAAGGCCATCGACACCGATCTGGCCACCGTGTCGGCCGAAATCGACGCGCTCAAAAAACAAGCACAACACGCCGCCGCCAACAGCTACGAACGCGCTGAATTGGCCAATCTCGAAAACCTGCAAAACGCGCTGCTGACCGTCCAAACCGAAGGGCGCATCACCCGCCTTGAGGAAGTCATCTTACGCCTCGAACACCTCGCCATTCCCGAAAGCGAATTCGCGCAAATTCAGGAGCTGCTCTCCCAGGCGTTGTCCCTACAAATCGCGGTATTGGGCGCGCGCCTCTCGGCGTCGACCGAACGCGTCCAGTCCCTCGGCGAGGCGGCGAGGGCCGAATTGGATGACGCGCGCATCCAGCAGCAACAAGCCGATGATGCCATTGACGCACTGCAAAAAGAAGTCGCCCAATTGACACACCGAAAAGCGATCTGCGACACCCTGCGCCACGTCGCTTCGTGGGCTACGGAACTGCGCCAAAAAGTGCTGTCCCCCGACGCCCCACAGGCGGCCCTGGCACAGCCTCTCGTCGATCCGCACGCCGACAATGGTGCGGTCATTCTGGACGCCCTCACCGCGCTCAATGCGCAATTTACGGGTGCATCCGGCCAAGCCAACGAAGCATCCGCCGCCCCCGCGACCAGCGAACCCGCTAACGCCCCCGATACACGTCGAGACAACTGGGCCCAATCCCTGAACGCACTTTCCGAACGATTGACTGACTTGAGCGATCGCATTGATGCCCTAGCCTCCGCTGCCGCCCCCGACTTCGATCGATGGGCAGGGCGCCGCGACATCTACACGGAAGTCCCCGAATCCCAACGCCTCTCCAGTGTCTTTGTGCACCTGACCAAAATCGAAAGCTTCCTCGACAACGCCGCGCCCGCCGATGCCGCCCCTGAAGGCGCAACCGACGCAGCCGACATCGCCCTTCCCTCTGGCGAAGCAGCAAGCGCCAATGACGCCGCTGCGACCGAAGACCCAATCGACAATGACGCGGTCACGCCACTGCCACAACGCCTGGAGGAAGCCCAAAAGGCCCTACAGCAACAACGCGACATCCAAAAACGCCTGCGCGAAATGAACGTCCTCACCGAATACACCCTGGACAGCGAATTCAACGCGCTGGTGTCCGCCGTCAAAGCCCCACCAAGCCCCGCTTGGAAGAAGCAAGTACTGCGCGACTGGAGCCACGTGATGGGGCGCTTTGCATCCCAAGAGTTTTACCCGCGGCGTCTCTCTGATCATCCCAAAATCAAAGCCCGCATCGACGCCCTCTTAACCGAAAACATCCTGACGCAGCTCGAAACGCAAACCGCTGAACGCGAAAAACGATGGCAGCGCCCCATGTGGATTTTGATGGATCGCGAGCGCCCCACCGACAATCCGTGGGTTGTCCTGGTGTACATACTGGTGCCGCTGATGTTTTTTCTCAACGCGCGCCGCCTCCACCTATTTTTGCAATCCCGACGACGATGAACCGACCTTCCGGATTTCGCCCCGCAGGTGCACCGACGCCTGCCGACTGGTTCGCACCCGCCCTGCTGCTGCTGCTGGCTGCCGCCACCGAATGCACGCTCTATCGCCTCTTCGCCGCAGTCAACCTATACGCGGGCGTGGGAGCGCTGGGACCGCGTGCCCTCATGGCCAACCTAGCGGCCTTCAGCCTCATCCTCACCGGCGTGCTCTCGCTGGTCCTGCTCATATTCGCCCTGGCGCGCCTGGTGTTGCACCCCGCCATTCCCTCCCTGCTCTTTCGCAGCGTCCTGGTGCTAACCGCTCCGCTTTACATGCTGGTCACCGCCACATCGCTGTGGCTGCCCCTGCCGCACGTCGCCATCCTCGCCGCCATCGGCACCGCGCTGTTCACCGTGGTCTTTGTCGCGGCGGCCGTCCTCATCTTTCCGCTGCAACGCTTGATCCGCTGGGCGGTAATGGCCATGCCCCTCATGTTATTGGGCGCCACCGCTGCGTGGTTCATGCTCGACCTGCTCTCCCTCGACCCGCATCTCCCCGCAGGGCGCATGGCGGTTGCCGCACACCAGGTCAGCGAGCTGCTCTTTTTGGCCCTGCCCATCGTGCTGGTTCCCGCCCTGCTGTGCCAACCCAATCAGCCCTGCCGCATCCAATGGCACACCCTGCACTGGCCGGCCCTGGGCATCGCCACCAGCATCACCATCGGCATCGCGTATTTTGTGCTGCAACATGCCCCAACGCCCGACGCGCTCCGCCTGCCCGCGCTCCTGCACACCCCGGACTTTTTGCGCCACATCACCTACCGCACCCTCAAGGTCACCTTGTGGTTCAAGGGCAGCGTGACCGTGGCTCTGCTCGCCACATTTTGCGCAACATTTTTAATCGCCGCCCTGCTCATTCCCTTTCGCGGCTGGCGCACCGACGCGTCGACGCGCTCCATTGCCCTGGGCCTGGCCTTCATTTATATCGCCGGCCTACAGCCCTTTGCGGTATATCTCATGACATTGTCGTTGCTGGGCTTTCTCATGTTTTTCAGCGGCCTCATCGACAAATACGCGCGGGAATCCCATTCCCAAAAAGAAACCCCAACACCGCGTTTTCCCACACCGGCGAAAACGCCCGACACAACGCCCATGGAGGAACCCAATGCAATTGCTCGATGGCAAAAAAATATCTAAAGAACTGCGCCAAGCGCTCAAAGGTCAAGTCGCCGACTTCACCGCTACTTATGGGCGCGCGCCTCGGCTCGACGTCATCCTCGTCGGCGGCGATCCCGCCAGCCAAATCTACGTGCGCAACAAAGAGCGCGGCTGCCAAAAAGTGGGCCTCTCGTCCCAATCCCACCTGCTCGACGAAAGCACCACCGAGGCCCAATTGCTGCAATTGATCCAAGAGCTCAACGCCAACGACGCGGTGGACGGCATCCTCGTGCAGCTCCCCCTGCCCCAGCACCTCGACTCCGCTGTCATGCTGGCCGCCATCGATCCCACCAAGGACGTCGATGGCTTTCACGCGATCAACCTCGGTCGCTTGGTGTCGGGCTTGCCGGGTCTGGTGCCCTGCACGCCCCTGGGCTGCATCCGCATGCTCGAAACCACCGGCGTGCCCATCTCGGGCGCCAACGCCGTTGTGGTGGGGCGTTCCACAATTGTGGGCAAACCCATGGCTCACTTGCTGTTGCAGCAACACGCCACGGTCACCGTTTGCCATTCGCGCACCCGCAACCTGCCCGAGCTCGTCCGCACAGCCGACATCGTGGTGGCCGCCGTCGGCGTCCCCGAAATGATCCAAGGCGACTGGATCGCACCGGGCGCCATCGTTATCGACGTGGGCATCAACCGCATGCCCGATGGCAAAATCGTCGGCGACGTGGCCTTCGAAAGCGCCGCCAAAAACGCCGCCTGGATTACGCCCGTACCCGGTGGCGTCGGCCCCATGACCATCGCCTGTCTCCTCGAAAACACCCTCACCGCTGCCCGACAGCGCGAAGCCACCCGCCAGGCCCCATAGTCGCATGCCCTGGCAGCCCATGTACTTCAAAGGGCGTCGCGTCTTCGTCGAAGTGGACGATGCCCAACAGCCGGTGCTGCAGGACGGCCGCGCCCGCATGCGCTACCAAGCCGACGACGAGCGCATTTACAATCCGTGGCCCGCGCACCTCAGCACATCGCCCAACACACCGGCCACCACCGCCAATCGTTCCCAAACCGCCGCGAAACGCCGCGCGCCTTCCCCCGCGGCAACACCGCAACCCGGCCCCGGCGATATCCAGGCGTGGACCGACGGCGGCTGCATCGGAAACCCCGGTCCCAGCGGATTGGGTTTTCTCATCGTCTTTCCCGACGGCACACGCGTAGAGCGCGGCGAAGCACTGGGCGAAGGCACCAACAATATCGCAGAGCTCACCGCCATCTGGCGCGTGCTGCAAACCCTGGACGACCGCAGCATTCCCAAGACGACGCGCCTCCTCATTCACACCGACTCCACCTATGCCATCGGCATGTTGACCGCCAATTGGAAAGCCAAGCAAAACCAACAATTGGTCGCCGATATCCGCAACGCACTAAAACAGCGCAACGCCGTATTCATTAAAGTGCCTGCCCACGCTGGCAATCCCAACAACGAACGCGTCGACGAACTCGCCAACACATCGGCCCGCACCCAGCAAAACCTGTAAGCCCGCCGCGCGCTCCGCATTTGGCATTCCGAAACGAATGTCCCATCGCGCCGCAGCACGTCGGGTTTTCACCCCATTGCACAATCGCAAAAAAAAAATGCGGAACATGCATATTTTTATTTGACCCGTGAAGCCGGCGCCGCTACTCTGGTGTGAAACTTTTAACGCTGTTAATCTTTTCACAGTAAGCGAGATAAATGGCAGCACAGCGCAAAATCTCCGAACGCACCGTAGAACGCATTAGTCGTTACCGCCGCCTTCTAGAGAGCATCCACGCCACCTCCGACAACCCCTTCATCTACTCCCACGAAATCGCCTCCCTCTGCGGGCTAACCGCCGCACAGGTGCGACGCGACCTCATGACCATCGGCTTCTCCGGCAGTTCGGCGCGCGGATACGAAGTAGCCGAGCTCCTGCGCAGCGCCAGTTCTTTTTTGGGCTTCTCTCACGAGCGACGCATGGCCTTGGTGGGCATCGGCTATCTAGGACGCGCCCTGCTCGACTACTTCGTCGATCGCAATCCCCTGTTCAAACTCTGTGCGGCCTTCGATGCCGACCCCGGCAAAGTCGACCGCGTCATTCACGGCGTCCGCTGCTATCCGGTGACCCAATTAAAAACAGTGCTCGCCACCCACCAGGTCAGCACCGGCATCATCACCGTTCCCGCCGACGCCGCGCAAAACATCGCTTGGGAATTGGTCGAGGCTGGCGTCACCGGCATCCTCAACTTTGCCCCGGTGCAAATTCGCGTCCCTGCAAACGTCTTCATCGAAAACCTCGATTTGACCAGCGCGCTAGAAAAAGTTGCCTATTTCGCCGGCAACTTCTCCGATAAGGAAAGGACAAAAAAATGACCACGAATGTAGATGCCATCTTGGCGCAATACGACGGCGCACAACGAGATTCGCTGATCCCCATCCTACAACAGGTCCAGGCGGCAGAGGGATACCTCTCCCAGGACGCCATCGTTCGCATCGGAGAAAAGCTCAACCTTCCGACGAGCAAAATTTACGGCGTGGCGACCTTCTACAATCAATTTCGCTTTCAGCCCCAGGGCAAAAACCACTTCATGGTTTGCCGCGGCACCGCCTGCCATGTGAAGGGATCGGGGAAACTCCTCGAAAAGCTCTCCCAGGCCACAGGGGTAGAGCCCGGGAAAACGTCTCGCGACGGCCTGTTCAGCATTGAAGTGGTGGCCTGCATGGGCGCCTGTGCGCTGGCACCTGCCATCAGCATATCCGACCATTTTTATCCCAAAGTGACCCCCAGCAAAATTGACCAACTGCTCGTCGAAATGCGCAGCGAGCCCGAGAAGAACTGATGGAGAAGCCAATGACAAAACTTGGAGACGAAAAGCAGCTATCCGCCTATCGCGACAAACTCACGGCCGCCTACGACCCCAACAAAACACGCATCTGTGTCTGCAATGGCACCGGCTGCAATGCACAGGGTTCCGAGGATTTGGTACAGGCCCTCAAAGATGCCGTCGCCCAAAAAGGGCTCATCGAAAAAGTTGAGGTCAAGGCCACGGGGTGCCACGGGTTTTGCGAAAAAGGCCCCATCGTTGTCGTGCGCCCCGAAAACACATTTCAAGTGCTGGTCAAACCCGAAGACGCCGAAGAGCTGGTACAAAAAACATGTGTTGAGGGCACGCATGTCGATCGCCTGGTCTACATCGATCCGGCCAGCGCCGAACCGGTTTACAAAGAGCAGGACGTCCCCTTCTACAAAAAGCAAACGCGCGTCATCCTGGCCGACAACGGGCACCTCGATCCCACGTCCATCGACGACTACATCACCCACGGTGGGTACGCCGCCCTCGCCCGCGCATTGACGGCCATGACCCCCGACGAAGTCATTTCCGAAGTCAAGAGCGCTGGATTGCGCGGACGCGGTGGTGCCGGCTTTCCCGCAGCGCGCAAGTGGGAGCTCTGCCGCCAGCAGCCCGGCGATCAAAAATACATCATCTGCAACGCCGATGAGGGCGACCCCGGCGCATACATGAACCGCTCCGAAATCGAGGGCAACCCCCACTTAATGCTCGAAGGCATGATCATCGGTGCCTATGCCATCGGCGCCAGCAAGGGATACATCTACTGCCGCGCCGAATACCCCCTGGCCATCGCACAACTCGAAAAGGCCTTGTCGTCGGCCCGCAAAAAAGGCCTGCTGGGCAGCAACATCCTCAACAGCGGCTTTGGCCTCGACATCACCATCAAAATGGGGGCCGGCGCATTTGTCTGCGGCGAGGAGACCGCCCTCATCCACAGCATCGAAGGCAAGCGCGGCATGCCCCGTCCGCGTCCTCCGTATCCCGCACAGCGCGGCCTGTTCGGAAAGCCCACCAACATCAACAACGTCGAAACCTGGTGCAACGTCCCCCTTATCATCGACCGGGGCGCCGACTGGTATGCCGGTATCGGAAACGCCACCTCCAAGGGCACCAAGGTTTTTTCCCTTGTTGGCAGTGTCAACAACACGGGCCTCGTCGAGGTTCCCTTCGGCACCAGCCTGCGCGAGATCGTCGAAGACATCGGCGGCGGCGTACCCGCGGGCAAAAAGTTCAAGGCCGCGCAAATGGGCGGTCCTTCGGGTGGGTGCATTCCCGCCAGTCAAATGGACGTCAACATCGACTACGAGTCATTGCAATCCCTCGGCGCCATCGTGGGCTCCGGCGGGTTGGTGGTGCTCGACGAAAGCACCTGCATGGTCGACTTGGCCAAGTACTTCATGGAGTTCATCCAGTCCGAGTCTTGCGGCAAGTGCATCCCCTGTCGCGAGGGCACGCGGCGCATGCTCGAAATCCTCGAAGCCATGACCCGCGGTCGGCGCAACGAAACCGACAATGACGCGCTCATTCGCTTTCAAGGCGTGCTTGAGCTCGAGCAACTCGCCAAGGTCATCCTCGACACCTCGCTCTGCGGATTGGGACAAACCGCCGCCAACCCCGTGCTGTCCACCTTGCGCTGGTTCCGCGAAGAGTACGAAGCGCATATCTACGACCGGCGCTGTCCGGCGGGCACCTGCAAAGAGCTGGTGGGCGCACCGTGCGAAACCGGGTGTCCCGTGGGCACCGAAGCCTGGCGCTACATCGCCCACGTCTCCCGCGATGAACTCCCCGAAGCCTACCGCGCCATCCGCCAGCACAACCCCTTTCCGTCGGCTTGCGCACGGGTTTGCCACCATCCCTGCGAAACGGTCTGCCGCTGCGGCACCACGGGCGGAGAGGCCATCGCTATCCGCGCCCTAAAGCGCTACGTGGTCGAAAACGTGCCGAGCTCCACCTTCAGAACCGAAATCAAGGCCCCCGGTGCCAACGCCAAGCGCATCGCGGTCGTCGGTGCAGGCCCGGCGGGTCTCACGGCGGCGCACTGCTTGTCGGCCAAGGGACACCGCGTCACGATCTTTGAAAAAGAAAAAGTGCCCGGCGGCATGCTCGTATGCGCCATCCCCGAATACCGGCTGCCCCGCGAAACCCTGTCCCAAGAAATCAGTGCGTTGCTCAATGACAACATCGAACTGCGCACGGGCAAGGCCCTGGGAAGCGACTTCAGCGTCGACGACCTCTTTGCCGACGGATACGACGCCATCTACCTCGCCCTGGGCGCGCATCGCAGCAAGCGGCTGGGCATCGAAAACGAAGACACGCCCGGCGTGCTCCCCGGCATGGAATTCCTCAAGGCCTACAACCTTCACGGCAACGCCTTGGCCAAGGGGCACGTGGGTGTCATCGGCGGTGGCAACTCCGCCATCGACGCGGCGCGCATCGCACTGCGACAACCCGGCGTCACATCGGTCACGGTCTTTTACCGGCGCAGCGAAGCCGAGATGCCCGCCCACATCGATGAAATCACCGACGCCCGCGAAGAGGGAATCGTCATCCGCGAGTTGGTCACGCCCGTGGCCGCCATCGCCGACAATGGCACGCTCAAAGCGGTGCGCTTCATCGCCAACGCCCTGGGACGCCCCGATGCGCAGGGGCGCCGCCGCCCGGTTCCAATAGAAGGCAGCGAGTTTGAGGTCCCCCTCGACACACTCATCGCCGCCATCTCCGAAGACCCCGATACCGCGTGCCTCAACAATGCCGTCGCCCTCACCAAGTGGGACTCCATCAAAACCAATCCGGAGTCGCACCTGACGAACCGCCCCGGAGTCTTTGCCGGTGGCGACGTGGTCACGGGTCCCAACATGATCATCGCCGCGGTGGCTGACGGACAAAACGCCGCCGAAATGATCGACCGTTTCTGCTTGGGCAAAAAACTGCGCAAAATCGATCACGTCAAACTGCCCACCGTTTATGTCGAACCCGTGCCGGTCTGCGACGTAGAGAACAGCACCACACGCGTCCGCCTGCCGCACCTGCCGCTGGCCGAACGCAAGGGCAACTTCAACGAAGTCGAATTGGTTTTGACACCCGACATGGCCATTTGCGAAGCGCGACGCTGTCTGCGCTGCGATCTGGACTTTACCCAGCCCGCCTAATGGCGCGCTCGTAAGTGCAAGAGGTAACAGCATGATTCAAATAGAAGTCGACAACATCACCATCGAAGCCAAAGAGGGCGAGACCATCCTCAACGCGCTGCAGCGCAATGGCATCAATGTACCCACCCTCTGTCACATGGAAGATCTGCTTCCCAGCGGCGCCTGCCGCATTTGCGTCGTCGAAGTCGAGGGCATGCGCGGGCTCGTTCCTTCCTGCTCGTATCCCGTCTCCGCTGGCATGAAGATCAAATCGCGCTCCCCGCGCGTGATTAACGCACGCAAAACCGTGACCCAACTGCTGCTCGCCAACCATCCCGACGATTGCCTTTACTGCAACCGCTCGGCCAACTGCGAGTTGCAAGACCTCTCCGTCGAGCTCGGCGTACGCCAGCGTTTGTACAAAGGCGAGCGCACCAAGAGCCGCCTCGATGTCTCCAGTCCCTCCATCGTGCGCGACCCCGACAAGTGCATTTTGTGCGGCCGCTGCATCCGGGCCTGCGAAGAGATCCAAACCGTCTCGGCCATCGACTTTATCCGGCGCGGTTCTAAAGCCGCCGTGGGCACCGCCTTCGATACAGGGCTCAACGTCTCCTCCTGCATCAATTGCGGCCAATGCGTCGTCGTTTGCCCCACCGGCGCCCTCACCGAACGCTCCAACGTCGAAGATGTGCTGGCGGCCCTCTCCGATCCCAACAAAGTGGTAGTGGTGCAACACGCGCCGGCCATCTCCGTCACCATCGCCGAGGAGTTCGGCGTCAAAGCCGGCAGCGACTACGACGGGAAACTGGTGGCTGCCCTGCGCCGCATGGGCTTCGACCGCGTGTTCGACACCTCGTTCAGCGCCGACCTCACCATCATGGAAGAGGGCTCTGAGCTGGTGGACCGCATCAAAAACAGCGGCGTCCTCCCCATGATCACCTCCTGCTCGCCGGGCTGGATCAAATTCGTCGAAACCTTCTTCCCCGAGTTGTTGCCCAACGTCTCTTCGTGCAAGAGCCCGCAACAAATGCTCGGCGCCCTCATCAAAACCTTCTACGCCGAACACCAAGGCTTGGACCCCGACAACATCGTCAGCGTGTCCATCATGCCGTGCACGGCCAAAAAGTTCGAAGCCAAGCGCGCTGAGTTCAGCTACCAAAACCGCCAAGATGTCGACTACGTGCTCACCACACGCGAGCTGGCCCAACTGATGCGCATGACCGGTGTCAACATGGACCAACTGCCCCCCGACAGCGCAGACAACCCCTTTGGCGAGCGCTCCAGCGCCGGTAAAATCTTTGGCGCCAGCGGTGGCGTGATGGAAGCTGCCCTGCGTTCGGCGCACTACCTGCTCACCGGCGACGAATTGTCCGAGCTCAAAATTCCGGCACTGCGGGGTTCCAAAGACCGCAAAGAGGTCTTCCTCGAAGTGGGCGGCACCAAAATCGGCGTGGCGGTGGTCTCCGGGCTGGGCAATGCCCGCTCCTTAATGGAAGAGATCAAAGCCGGCCGCGACGACATTCATTTCATCGAAGTTATGGCTTGTCCCAACGGATGCGTTGGCGGCGGTGGACAGCCCATTGGCGTTGATCGCGAAGCCGTCAAAGAGCGCATGAAAACCCTGTACACCATCGACCGCGATGACAGCCTGCGCCTGTCACACAAAAACGAACAAGTGCTGCGCCTCTACAAAGAATACCTCGGCGAACCGCTGGGCGAAAAGAGCCACGCATTGTTGCACACTCACTACCGAACGCGCGAAGTGTTGCGCTAACATTGAGGAATCCCATGACTGAACAGAAAAAAACAATTCTCGTTGTCGACGACGATCCCGATGCCCTGGAACAGGTGACCCTTATCCTCGAAGCTGGCGGCTTTGAAGTGCTCTCGGCGCCTTGCCAAGCCGAGGGCGAAGAGATGCTCCTGACCGTGGAACCCGATCTGGCCATCTTCGATTTAATGATGGAAGAAAAAGACTCCGGGTTTGTGCTCAGCCACACGGCCAAAAAGATGTACCCCGACCTCAAGGTCATCATCCTGACGGCGGTGTCTGCGGAGACCGGCATCACGTTTGCGGCCGACACCCCCTCAGGACGCGCATGGATCGGCGCCGATCTGATGCTCGACAAACCCGCGCGTTCCGAAGAGCTCCTGGCCGCCGTGCGCCGCCTGCTCAAACTGGCGCAAGACTAGTTCGCCAACACGCCGCCACTCCTCAATGACCGCCGCGGTGCGGCACCAACGCGAAGGAGAACACACCATGCACGCGACCCGGCCGGTATCCTGCGTGACCACCGTCCCCGATCGATGCCGGGTATGCTTCACCTGCGTGCGCGAGTGTCCCGCCAAGGCCATTCGCATCGAAAACGGACAAGCCGAAGTCATGCCCGAGCGCTGCATTGCCTGTGGCAACTGCGTTCGGGTGTGCAGCCAGGAAGCCAAACAGTTCTGCTCAGCCAGCGACGCGGTCTCCGGCCTCATCCGCTCCGGACAAAAAGTAGCCGCTTGCCTGGCGCCGAGCTTTCCGGCCGAGTTCCCCGGTATCTCCCACCAACGCGTCGTAGGCATGCTGCGAAAGCTGGGCTTCCACCTGGTCACCGAAGTGGCGTTTGGCGCCGATCTGGTCGCCAGCCGTTATCGCAAACTCATCTCCGAACACCCCGACCAGCGCTTCATTGCCACCACGTGCCCCGCAGTGTACCGCTACGTCGAGCTCTACTTCCCTGACGCCATCGACAACCTTGCCCCCATCGTCTCGCCCATGGTGGCCACTGCGCGCGCATTGCGGGCCGAGCATGGCGCCGACCTCCGCGTGGTCTTCATCGGTCCCTGTGTCGCCAAAAAGATGGAAGCCGACGACGACAGCGTTGCCCGCGAGATCCAATCCGTGCTGACATTTCACTCGCTCAAAAAAATGCTGCGCGACCAAGGCATCCGGGCCAACAACACGACCGACAGCGAATTCGATCCCCCCTTCGGCGGTCTGGGCGCCCTCTTTCCACTTTGCGGCGGCATGTTGCAGGCAGCGGACATCCGCGAAGATCTGCTCAAAAACGAAGTGGTCACCGTCGATGGGCTCTCTGCCTTCACCTCCTCCATCAGCGAGTTCTCGCACAACACATTGGACGCGCGCCTGTTGGAGATTCTCGCCTGCAATGGCTGCATCATGGGCCCCGGCATGACCAGTGAGGAGCCGCACTTCAAACGGCGCTCCCGCGTGAGCCGCTATGTCCAGCTACGCCGCTCCGAACAACGCGACGCCGTCCACGAACGCGATCTCAAGCGCTTCATCGATCTCGACTTGTCCCGCACGTTTGAGCCAAACGATCAGCGTCCGCCCCGCGCCCCCGAAACGGAGATCTCCGAAATTTTGCTGCGCCTGGGAAAACGCGAATACTCCGACGAACTAAACTGCGGCGCCTGCGGATACGACACCTGTCGAGAGCACGCCGTCGCCATTCACCTCGGACTGGCCGAAGACGAAATGTGCCTGCCGTACATCATCGATCGCCTGAAGGTCACCATCAAAGATCTCTCGGACTCTCACGCGCAGCTCGCCACCACCCAAGACCAGCTCATGCACTCCGAAAAGCTCGCCAGCATGGGGCAATTGGCCGCAGGCGTCGCCCACGAACTCAACAATCCCCTGGGCGTCGTCTTGATGTACTCGCACTTACTGCTCGATGAGCTCGACACCCAATCGCCTGTTTACGACGATTTAAAAATGATCGCCGAACAGGCCCAACGCAGCAAAAAAATCGTGGCCAATCTCCTCGACTTCGCTCGCGAAAACAAAGCGCTCATCGAAGAGATAAACATCGAAAACCTCATCCGCCACTGCGTCGACATCGCCCGACTGCCCGAAGGCGTCTCGCTGCACCTCGACTTTGCCCACAGCGCCCCCCACTGCGAACTCGACCCCGATCAAATGATCCAGGTCTTTACCAACCTCATTCAAAACGCTGTCTCTGCCATGAATGGACAAGGCGCGTTACACATCCGCACCCAAGATACCCCCAGCACCATGCACATCAGCATCCAAGACACGGGCTGCGGCATCCCACCCGAACACCGACAAAAAATTTTCCAACCCTTCTTTACCACCAAAAAAATTGGCAAGGGCACCGGTCTGGGTCTGGCGGTATCCTACGGAATCGTTAAAATGCACCGGGGCGACATCGCGGTTTCCAGCAACACAAACCCAGAGATCGCTCCCACGGGCACGGCGTTCACGATAAAACTGCCGCGCAGGCACGCCCAGCCCCCAACAAGCAACCCGCACAAACCGCAACCAGTGCCGCCATGACCACCACCGAACTCACCCTCAACCTCCTCATCACCGACGACGAAGAAGGCATGCGTTTGGGAGCACGGCGCGCCCTTGAGCGCTTTGCGCCCACCTTCCAAGATCTCGACAAACACGTCATCTACCGCGTGGATACGGCGGCCACCGGAGAAGAGGCCATCGAAAAGTTGCGCGCGCAGTCCTTCGATATTCTGCTGCTCGACTACAAACTGCCCGGCCTCAGCGGCATCGAAGTCTTGGGCGTCATCCAGGAGATGAACCTCGACCTACACGTGGTGATGATGACGGCCTACGCCTCGCTGGAGACCGCCATCTTCGCCACCAAAAAGGGGGCCTTTGACTTCTTGGCCAAACCCTTCACACCCGAAGAGTTGCGCGCCTCGGTGCGCGGTGCCACGCGCAGTCACATCCTGCTCGCACAAGCGCGGCAAATGGCCGAAGAAAAACGGCGCATGCGCTTCGAGTTTATCTCCGTCCTCTCCCACGAACTCAAATCGCCCATCGCAGCGGTGGAGGGCTACCTCGAGCTCATGCGATCCGGCAGCATTCAAGACGAGGCCACCATGCAGCGCGTCATTGAGCGCAGCCTCATTCGCCTGGGCGGAATGCGAAAACTCATCTTCGATTTGCTGGACCTCACCCGCATCGAATCCGGCACCAAGGCCCGGCACATCGAGACCCTCAACCTGCGCGACCTCATCCAATCCACCATCGAGTTGCTGGAATTGCAGGCGCAAGAGCGCGGCATTGCCATCGCGGTAAATGCCCCCGATGCCCCTCTCTACGACGCCGACAAGGGCGAACTCGACATCGTGCTAAACAACTTGGTGTCCAACGCCATCAAGTACAACCGCCAAGGCGGACGCGTGGACATCGACGTTAAAATGAGCGATGACGCCGTGCAAATCTCCGTAGCCGACACAGGCATCGGCTTAACCCCCGACGAAGAGGCCAAACTCTTTGGCGAATTTGTGCGCATCAAAAATGCCAAGACGCGCAACATCGAGGGCTCGGGGCTCGGCCTCTCCACCGTGCGAAAAATCGTTCAGCTATACAACGGCGACATCCGCGTCGACAGCACGCCAGATGTGGGCAGTACCTTCATCATTACTTTACCGCGCACCGCGTCCCACAGCGACGACGGCGACGAAACCCCACCCAACCCAAAGGAAGTGCACCCATGAGTCACGACACCATCACCATCGACGATGGCGCCATCGCACGCGCCATTGCCAACGCGGCCACGCCATCCGAAAGTCAAATTGCCGAGATCATCGCAAAGGGGCGCACCTTAAACGGCCTCTCCCGCGAAGATGTCGCGGTGCTGCTCAACGTCCATGCCCCCGAACACCTCAGCCAACTCTTCGAGGCCGCACGCTACGTCAAAGAAACCATCTACGGAAAACGCCTGGTGATCTTCAGCCCGCTTTACATCTCCAACCTCTGCCAAAACGAATGCACCTATTGCGCGTTTCGCGTGCGCAACAAAAGCATTGCCCGGCGCGCCCTGACGCAGCCCGAAATCGAATCCGAAGTGCAAGAGCTCCTGCGACAAGGACACAAGCGCATTTTGTTGGTGGCCGGAGAGTCCTATCCCAAGCAAGGATTCCAATACGTGCTCGACGCCATCCACACCATTTACGAAGCCCGCGCCGATGGCGCCAACATCCGACGCGTCAACGTCAACGTAGCGCCCTTGTCCGTCGAGGAATTCAAAAACCTGGCGCAGGCCAAAATCGGCACCTACCAACTCTTTCAAGAGACCTACCACCGCGACACATACAAGTCGGTGCACATCCGCGGACAAAAAGCCGACTACGACTACCGCCTCTCCGCCATCGATCGCGCCATGACGGCAGGCATCGAAGATGTGGGCATCGGCGTGCTCTTCGGCCTTAGCGACTACCGCTACGAAATTCTGGCCATGCTGGCACACATCCAACACCTGGAAGAGCGCTTTGGCGTGGGTCCGCACACCATCAGCGTTCCCCGCCTGGAGCCCGCCAGCGGATCGGAGATCGCCACCCACCCGCCGCAGCCGGTCTCCGACTTGGACTTCCAAAAAATCGTCGCTATCTTGCGTTTGGCCGTTCCCTACACCGGCATCATCATGTCCACCCGCGAAACGGCGCACATCCGCCGCGAAACCTTTGCCTTGGGCGTCTCGCAAATCTCCGCTGGCAGCCGCACCACTCCAGGGGGCTACGCCAACGACAGCCCCGAGGAGGTTGGCGCCCAGTTCAGCCTGGGTGACCACCGCTCCTTAGACGAAGTCATCCGCGACGTGGCATCCCTGGGCTACATCCCCTCGTTTTGCACGGGCTGCTACCGCCTGGGACGCGTCGGACAAGACTTCATGGATCTGGCCCGCCCCGGCGACATCAAGCACCACTGCGACCCCAACGCCTTCAGCACTTTTCTCGAATACCTGCTCGACTACGCCGGCGACACTACCCGACAACAAGGCCTCGAAAGTATCGAGAAAAGTTTGGCAACCCTCGAGCCCGAGCCCCGGCGCATCTCCGAACGCCTAATGGAACAAGTGCGCCAAGGAAAACGAGACGTCTTTTGCTAACCGACGTCGGTTGACAAGGCCCCCCAACACACAGCGAGCAACCATGGCCAGAACCAAAAGAACATTCAAAGGCTTTCGGCTTCACATCGGCATCTTCGGGCGTCGCAACGTCGGAAAGTCCAGCTTGCTCAACGCGCTAACGGGACAAAACGTGTCCATTGTTTCCCACGTGGCCGGCACCACCACCGACCCGGTGGAGAAACCCATGGAGTTGCTGCCACTAGGTCCGGTGCTCTTCATCGACACAGCCGGCATCGACGACGAGGGGCACTTGGGGCAGTTGCGCATCGAAAAAACCCGTCGGGTCATCGAGCGCACCGACTTGGCCATCATCGTGGTGCAAGGCGATCAATTTGGCGGTTTCGAACAGGAGCTCATGGCGCAATTTCAAAACTTGGGCACGCCCTTTGTCCTGGTGTTCAACAAAATCGACGAGACACCCCCCTGCCCCGACCTGCTCTCGTCCATGGCGCAGGCCCAACACCCCACGGTCTCTGTCAGTGCTCTGTCGGGCGCCGGGCTCTCCGCGTTGCGCAAAACGCTGCTGGATGCCGCCCCCGAAGACTTCATCGGCAACCCCACCATCATCGGCGATCTCGTCGCTTCGGGAGACACCGTCGTCATGGTGGTACCCATCGACAAAGAAGCCCCCAAGGGCCGCCTCATCCTCCCCCAGGTCCAAACCATCCGCGACGCCCTTGACAACCACTGCGCTTGCCTGGTCGTCAAAGACAATGCCCTGGCCGGCGCGCTCCAAAACCTCAAAACGCCGCCCGCCCTGGTAATCACGGACTCGCAGGCTTTTCTGCCCGTCTCCCAGGCCGTGCCGCCATCGGTGCCCATGACCAGCTTCTCCGTGCTCTTTTCGCGTTTTAAAGGCGACTTGCAAACCCAAGTCCAGGGCGCGTTGTCGGTGCCGCGCCTGGTGCCCGGCGACCGCGTTCTGGTGGCCGAGGCGTGCAGCCATCACCCCATCGGCGAGGACATCGGCCGCGTCAAAATTCCCCAATGGCTCAACCGGCGCGTGGGCGGCGAGCTGCGCTTCGACACCGTGCAGGGCAACGACTTTCCCGACGACCTCAGCCCCTATCGGCTCATCATCCACTGCGGCGGCTGCATGTTTAACCGGCGCAACATGATGTCGCGGTTGCTCAGGTGCCAGGAGGCGGGCATTCCCATTACCAACTACGGGCTCGTCATCGCCTACAGCCTGGGCATTCTCGAACGCGCGCTATCCCCCTTTCCGGAGATCGCGCAGCTCGCGTCACAACAACAGTTTTAAGCAACCGGCGCTGTCATAGGCTTCCGGCGACGGCGTGGGTTTTGTCGCAATGCAGCCTTGGTGGGTGTAGGGCGCTCTTTGGGATGGCTCTGCGGATACTTTTTTTGCAACGCGCGCCACGCCGACAGCGCGCGCAGCTCCTCTTTTTCCGTGGCCACTAAGGCCAACAAATCGATGGCGTCGGCGGCGAAGTCACGCTCGAGCATTTTGCGCGCACGCTTGGCAGCGGGGCCAGCGCTCAAACGGCGCAACGCGAGGAACATTTGGCGCACGCTGGCCATGTGGTGGCGCGTGAACGGCAGCGGATGCACCAAGGGGCGCAATACGCTTTCCAATTCTCGGGACACATCTCGGGCCGTGTGCAGTACGTCGCGACAAGCCGGATACAACAGCGCCGCCAACAACACCGCATCGCTCAGCGTGTCCCCCGCCACATTTTGTTCATCTGCGCGCGCCAACGCACGCCACGCGTTGTCGCTGTGGGATTGCGCGGAAATGAAGTCGTCCAGGGCTGGCAGCAGATGCCTCAACGCGCCGATCTCCTGCAGCATGTACAGGCACTCCACCGCATGGCCACTGCGCAAAATTTTAAACAACTCCTCAATGAGGCGCGCCGGTGAGCACAGCAAAAGTTTGTCGGCATGCCGTTGCATGGCCTCGGCCAAAGGCGGATCAAAGCGCAAATCCAACCGTACGGCAAACTTCACCGCACGCAAAATGCGCGCTGGGTCTTCAGGGATGCGGCGTTCCGGATGTCCAATGGTACGCAAACAGCGCGCGGAAACATCCGACATCCCGCTGCTCCAATCGAAGATGCAGTTTTTTTCCGCATCGTACATTAACGCGTTGATGGTGAAGTCTCGGCGAATGGCATCCTCGGCGGCTGTGCCAAACAAATTTTCGGCTGCGTGGCGTCCTGACAAATCGTCGGTCTCACAGGGGCTGCGGCGAAAGGTCGCCACCTCAATAATTTTTCCGTTGGCAAAGTGCAGGTGCGCCAAGCGAAAGCGGCGGCCAATGATGCGCGAGTTGCGAAATGCAGACCGGATCTCTGCGGGTTTGGCAGAGGTAACGATGTCGAAATCCGTGGGTTGGTGGCCCATCAAAATGTCGCGCACACATCCCCCAACCAAGTAAGCCTCATGGCCAAACTTGCGCAGACGTCGCAGGGTTTTCAAGGCGTCGACATCCAACATGTGCGGATCAATGCGGTGGGTCACCGTGCGAAAAGACACCTGGACATCTGCAGGCGGGGGCGCTGAAAAATGCGACATGGCGGGATCAGTTGTCATAAAAATTCAAAATGGAAGGCAGGTCTTTCTAGTCGGTCTGGGTCCCCGTGTCCGCAGGCAAACCATCGGTTTCATCTGAAGCGGGAGGCAACGCGGTTTCGCTTTCTTCGGGCGCATCGCTTTGCATTGTTTGGTTCTTTGCCTCGCTCGACGCGATGCCATTGTTTGTTTCCGTGCTGCTATCTGTGGACAACGCCGGTGGCAGGCCGAGCTCAATGTCGCGCTGACAAGCGAAAGCGCACTGGCACAGGCACAATCCCAATGCCAAGACCAAGGCCCAGCGCCGTATGCCGTATCGTGCGTTTATGGCCATCATGGGTGGGATACTTCAACAAGGACAAGCGACATCAAAACTGTGCTGCCACACCAAAAGAAAACATAAACTGGGTGTCCACCTTTGCCGTGGCCGACTCCCAATCGACGATGCGCCCATTGGAGTCAATGGTTGGATTCGTGGGATCGCCGGTAAACTCGGTGGTCTTCCACTCTCTTGGCAGTCCCCAGGCAAAATCCATCGTTACGGCGAGCATCTCAAAGCGGAAAACAAAACCCGCAAAAATTTTCGCGCGCTCTAAATCGGGCTTCGTCAATGCAGCGTTGCCCAAATCATAAGAGCCCGGCGTTGCGTCCAGGTAATCAATCGTTGCGTCTTCGGTACGCGCCAGCAGTTGCTCGGGACGCAAAAATGTCCACAGATATTGGAACCCCGCATAGGGCTCCAGAGAAATGGTCCCTCCCATGCCAAAGTGATAAGAGATGGAACCATCCACGCCCAGCATGGTCATATTGGCATCGGACTGCCCAACGGCCTGGTTTACCGCGCCGCGAACGGCGATGTCCGGAAACGCTCCGAGAACGCCCTTTCGGTAGCCCTCGAACAGCGACCACTTCACATCGGCGCCCACGAGAATGGTATTGGAATAGGCGAGATTGCTAAAATTGGCGCCCACCTCAAACGACCAAGGCAAGCCCTTGCGCACGTGAATGGAGGGCACGTACATTACCGGAGGCAAGGCATTGTACTCGCCGCTGCCGATGCGCCATCGAGCCGCTTCGTAGTCGGCCGCCGTGGCATTGCTGTCGGGCAGCAAGGCGCTTCCTGAGGGAATGACCACGATGGAATTTTCGAAACCGATGTAAAACCCCGAGTATCCCAGTGTGCTGGCTGGCGATAGCGCGCGCGGGGCAATAGAAAACGTGTACTCTGTCATGAAGCGCTCGTAGGCCACGTTGTGCGCGTGACAATACGAATCGGGGCCATGACACTGCACAAAGCGCGCCAGGGTCAAATCCAACTTTTTGGCCTCGACCGACGCCCCCATTGATATGAACAGGCACAGTGAGATGAGCAGCAACCAGATTTTCGCCGGTATTCGACGCATAAAAGTCTCCAATTCGTTTTTATCTTCGCGCCAAAACGATTTGCCAACGCGCAGCATCGCGCGGCGTAAGCATGTGAAGATAGGCATTAAATCGCCGTGTGAAAAATACCAAGTTCGGGCATCTCAAGTCAAGCATGGGTGAAATCAGAATTTCATATTGTCGAGGATGTGGTTGTATCGACCGCCATCCTTTTGGTAGGGATCGCCCCCTTTTTTGCCGCCGCCGCCGCCGCCACCCCTGCCGCCGCCACTGCCCGGCCCCATCCCCGGCGAAAACAACTGCTCGTCAATTTTCACTTTAATAGATTTTTCGTGGCCACCACCGGCAACCACAATGGTCGTTTCGCCCACTACTTTTCCAACAAAGGACGGGGTCGTACCTTGCTCGTCCTTGTAGAGCATATTTTCGTCGGCCGTCATCGTCACCGCGATGGTGAGTTTTTCGTCCTTACAATCAACCAGGTGGCAAGCCAGCGGATTGGCCGTGCCCACGCGCAGCTCCAAAACGGGTGGATCGCAAACAATCTCCTTGGGCAGGCACACCCGGACAGTGGTCTCGCCGCGTACCCCATTTGGCGCCATCGACGCAACAACCGTGCGTCCATCGCCGCGCGGTTTGACCGTGCCATCCGCTCCCACCTCAGCCACCGACGTATTTTCGGAGCGAAAAGAGATGGGAACATCCGGAATGTTTTTTCCAGAGATGTCCTGGGCGGTGGCCTTGATCCGCGCTGTTTGTTCCAGGTTGGTAAAGCTCATCGACGGCGGCTCCACATCGATCAGTTTGACTTCTGATCCACAAGCCATTGCCAAAAAAATGAGTGCTGAAAGTGACAAACCCAAAGCGTGTTTCATCATTTGACTCCGAAGTGCGAAGGTGAACACAAAAACCATTTTGGCGGGAACTATAGCCCGTCAATTGCTGGAACAGAAGCCCTCCCGCACCCAACCGAAGAAAAAAATAAGGCGGTTACGAGGAAGGCGGTTGCGTGTCTGGGCGTCGCCCCAATCCCAATAGATAGATTTCATAACTTTCGGAGCGAACGCTTTTGGGACGTATGATGCGAGCTTTTTCATATCGCTCTAAAACTTCCTGGCGCGCCGTTTCAAAATCTGGACCTTGGAAAATCTTGCCGACAAAATGTCCTCCCGCTTTGACCACGGCCGAAGAGATCTCCAGCGCCCTCGAAAAGAGGGCATAAGAACGCGACTGGTCGACAAAGCGATGACCGCTGGTGCGGGGCGCCATATCCGATACCGCCACGTCGAACCCGTTGCGCTCGGCTGCGCGGAGCAGCTCCTCTGGGGAAACGGAGAGCGCGTCGGCTTGCAGCACCGCCACTTGATGGGGAATGGCGATGGTGAGGGGCGCGCGATCCACCGCCACAACGCGACCAGAGCGCGAAACGCGATCGGCGATGTACATCGTCCAAGAGCCCGGCGCTGCCCCTAGGTCAAGCACGCAGTGCCCGTGCCGGAACAAGCGTACCTTGCGGTCGATTTCTTCTAGTTTGTAGATGGAGCGTGCGGGGTATTTTTCTTGTCTGGCCCGCCGGGCGTAGTGATCCGCGACACGGCGATGCGCAGACACTGATTACTTGCGGCCTTTGACAGCGCCCTTGAGTTGCAACAGGGTGTTGCGTGAACCAGGGAGCGGGCCTTTGATGAAAACGATGTTGTCATCGGCAAATACGCGCACCACTTCGACGTTTTGTACTGTAACGCGGTGGTTGGAGTGGTGACCGGCCATTTTGCGGCCTTTGAACACGCGGCCGGGGGTCATGTTGGCGCCCAAGGCACCGCCGTGCCGAAATGATTCGTGCACGCCGTGAGAGGCCTTCCCGCCAGCAAAGCCGTACGTTTTCATGACGCCAGCAAAACCTTTGCCAATGCTGACGCCTGTGACGTCGATCTTTTGGCCAACTTCGAAAATGTCGCCGCGGATCTCCTGCCCAACCTCGTACTTGGCCGCTTCTTCGGCGGACACGCGAAACTCGCGCAAATAGCGTTTGGGAGCGACTTTGTTTTTCGAAAAAACGCCCATTTCGGCGCGGTTTAACTTACGTTCGGCGATGTCTTCAAAGCCAATTTGCAGCGCGACATAGCCATCTTTTTCGGCGGTGCGTTTTTGAACGACAACACAGGGTCCCACTTCGACGGCGGTTACGGTGCAGTGGGTACCGTCGGGGTTAAACACCTGCGTCATGCCGAGCTTTTTGCCGAGAATACCGCATGATTGATTCATTTTATGAACTCCTTAAGAAGGGGCAAAGCGTGCCTTTCCCCTGAATCGAGTGGTGGAGTGTACCCATTCACTTTGGGCTGTCAATACTATTTTCGCGGCGCACAAACGCCGGTCATCCCCTTAAATCGCGCCCCAGGTGAAAATCAAGTAAATTCACCGAGACTGTGCCATCATAATAGCGTTACCGTGCAAAACAACACGGGCCACACGCGGCCAGACTTCGGCGACGCCCAACCAACACCACGTCGCTGTTCGCCGCACAACCAACGAGGACACCATGAAAAAAGCATCCTTTCTATATCGGGCACTGTTGGCCGCTGGACTCTGTTTCTCCGTAGCGGCCTGCAGCGATGACGCCGCTGACAAAACCGCCGACGAGACACCTGACGAAACACCGAATGCTCCCGGTGATGACAGCGATACCCATCGCGATCCCAGCGACAAAAGCGCTCCCCTGGATTGCGCCGATTTCTACACGCACATCGCACAGGACTGCGCCGTCGACAGCAGCACGGCGATGCAAATGCTCTTGGCCTGCACCGCGATGACCGATGCCCTCACCCCCGATGCCACCGATGCCCTCATTAAATGCATTGTCGATATGGACTGCGCGCTCTGGGAAGACCCCATGGCCGCTGTGGGGTCCCTGCCGCAATGCCTCGACAACGCGACAGACAACGTGCAACCCACGGATGAGGCCGAAGCACTTTTCGACGCTGTTTGCGATTATGCCGCCGCGTGTACCCCTGATGCCGAGCTGGACTGTGAGTCCGCCGCGCCGTCTCCCATCGGCGATATCATGCCCATTTTAAAAGGCGACTTGCTGACCAAAATGACCGACTGCTATCCGGCAGAACCCGCGTGCACCCCCGATGAACAAGAGACCATTTTGCAGTGCGTCGAAAGCGCTGTGCCTTTTTTACAGTTGCTCGATCAAATCGCTCTGTGACGCGCCCTCCTTGGGCCCGGCATCTTGTAGCGCGTCGTTTTGAGATGCATCGCTTGGGGGTGTATCGTTGGGAGGCGTGTCGTTTGAGGACGTGCCGCGCTGGGGCGTATCGTTGGGGGGCGTGCCGCGCTGGGGTGTGACATTTCGTAGCGCACCGCCGCCTTTGTTGGATGGCGCCAGCAAGCCGCTGCGCTCTTCAAATTGTTTGCGAAGCAACGCCAACGCACGTCGAAGCCTCTTGCTCACCCAAGAAGTGGTGCAACCGCGTTCGCGGGCAATTTTTCGCAGTGTGACATCTTCAAAAAACACGCGCACAATGATGCGGCTCTCTTCTGGAGACAACGCCTTTATCGACTCTGCGAGCAGGGCCAAATCCTCTTTGCGTATCAGTTGTTCATCGGGCAACAACCTGTCGCACTGGTTCTCCTCGATATCCCAATGCCTGATCACGCAATACTGGGCAGCCAGCTCGCTCAGGTATTCGTCCGTTTGCTCTGATTCGTCATCGTCGAATTCTGCCTCCGCGCGCAGACGCCGGTACAACGTCGCGTTTCGAAACAGCCGCCGAGACAGCAGCGTACCGGTGGTTATGCGGTCGAAAATGGCGCCTTGTATCCGCGCGCGTGCATACACCGCGATGGGTATATTGAGCTCTGGATTAAAGCGCTCGATGGCCTGCGCCAGGCCATTTAACGCGGCAGAGTAAATTTCTTCCCGGTCGATGTAGGGGCCAAAACGCCGCATGTTGAGGGCAACGAGTCGATTCACTTCTGGCAGGCCTTCTTCGGCCAAAATATTTTTTAGATTTTGCATGAAGGGGTCTATAGACCCAATTCTCAACGCCGCAAGTTGGGCGGTCTTTTTTTTTACCAAGAGGCTGATTTTCAACGGAATTTTTCTTCGTTTTCTAACGGCTTTTCAATTTTCCACTACGCTCCAGCCCATAAAAAAGAAGGCAAAATGGCACGTAAGCGAACCGCATTGCAGCGAGCGCGAAAAAGTGCGCCACCGCGGGAGCCAATGGGCCGGCAATCACCTTCGGTATAAGTAGCTCCCGTCCGAAGCCGTTAGGCGCTGGGCCGATTGGTTGATGTGCAGGTATTCGAGCAATGACACCGCTGAGGTCATCGAGAGCCACTGCGAATAAGCGCTCCGTTTTTCACCAAAAGCGCGAACGCTAAGGGCCAGCGCTGTCTGGGGTTCGTCCAGCAAGGCGTCGCAAACCTTTTGCAAGCGGGCGCGGTGAAAGCCCGCGGTTTGTTGCGCGCGCATGGCCACATCTTCAATGAGGGGACCATGCCCTGCGGCCCCGGAGAATCCCACAAAGCGGTCCATCAAGGCCAACGAGGCAAACATCTGTGTCAGCGCATCGGTGTCGGGAGAAATGTCCTGCGCCGAGAGCATGGCCACTTGGTCTGCCAGCAGGTGATCGCCGACAAAGAGCACCCGGTGCTCTCGCGACACAAAGGCAACGTGTCCCGGCGTGTGGCCCGGCGTATCCACGACCTCCAACGATATCCCGCCCCATCCAAGCATATCGCCGTCGTCGAAGAGCGCGTCCGGCACAAACTCCGCGTGCAAATCGCGCAACAACCGCGCCATGGTGCCGATGCGCTGCGAGAGCTTTTGCGGCATGGGGTGGCGGCCAAAAAATTGCGCGCGATCCACGTCGGCCTGCGGATTGGCAAAGTACTCCACGAGCACATCCGCGTCCTTGCGCGACATCCAGATGTGCGCCCCGGCCTGTTGCAGTCGCATCGCCAGGCCACAGTGATCGGGGTGGTAATGCGTGACCAACACCCGGCGGATATCCGCCACCGTATGGCCGAGCGCAGACAGCTTCTGCGTCAACACGTGGAAGGCGCCGTCGTCGCTGGTGCCCGTGTCTATCAACAGCAAGCCATCATCTGAGGGGATGAGGTACACATTGACCACCCCCAGGGTGACGGGCATCGGCACCGCCAATAAATGAAAAAAAGATGTGTCAGGGATCACGGCATCTCTTTCCAAGGGCAATGCGGCGCATCGGGCCGCTCTGCAAACCAACGGCGCAGGCAAACCTCCCCCGCATCCAGGTGCTGCTGTGCGGCCATCGCGCGGCGCGCAGAGAGCTCGGGCGCAGCCCGTTGTAGGGCGCCGTCCACACACGCCAACGTTTCGGCCAAGAGCGCCATATACGGGGCGTTGGGCGTGCTGTCTTGCTCCGATTCCCAGCAGCGCACATGGGCTTGCAACGCATCAAAAGTCTCGCGCACCGCTGTCAGGCGCGCCTTTTCCAACTGGCGAAATTCGACGGTGCCCGCCTGGGGCCACGATGGTCCCCGCGGCGTTTCGGTGTCCTCCGCAGCCCGGGCAATGGCTCCCTCGACACGCGCCAACACATCCTGCGCGTGCGACTGGGTATCGCCATTGTCGTGCGCTCCTGCAGTTTTGCCCCCGGACAGCGCCCCAGGAGAAAACTCGGCGTCACTTTGGAGTTGATTGGCGGGCGCAGGGGCGTCGCCGGGCGTCAGCGTTTCCCCTGGGACCGACGCAGGACCCGGCGAGAGTTCACCACGCGAACAAGCACCGCCCAAAACGAGCAGCAATGCTGTCACCGCAATCGTCGCACAGGCGTTGGCGCAAAAAAGGGATCGCATCTCCATCGCCATCCTTTGCCACAACACCGGAAAAATGAACAGCACGTTCACAAAGCAGCCGGAACAAACAAAACACGTATTTACATTAAAAGGCTTAAAACCATGCGTTATAAAATAAATACAATCGACTTTGCCCAAAGGGCAGAACGCATTTTGCAAGGCGGCTGCATCATTTCCGAACGGGCGCATGGCACCGAAATAAAATCTGTGATAATGCCTTTTTCATGAATACCTTTGCATCACTCAACGGAAAATCAGCCATCGTCACCGGCGGAAGTCGCGGCATTGGTCGTGCCATCGTCACTCGATTGCGCCAGCACAATGTGTCGGTGTTGTTCACCTATGTCCAGGCCCGAGAAGAAGCCGAAGCGCTCTGCGCCGAAACCGGGGCCTTGGCCATCAACGCGGATGCCGCCGACCCGGAAAACGCCGCCATGCTGGTGACGCACGCCATCGAAACATTCGGCCAAATCGACATCCTCGTGCTGAACGCCGGCATCACCCGGGATCGCGTCATCTGGAAACTGCTCGAAGCCGACTTCGACCAGGTCATGGCCACCAACCTCAAGAGCGCCTTTTACCTAATCCGCGAGGTGGCCCCGCATTTTCGCGAGCGCCAATCGGGCAAAATCGTCACGGTCTCCTCCATCAACGGCCTGCGCGGCAAGGGCGGACAAGTGGCCTATGCCACCTCCAAGGGCGGACTCATCGCCCTGACCAAGTCCGTGGCGCGCGAGCTCGGCCCCAAAAACGTGCAGGTCAACGCGGTGGCGCCGGGCTTCATCGAAACCGACATGACCCGCGCGGCCAGCCAAAGCGTGCGTGACATCGCCCTGGCCGAAACCGCCCTGGGACGCCTGGGGCAACCCCAACACGTGGCCGACGCCGTCCTCTTTCTCGTCAGCGACCTCGCCGACCACATCACCGGACAAGTGCTACAAGTGGATGGCGGCCAGTTGACCTGAGCCCGCTGCCCCCCCCCCGCACGACACACGAGAAAGGACCCAACATGACCTACCGAGACATTGTCGCTGTCAGCGCGGTGCGCACGCCCTTGGGGCGCTTCGGCGGTACTTTGCGCGATGTGCGCGTCTACGAACTCGGCGCGGTGGCCCTGCGCGGCGCCCTCGAAAAGAGCGGGCTGCCCGCCAACCGCGTCGACGAAGTCGTCATGGGGCAATGCCGACAAACCGGTAGCGGCCCCAATCCGGTACGTTCTGCGGCGCTGTTGGCCGACATCCCCAGTCAGGTGCCCGCCTTCACCCTAAACATGGCCTGTCCCTCTGGCATGCGCGCCACCGCCGTGGCCCTGCAATCCATCGCCACCGGAGCCGCGCAGGCGGTGTTGACCGGGGGCATGGACTCCATGTCGACCATCCCGCACATCGTCCGCGGCTTGCGCTTCGCCCCCAAGCGCTTCGGCGACGTCACCATCGAAGACGGCTGGAAAGACGCCACCGACCCCATCGCCGAGACCTCCATGGGCCTCTCGGCGGAGCGCCTCGCCGAAAAGATGCAAATCTCGCGCGACGAACAAGATCGCTTTGCCTTCGAAAGCCAACAACGCGCCCTGCGCGCCATCTCGGACGGCCACTTCCGCGCGGAGATCGTCCCCGTGGAAATACCGGCGGCCTTCGATCACGGTCCGGTGTCCCTGGCGCAAGACGAGACGCCCCGGGCGGACACCACCCTCGAAAAACTCGCTGCCCTGCCCCCGGCGTTTTCGCGCAACGGCACCGTGACGGCTGGCAATAGCTGCACCATGGCCGACGGGGCAGCCGCCATCGCCTGGGCCAAGCGCGACCTGGCCCACAGCCTCGGCATCAAACCCTTGTTTCGCACCGTGGCCTACGCCCAACTTGCCGTGGAGGGCATCACCATGGGCGAGGGGCCGGCGCTCTCGATTCCCAAAGTGCTGGACATGGCGGGCATGCGCTTAAGCGACATGGACCGCATCGAGGTCAACGAGGCCTTTGCCTGCCAAATGCTCGCCAACCAACGCCAACTGCAATGGGACCCGTCGCGCGTGAACGTGCACGGCGGCGCCATCGCCTTAGGCCATCCCTCGGGGCTCTCCGGGGCGCGCATCATCGTCACGCTCTACCACGCGCTTTGCGCTGCGGACGCCGAGTTCGGCCTGGCCGCCATCTGCGGTGCGGGCGGCGTCACGTCGGCCATCGTCATTCAACGCGAAAACTAACCCACCGCTCCTCGCCCACGGTGCGGCATCGCGGGCACAACCGCGCGGCACACGTGTTCCTTTGGCGACGACAGCGATGCGACGACAGCGATTTGATTTTGATGGTGAGCGCAGGGCTACTTAATGGCTTTGATCAGGGCGCCGAAATAATCGGGCATCTCGTGCCGGGGATACCACACCAGCGCCACATCGGAGCGCATCTCGTGTCCGGGGTGGATGTCGACGATTTTGCCCTGGGCCATCAGGGACTCGGCCAGGTCGCGGGTCAGCACGGAGTAACCGCGTCCCTGGGCCACCAGCGAGGCCAACGCGTCGATGTTGTTGGCGAGATGGCGCTCCTGGTTGCACAGCTCAAATAAGTCGTGGCGCTTGAGAAAGGCAAAGGTCGCGTCGTCGCTCGCGTTGAAGTCGACGATGGTTTCGGTCTTCACGATGTCGGTGATGCTGCGTTTCTTCCAGGCAGCGGGGCCCACCAAAATAGAGACCACCGGCTTGAGCAGTTTGGAGTCTAGCTCGTTCACCACTTCGTCGCGGTTGAGGATGCCGAGCTGAGCGGTGCCGCCCTTGATTTGCTTCAGGGCCGATTCGTCGTCATTGAGGTTGAATGTGAACTTGATGTTGGGCCAGGTGTTGAGCACCTCGGACGCGCCGGGAATCACGCGGCAGCGCATGATCGAGGAAGGCCCCGTGAGGGTGAGGCGCACCGTGGCGTCATGCACATCGTTGTGCAAAAAAGACAATAGCTGGCCTTCCAGGGCCTTGGCGCTTTGGCAATAGCGAAACAATGCTTCGCCTTCGGGAGTGGGGTGCATGCCCTTGCGCGAGCGCGTAAACAGCGTTGTGCCGAGCTGGCGCTCCAGGGCGCGAATGCGCTGGGTGACGCCGGTTTGGGTGAGACCGATTTCGCGGGCAGCCCCGTGCACCGTGGTCTGCCGCACAACCGCCATGAAGGCTTCCAGTCCAGGATGAAGTAAACTCATGGTGTGCCATCATTAGGGAGCGGGTTGAAAACTGCAACCGACAATCCCGGAATCCCAGCGTTTTTTTGGCCGCCCCGCCCCGCGCATCCGCCGCAAATTGGAATTTGGGGCAGAGATGACATACATTCGGCGCGGACCGTGTCACCACCTTCAGGAGTCGGCATGCACATCAACGATGTTTTCGAAACCGCGCGCCAGACGGGGCGCACCCCCTTCTCGTTTGAATTTTTCCCGCCCAAAACCGAGCGGGGATTTGAAAAGCTCTACCAGACCATCACCCAGCTCATGGTGCTCAACCCCGCCTATGTCAGCGTCACCTATGGCGCTGGCGGTTCCACGCGGGACAACACGCACAAGCTGGTCACCCGGCTGCACCAACGGGGCCTCACCGTGGTGGCCCACCTCACCTGCGAGGGCTCCAGCGAGGCCGAGATCGCCGAAATCCTCGCCAACTACAACGCCGAAGGCATCCGCAACATCCTCGCCCTCAAGGGCGATGTGCCCAAGGACCAGCACGCGCCGCGCCCCGCATTTCAGTTCGCCGCCGACTTGGTCGCCTTCATCCACGCGCGCTATCCCGCGTTCGGCATCGGCGTGGCGGGCTTCCCCGAAGGACACCCCGACGCGCGCAACCGCCTCACCGAGATGGACCACCTCAAAGCCAAGGTGGACAGCGGCGCCAACTACATCGTCACGCAGTTGTTTTTCGACAACCACGACTTCCTCGATTTTCGCGAGCGCTGCGTGCTCAGCGGCATTGACGTACCGATCATCCCCGGCATTATGCCCATCACCACAAAGTCGGGCATGGTGCGCATGGCCGATCTCGCGGCCCGGTGTCGCTTTCCGGCGGCGCTGCTCCGCGACATCGCAAACGCCCCCAACGACGATGAAGTGGCGCGCATCGGCATCGCGTGGGCGACGCAGCAAATCCGCGAGTTGCTGGACGCCCAAGTCGCCGGGGTGCACCTGTACACGCTCAACAATTCATCGGCCAGCCTTGAGATTTACCGCAACCTGGGCATGGGGTGATACCGGGGTTTCGATTTGGGACAATCCAGCGATGGGATCAAGTGAAGCGGGGCGGTGCCCCAGAAGGCAGGGTGGTGATTAGGCGCCGAAGGGCCCCAACGAAAATTTGCCGCCAACAAAAAACAGCGGGTAAATCATCGCGCCACCGCTGTTGAAGTTAAAGTCAAACTCAAAGCCCGCCTGCAGGCCAAACTTCTCGTTGAAAAACAAATTATACGAGGTGCCCAGGGCCATGCCGAAGGCGCCTGAGGTCGCTTTGACGTCTCCACCAAAAGGAATACTGACTTTCGTCGTGAAGCTCGTCACGCCCAGCGATGCATAGACGTCCAGACCAAAGTCAAAGAGGTACAGGGCCTCGGCCTGAAAATTGAAAATAAGCATGGACGCAGGGCTCATCCCCAGCGCGGGAGAAAAGACCATCTTCAAGCCCACGCCCAAGCGGTCGATGACGAAGTAGTGCGCCCCCATGCGGATGGGCAGTGCACCGCTTGTGTGGTTGAGATCGATAACCGGCAGCGCGTAGCCCAGGCTGGCAAAAATGTGCAGGTGCCCCTTGTCGTTGGGCAAGTTGGCCAACAGACCGTCACCGGAGCTCTTGGCGCTCTTGGTGCCGTCAGAGGTGCTCGCCGAAAGGCCCGCAGATTCTTCGTAACCATCGTCCTGCGCAACAGCGGTCAACGCAAACAACGAGGAGGCCAGGAATGCCAACAGCATTGTTTTTTTCATGTCTTTCATCCTTTGTGAGTGAAACCCATTTGCAGTGGTTTCAAATTATCGCTTCGATATAAGCCAATGTTTGCACGCTTTGGGACATGTCAAGCTCGCGTGCCTTGCGAGACAAACATCAAAACAGATACCGGCCAGGCACCCAATACGCGCGCAATACAGCAAAGCAATTGGCTTCCCAGCGCCGCGTCCACCGCGCAAAACTGATTTTATGTTTTTTTCCTAAGGCACAACAATGTTACACTGGAGATGTTTACATCCCAATATGCATTGGTTGCCTTCGTTTTTATGCAGACGAAACAAAGGGGGCGATATGAAAACACACCAACGAGAAAAGAATCACGCGTGGATGGTGCACGTCGCGACGGGCGCATTTCTTTGCCTGCTTTGCGCCGCCTGTTCGGGCGATGGCGACAACGGAAAAACCGACGTGCAAAATGACCCCTATGCCAAATGGGATCACAACACCGCGATCGTTTTTCAAGGCACGCTGGCCGGAGACCCGGACAGTACGCTCAAGTTTGCAAAGGTGCCCAACTCCGAAACCATTGATGCCAACGGTAACAAAAACAACCACTTCGTCCTCGGCATCGTCAATGGCCCCTCCGATGCGTTGTCACCGCAAAGCAACGACGCGATCACGCTTGAAGGCAACTTCAACAACGAGGGGCCGGTGCACATCAAAAGCGTGCAGAGCAACGGCTTCATCAGCAAAGTCATCGGCCTGCCGGGCCTAGACATACTCGAGAACCAACCCATCGAATTGCCCGAACCCGTCGTCATCGACATCGATGCCATGCACCAAGGGGAAGTGCGCGAAGAAGAGTTGCGCATTCAGATCGCTGGGCTGCCCGTGCCGATGCAGGTTTCCTACGGTATCGCCGAGGACAACGTCTCGGTGCAAACCCCGCGCGGACACGTGATCGGCTGTCGCAAAGTGGATGTCGAAGCAACGATAGAACTGCTCGGGTTTCCGCTTAGCGGTCAACTGTTGCAAGGCACCATCTACTATCACCCCACCTTGGCCATCGTGGCCATGGAGGCGCCCTCGCTAGGCATAGGGTTGACCATGACTGAAACCCACAACTACGGCGATGCCGCATCCGGCTGGAACACGCTACAAAAGACCCAGGTGCTCACAGCGAACCACCGCGAATTCCGCCTGTCGACCTACGACCGCGCCGCAGAATTCGACGCCGACAAAAACGTGCACGCCAAGATGCTGCTCGAACTGCGCTGGGCCGATGAAGGCGACGCCACCACCCTGCCACAGCCCGACCCCTTCTCGCTGAACACCACCTTTGGCACTTCGGGTGGCATGTTTTATTTTCCGCACGACTTCATCGAATCGCCCATCTCGGTGTTCTTTCCCGAAGAGAACGGCAACGGCTTTCGCTACTGGTATGCCTACGTCGATCAAGCGGCCAAGAACCAGCCCGAGGACGCCATCACCTATGAAATCAACAGCATCAAAGATGCCAGCTTGCCCGATCTGCGCGTCACGGGGCGCATCGGATACCACCTCGTCCCGCTCTCCCCCTAGCTGCGCAATCGAAGCGATGAACGCGTGCCCTTGGACAGCCGAGGCAAACCGACAACCGGTGTGAACGAACACCCCAACAATAAGGAGAACGCAATGAAGAAAAACTTTTTATGGGTAGTGGCCATCGCCGTTGCCATCGCCATGGTGGGTTGCAGCGACAGCGACAAAGACAAGAACAAAACCGAAGATCCAACCAACACGCCAAACAACAACGACAACAATGACAACAATGATGCGAACGCAGACAAGGGCGACAACAACGTCCCCGGTGATGCCGCTGTGACGGGCACCTGGAAATATACGAGCGAAGTTTATGACGGAGAGGACGCCACGGAAGCGGGCACTGTGCGCTATCAATATATCGATGCGGAAAACAACATTACCTTCCGTTATGAGACCGTCCAGGGAAGCGTCACGGCTTTCTTCGAGGATGTCGGCGAAAATGAAGTGACGGAAAACCGCATCTTTTTTATCGGGGACGACTACAAGTCCGACGTCGACTACGAACGCAACGGAAGCGATTTGACCATGACCGGCTCCTTCATTGAAGACGGGGAAACGCCCATAGACGTCACCGTTACCGCGGTCAAAGTTCCCGATGTTTCGCTGGAAGGCACCTGGCAGTTGATCGCCCAGGTCTGGCAGGGCAATTTGGAAAAGTTCCCCGACGAAGACGAAGATGGGGTGTTGATGTACCCCTACATGCGCTTTGGTGCCAAAACCCTCAGCGGCTACACCAAACTCATTACGACTGCGGGCGACATCACAGTAGTGCCAGAGGAAAGCATGCCGGAAGATACGCCTTACGAGGCGAAAGACGGGGCGCTGTCCGTCGATTTTGAAGGACTCTCGATGCACTTCGGCGACTACATCATCAGCGGAAACCTCATCCTTGTGCGCCTTAACCCGCTGCTGGTGCAAGCGATGGAAATGCCCTCCGAAATGTTTGGCGCTCAGGTCCCCGACGCCGAAGTCGACGATTACCTGAAATAAAAACGCCCCTTCCACACCACCGACGAAACGAGGATTGCATGCAACCAACACGTGTATTTCGGGCCTTCGCCATTGCCGCATCCGTCGGCCTCGTCATCGCCTTAACGGGTTGTGACGACAGCGACAGCAACGCCGACAACGACAACGGCAATGCGCAAAACAATAACAACACGCCGGGCACCGACAGCAACGCCAACCCAGGCGACACCAACACGCCAGGCACCGACAGCAACGCCAACCCAGGCGACACCAACACGCCAGGCACCGACAGCAACGCCAACCCAGGCGACACCAACACGCCCGGCACCGACAACGACAGCAATGGCACCGACCCCGACTCCGATCCCATTTTGGACACGGACACCGGGGCGCCCATCGACACCGATGATTTCGGCGACTGGTACCGCGATGTGCCCGAGCCCCTCCGCGTGCGCTACGCCTCTCCCGATGGCACGGGCGACGGCATGTCCCAAGAGACGCCCATGGAATTGCAAAACGCCGTCTCCCAGTCCCAGCCCGGCGATCTCATCTGGTTGTTGGCGGGCGATTACACCGCGACCGGCGCCATTCCCCGCTACGAATTCGACCAGGACGGCACCGCCAGCGCCCCCATTATCTACCGCGCCCTGCCCGGCGCTCGCGCCCGCATCTTTGGCGGCACCCGCGTCTCCGGCGCCTACAACTGGCTTTGGGGATTGGAAATCACCGACCCCAACACCATTCTCGAAGACGACCCCGCCATGTGCATCGGCACCTACAACCGCGGCATCGTCCTCATCAACAACGTGCTCCACAACGAGGGCTACTACACCTCGCTGTCCTCGTGGAACTTTCCCGAACAGCTCGTGTACGGCAACATCGTCTACAGCGGCCTGCACAACATCTACACGCAAAACACCGCCGAAAATGGCTACCGCTACTTCGTGCACAACATCAGCCTCGACGCCCAACCCTATCCCGATGGCGAGGGCGGCCAGTTCGCCTTTCACGCCTATGCTGAAGGCGGCGACATCAGCGGCATGTACCTGGAGGGCAACGCCTTTGCCAACACCGGCAGCAAGCGCGCACGCACGCTCATCGGCGCCAAAAACAGCACCCCCAACGACCGCGAAGTGCTCATCGGCAACTACTTTTACAACGCCGAGCTGCAGCTCGGTTTTGCCCGCCCGGTGCAGGCGACCGTGAAGGACAACTACTTTTACGAGGGGCTGTTCGAATACAAATACTTCTGGGGCGAAGGCGAGATTCGCTTCGACAACATCGCGCCCATCGTCGTGACCGGCAACACGATTTACCAATCCGGCGGCACCCAGACCCACATCGACCTGCGAACCTCCGCCTACACCGGCGAGGACCGCAGCGACGGCGTCCCCACACTGCGCGCGGGCGACACCTGGGACAACAACACCTACGGCCCGTCCCTCCGCGCCGACCTGTACGCCAACGGCAGCCAAGTGTTTTGCGGCGGCCTCGCCAATTGGCGCACCGCAACCGAGAGCGCCGGCAACCGCTTTGACGCCAACAGCACCGAGGGACCGGTGCCCACCACGCCCCACGTCGCGCTCCTGCCCAACGCCTACGAGTCGGGGCGCGGACACCTGATCATCTACAATTACGGCAACACCGCCACGGTGCCCGTGGATCTCGCCGCGGTATGCGCATCCGGCAAGGCCGTGCGCATCCACCACGCCAAGGACGCCTACGCAAACCCGGTCTTCTCGGGTACGTACGAAGGCGCCAACATCGACGTGCCGGTGCCCGCCCCCTTTGCCGCCTACCTCGTCCTCTGCCAGTAAAACGCATCTCCCCTCCCACGGATAGCTTTTGCCACCTCGGCGCTTTGGCGCTAGGCTGCGGGGACAATTTTCGCGGTGTCCACCAGCGACAGCGCCCATCGACAAAAGACACGCCATGAAAACAAAACTGCGCCACGTGCTGAAATCCCTGTACCACGCCCTCATCAACGCCTTTCGGCGCCACAGCATCGCCCTGCTGCTGCTCAGCGCGCTCTTCCTCTACCTGGGCAAGAGCAACTGGTACATGCAAATGCTCTCCTCCCCCGGCCGCGATCCCAATGCGCCCGAGATGGGCTTTCTCGCCTACATCGCCCCGGACCTCGCCCTCTTCGCCGTGCTCATCGCCGTCATCTGGCTCCTCGAATACCTGGTGCGCAACCGTTGGATACAGCTCCTCACCATCGGCATCGCCGTGCCCGTCACCATCGTCTCGGTCAGCAATCTCTTTTGGCTGCGCGGCACCGGCAACCAGCTCAGCCTGGCGGTCATCCAGGCGGGGTTGTCGCGCTACCAGGACGCCCTGCCCATCTTAAAAGGCGGACTGGGCACCGAGGGGTTGCTGCTGCTCAGCGCCGCCGTCGCCGTGGTGGTGGGCCTGCCCTTTGTCTTCAAGGCCAAGTGGAAGAAAGACCAACTGCCCGTGCACCACAATCCGCCGCTCACGCTGTTCTTGCCCGCGCTCCTCGGCCTGCTGGCCCTGCTGGGGCTCGTAGAGCAACGCGTCCACGCCGACCGGGCGCGACCGGGCTGGCGCCTCTTCGCCGACAACGTCTTCTTGGCGGTCTTCGACGAAATCTCGCACACGGCCGAATTGCAACCGGCCCCCACGCAGCCCCCCGCTGATCCCGAGCGACAAAAGGGAACGCCCCGCGCCGACGCCCCCGATGTCTTGGTCTTCATCATGGAAGCCGTGGCCCACCGCGCCACCTCCTTCGACGCCCGCGCCCCCAAGCAAACGCCCTTCGTACAATCCCTGGCGCGCGAAGGCCTGTACGCGTCGCAGATGCGCGCGGTCTTGCCCCACACCACCAAGTCCATCTTCTCCATCCTCTGCGGGCAGTACCCCTCCATGCAGATGGAAATCCTGGAGACCGCCGACAACTACGCCATGCAATGCCTGCCCAAGCGCCTGGGCGAACACGGCTACCGCACCGCCTTCTTCCAAACCGCCGACGGTCGCTTCGAAGACCGCCCGCGCCTGGCGCACAACATGGGCTTCGACCACTTCGAGGCCCTGCAGGATCTCTCGCCCCGCCCCGAGCCCCTGGGTTATCTGGCGGGCGACGACATCGGCGCGGTGGCCCCCTTGCTGCGCTGGGTGCAACGACAAGAGGGTCCGTTCATGACCGCGGTGCTCACGTCGGCCACCCACCACACCTACGACATCCCCAAGCGGCTGCTGGAGCGTCCCGAACTCGCCGAGGCCCAATCCTGGCCGCAACCAGCGCGCTACATGCTGCTGGTGAACGAGGTCGACCGCGTGTTGCAGCAGCTCGTCCAGGGGCTGCGCGAGCTGGGCCGCGACAACCTCATCGTCGTCATCATGGGCGATCACGGCGAGGCCTTTGGCGAGCACGGCGGCTTTCAACACGACAACATCTACACCGAGACCGGCCTGCACGTGCCCTACGTCGTCCACGCGCCGGGCCGCGTCGCCCCGAAAACCACCGTCGACACCACGCGCTCGCTGTTGGACACCACGCCCACGGTGCTCGACCTCGTCGGCGTGCCCTTCGATCCCGCGCACTTCGACGGCCGCAGCCTCGTCAACCCCACGGCCGACAACGTCCGGCGCTACTTCGCCTGCTGGTACACCAACACCTGCACGGGCTTTGTCGAAGACCAGCGCAAGCTCGTCTTCTTGCCCACGGCCCGCTCGTGGCTCACCTACGACCTGGCCCGCGACCCCGACGAATTTCAGCCGCAAATCGAACCCCCAGACGCCAAGGCCGGCGTCGCGGACATTCAGCGCTGGTACCACCAGAGTCGCCACACGCCACAGGGGCTCTTCTGGAGCGAGGCCTCGCTCTTCGGCGGCGCCTGGCAATGCCGCGCCGGACAAAACCGATGCCGCTGGATCAAAAACCCCGCGCCCTAAAGCCGCCCGCTGCGGCACCGGATGCGCGACACGCCACCGTGGATGCCACCGGGGCTGGCATGCGCCTGGACACCTGGCTGCCCAAGGCCTTTGCCGATGTGTCGCGGCGACGCGCCCAGCGCTGCATCGATGCGGGAAAGGTGCAAGTGGACGGTCGTCGCGTGCCCAAGCACTTCGTTCTGTCCCTGGGGCAGCGCGTGACGCTCTTCGCCCCGCCCACACCGCCACACTGGACCGCGGCGCCCGATGCGCAGCGCTCCCTCGACATTGTGTACATCGACGAACACTTGATAGCGGTGAACAAACCCAGCGGCCTGCCCTCGGTGCCCCTGCGCCCCAATGAATCCCACACCCTGGCCGGTGCCATTGTCGCCCGGCACCCGGAATGCGCCGCACTGCAGCGCCGCAACGGCGACGGCGGCCTCATCACGCGCCTGGACACCGCCACATCGGGGCTGGCCCTGGCGGCCCGCACCGAGCGCGCCTTCCAACAACTGCTGCACGACCAGCGCCGCGACCGCATCGCCAAGCACTACCTCGCCCTGGTGGCCCCCGCGCAGCCCTTGCCCACACGCATCGACGCCGCCCTTATCGCCGCGGGCCCCGGGGGCAAAAAAATGCGCGTCCCTGCTACCACCGGGGACACCGCCACCGCCGGGCCCATCGCCACCACCTGGCTCGACATCGCGCAAACCATCGGTCCCTGGACACTGGTGCGCGCCACCATCCACCGCGGGCTCCGGCACCAAATCCGCGCCCACCTGGCCAGCATCGGCGCCCCCATCTGCGGCGACGCGCTGTACGGCGGCCCTACACATCCGAATCTGTCGCGCTTGTTTTTGCACGCCGCGCAAATCGACCTGCCCCACCCCATCACCGGGCAACCCCTGCGCATCGACTGCCCCCTGCCCGACGACCTCACCCGCGCACTGCAGACGCCCTGACAACTGCCGTAATGCGAGGCGCAAGCCGTGCCGAAAAATCCGCCAACGCCCTGCGCTCATCACCAGCCTAGCCACTGCCCTGTAACGGACTCTATTCGTTGTTTGATAGGGTAAAAATGTAGTATCATTATCAAATTCTACTACAGCAGTATTTTCAACAAGGAGTTGCCATGGATAAAAAGCGCCATTTTGTGCATTCTCGCATCCGAATGTTTTTGCTTCCGATGCTTCTATGCGGCATCGCGACCTTCTCCGCGACGGTCAACGGCAACAACGCCTACATTCAAAAAATCGATCGGGGAAAGCTCGCGCAGGTAGAGAAAAAGCTGAACAAGCAATTTCCACAAGCGCCCAAGGACATCGCGTTGAATTATGCCATGGCCCACTTGCTGCTGCAGCCCCAGTACGCCCAACACAACCTCGAAGAGGCCTATGCCCACATCCAGATCGCCATCGGCGAATTCAATCGCGAGTTCGATGAACGCCGCCTGAAAAAACTCGCCAAAAACGGCATCACCTACGATGCCTTGCAGGCCGAATCCAACGCCATCTGCCACCGCGCCCTGGAAGAAGCGACCCGCCAAAACACCGTCGACGCCTTCGCACACTTTTTGCGCCACTTTGTGAAGTCGCCACAAACCTATATCGATCTGGGCATTGAACGCCGCAACCAGGCCGCCTTCCGCGATGCCAAACAAGCGGATACCGTAGGCGCCTTTCAAGACTTCATGAAGCGGTACCCCGACGCCAAGGAGTACGCCGATGCCGTGCAGCGCCGCAACGCGCGGGCCTTTTCCGAAACCGAGAAGCAAAACACGGTCGAGGCCTACGAGCGCTTCGCCAAGACCTATCCCGACGCCAAAGAGCACGCCCTGGCGTTGGAGCGCGGGCGAAAAATCGCATACGTCGACGCTGTGCAGCGCAACACGATTGAGGCCTTTCAGCGGTTCCTCGACGTTTATCCGAGCGGCACACCCGAACACCTCCAGGCCGAAAAACACCGAAACGCCCTGGCATTTCAGCGCGCCAAAGAAGCCAACACGATCGAAGCCTTTCAAGATTTCATGAACGCGTATCCGCGCGCGAACGAGCGCGACGAAGCCGAAGAGCGCCGAAACAACCTGGCATTGCAGCACGCCAAAGCGACACACACCGCCGAGGGCTATGCGCACTTTTTGGCCGCCTTTCCCTACACGCCATTTGAAGAGGAAGTGCAGGCATTGTGGGAGACGCGCCTGTACGAGGAAGCCGTCTCCTCCGGCAACTCCGCCAACTTGATCGCCATTGCCGAAAAACACCCCGACAACCGCCACGCCGCCAAAATCATCGACAGCATTTTGCAGTTGGAACAGCGCAACGGCTATCTCCCCCATGTTCGCTACGCGATGAGCAAAGGCACGAGCGAGCAATACCTGCGCGGCCTGCAAACCTATTACAAAATCATCTCGTCGGACGGAGAACTCCTCTCTTTAGAACTCTTTAAAAAAAACTTTTCCAACGATGTGCACCGCATCCGCGAGTTCGAAAAAGACTGGGCCCTCGCCCAAATGGCATACGCCATGGGCCTCTCAACATCTCACGCTGGCCCGGCGAAAGACAGCGAGGTCGATCTCGCTGCGATCAAAAAATACATCAAATTGGCGGCCCCAAAAGCGTTGGCCTTTGTGGCGTTGCAAGGGCTCATATCGGAATACGTGTACAAGCAACAGTGGTCCCAGGCCGCCAGCGTTGCCAAGGCCTACAAGCGCCATTTCGCAGGAGATCCGCACTACGCCAACTTGCTCCAGTTGCTACAAAGCCGGGTGGATCAATCCGTCAAGATCAGCCGCGTGCCCAACGTCAGCGCCTCTGCCGGCCACGAGTACGTTCCGGTGATTTCGGCGGACAACACCACGCTGTATTTTTGCGGCCGGGATCGCCCGGACAACCTGGGCGGCGAAGACATCTTTGTTTCGCACTTCGTCCATGATCAGTGGAGGGCGCCCCAATTGGTGCGCGGGCTCTCCACCTCGTCCACCAACGACGGTCCCATGGCCTTGAGCGCCGATGGCAACACCATGATTTTCTTTCGAAGCGGCAAACTGGGGTACGCCGACAAAACCAGAAGCGGCTGGGGGCCGATGCAATACTTCCCCGCCCACATCAACGCCGGAAGCTGGAACTCAGACGCCATGATTTCCAGCGATGGGCAGGCGCTGTTCTTCGCCTCGATACGCGAAGAGAATTACAATTTTTCCATCGCAGATAGGTACTTCTATCACGGCAACCACCACTATCCATCGGATATCTACGTGAGCCTGCGCAGCGGTGATTTGTGGGGAGAACCGATTAACTTGGGTCCGATGATCAACACGCATTTCTCAGATCGCAGTCCCTTTTTGCACCCGGACATGAAGACGCTCTACTTCAGCTCCGACGGGCACGGTGGACTCGGAAGCTACGATGTCTTTAAATCCACGCGCCTCGCAGACGACTGCTGGGATTGCTGGAGCGAACCCATCAACCTGGGCAAGGAGATCAACACCATTGGCGATGACTGGGGCTACAAAATCTCCACCGACGGCACCAAGGCGTACTTTGCCAAAACCGATGCCACCGCGGGCGTCAACAAACTGCACTGGCTCAACCTACCGCGCCACCTGCGCCCGGATTACGTCGCAACCCTCACCGGCCGCCTCGTCGACGCACAACAACGCCCCATCTCGGCGGTCATCCGCTGGGAGGATTTGGAGTCCCAGCGTGTCATCGGGCATTCCACCACCGACCCCAGCGACGGCAGCTACTTCATCGTGCTGCCACTGGGCAAGCTCTATGGCTACTACGTCGAGAGCCCCGGCTACTTTCCCATCTCCAACAACGTCGACCTGCGCAGCAGCCGCGAACCGATAGCGATGAAAGAAGACATCCCGGTGGTGTCCTTCAAAGAGATGCAGGAGAAACGCACCCCAGTGCGCGTCAACAACCTCTTCTTTAACTTCGGCGAGAGCAAGCTGCTGCCCTACTCCATCCCCGAGTTGAAGCGCGTCGCCGAGATTATCCAGCGATACCAAAGCAAGGTGGAGATCAGCGGGCACACCGACAACATCGGCACCGCCGAGAACAACCAGGTGCTCTCCGAACAGCGGGCCAAAGCCGTCAAGGATTTCTTGGTCTCCCAGGGGTGCGACGCTGCGCTCCTCAACACCATTGGCTACGGATTTTCGCGTCCCGTCATGTCGAACGACACCGACGCCGGCCGCGCCAAAAACCGCCGGGTCGAACTGCGCTTCGTCAAATAACACCGTCCATCCATCCGCTTCGCGAAAAGAGAGCCAGCACCCCATTTTTTAACAAAATGTCGCGACAAACCATCGTTGAGACAAAAACTGTCCACCCCGTATGCCAAGATAACAAATGGAAGCGGAGTTCTTGTTAATGGGCAATCCAATTTCAAAACGAAAGGTGGCGTTCAATGAACAAAGTATATTTCATCATTTTGACCATTCTATTAAATGCGTGCGGAGATTCTTCTCAGCTCTCTAACCAAAGAGAGGATTCTGAAAAGACAAAAACTTCGCTGCAACAAGCAGAGCATGAAAAACTCGTCGCTGAGTTGAAATCAAAAATTGAAACACTGAAAGAAAACGAATCAAAATTAGTAGATAAAATAAAGAAACTAGAAGAAATAAATCTTCAAAACAGTACAAAAATAAAAGAGTACGAAGCCACCGATCAAGGAATGTGGATTCAAGCAATCACACTTGTCGATTCAAACAAGTTTGAAGAGGCAATGGGGCTTTTGGATTCCATTATAGAAAAGTTTCCAGAAACGGACATACGCAAGCAGATCGATAAAAAGAAGAAAGAAATCAAAGCCAACGAAGCCAAACGCTGGAAAACTTTGGAAAAGAGTTTTGCGACGCTGGATTTGAATAACAAAATGGCGTCTATTGCGGCCTATTTGTCGGAGTCTTTGCTTCCGGAACAACGAACATTGGCGGAAAAGAAAGATGTCGAATTTAAAATCGAATGGGAAAAAAATAAAGCCGAACGAGAGATTGAATCGGAAACAGGTGCCAAAGTACAGGTTATTGAAACGGGTTGGAAATGGGTACAGTGCGATGATGAATTTATGGGGCCATATATTAAATTAAAAGTTCAAAACACCAGTAACAAGGCAATCGAAATCAATATATCTGCCGATTTTTATAAAGGAAATGAAAGCATTGGAAATGCAGATAAAGATATCGGCGGTCTTTTCGACCCATCGCTAAAAGCGGGAAAGTTCCAGACGATCACTTTATTCCCCTGCTGGGGAAGCCGAAATGATTTAATCGTTCTAAACATCCCGAGCATTACCGCTGAAATCAAGGTCAACAAAATGCCGCTGCGATCCGTGGCCGTGAAAAAGAAAGCGGTCGGATACCCATCGTTTTAATGCCTCTGTATTTTGTCCTTTTCACTTTTCAGGGTCTTTCGTCGTGACGACAGCCCCAAATCCAACAAACGCCCAAAACCGCTTAGGGGAGCGTGCACTGGTAGAGGGCGGCGGCAGCCTTGCAGGCATCGGACCAATCGCTGGGGTCAAATCCTGGAGCGCCGAACCAGTCGTCGGGATGGCAGATGGCCTGGGCCTGCGCTCTGGGATCGCCAGCGCCAGCGAATTGGCACTTGGTGCCGGACACCTGTTCGCTACTCAGAGGGCAGCAGCGCGGATCGGCATAACGTGCGGGCCAGGCATTGGTGGCTTGGTCGGCCGAAATGTTGGTGCAGTCGTAATAGCGATTACCGTCGTTGTCGATGCCGTCGCTACAGGCGGCCCGGGTATTCTCTTGGTCCGCAGGATCCTCGGAGGGAGACAATAGCGGACAATGCATTTCGAGTGTTCCGTTTTTGGCGGCAAAGAGGGCTTCGTCGGTGAGGGTCATCACGTAGCGGCACTTTAGCGGACACAGGGACACATCGCCCTGGCCGTTGGCGGCGCAGTTTTGGCACGCCGCGCAGGACTCTTGTTCGCAGTCGATGAGGCCATCGCCATCGTTGTCGATGCCGTCGTTGCAGGCCTCGGAAAAATCTTCGCCGTGGTTTTCACAGTAGTACCAACCAAACGCGTTGCGGACGCTTTCGTTGAACGCGCGTTCCTCTGCCGTGCCGGGCGCCGGACACAGCGGGTTGGCCGGAATTTTGGGAAGGGTGCATGCGGCGACGGGGAGCTCTGGCGTGCCCACCTGCACCTCTTCTGCCCAGGGCAACCCAGCGGGGCAGTCTTCCGCGCCGAGATATTTGATGACGGTGTCGCAGTGGGGCGTGTTGGTGACCGAATCCACGTCCAGGGCGTTGGGGTAGCAGGTTCCGGTGGCGTGGTTTTCGGAGATGAGCTGGGAGATCCGCCCCATAGCGGGAGACCAGTCCGCATTGCAGATGGAGTAGACATATCCCATGGCGCCCATGGACTGCGCGACCTGCACGATGCGCCGCGCGGGCATGGCCTGGGTGACCGCGACCTCGTCTTCGTAGCGCTGGCAGGTGTACTTGTAGATGTACTTCTCTGCAGCCTGGGCGGGGTCTTGCACGATCTCGTTTTGCATCTGCGGCAAATCGAGGCAGCCCCGGATTTGGTTGCCGGTGCCCTCACAACCCGCGGCCTCACCGCTGAGGGGCACACCGGTGATGGCGGCAAAGAGGATGTCGTTGCCGTGCCCCGAAACCTGGGCCTTGGCGGCGCGGTAGCGCGCGAGCATCTCGGCCGGCGTGTAGAGGTATTCCTCGTTTTCACCGCAGGCGACGTTGATGTAGGCGTAGCGGTGCTGCTGTACGTGCTCAGTGGCGAAGAGCGAGGGGCCGTCCTTCATGGAGCAGTCCTCTTCGTCGGTGACGAGCAGAATAACGAGCAGCGCCTTGTCGCGCATAAAGCGGATGCTGGGGTCGCGGCCCGCGTCTCGTTCGAGGCCCACGGCCGGGGAGAGGAGTTGTTGCTCAAAGCCGCAGCCTTGGGTGCCGAGCTTGGAGAGGCACGCCGCAGCCAGCGCCAGCTCGCTTTGGGGATACAGATCGGGCCCCGTGGCGTCGTCACCGGTGCCGATGGTGAGGTAGAGACTTTGTTTTTGATCGGGCGACGGTGGACAGCTCACCTGGGCGGTGGGTTGCCCAGCAGCGCTGGGGTCGTAGCAAGCGCCGATGCCGTTATCGCCGATGTTGTCGCAGGTCCAGCCCGGCGGGCACTGGCTAGCGTCGGCTCCGCAGGGGATGCCCCCCTGGGTAAGTTCGACAACTCCGCCGTGATTGGGGTTGATGTCGTAATTGGTGACGAAGTTGCCGTTGTCGCCCCATCCGCCGCTGTGGTTGCAGCCGCTACTCGTAGCCAAACCCCGGGGAAAACCATCGCGCTCTTCCACAAAGGCGTTGCCGCCCCACTGGAGTCCCATGTCCGAGGTGACGACGGCGATGCGAATGGAGTCGGTGCCGCCGTCCTGGGCGCCGGGAAGCGGATTGATCAGCGCGTTGATCAACGAGAAGAACGACGTAGCCAAAATATTTTGCTCTGCGGCCATGGAGCTGGAATTGTCGATCATGGCGATGATGTCTACACCGTTAAATTTTCCGACAACGGGGTCGGCGTCATCGGTGTCGCTCGTGTCGATGGCATCCGTCGAATCGTCAGCGTTGCCCGAGTCGTTCGAATCGTCCGAATCGCCGGTGTCACCCCGGGTAGCCGTGTCGTCGGTGTGTGCGCTGTCCCCTCCTTCGTCCCCCATGTCGCTGCCTGTTTGTTGCGTTGTATCTGTCTCACGTACAACACCAGTATCAGAATCCAACACATCATCCGCGCCGGACTGGGCATTGCCGCAAGCCCCCCCTGTGTGTCAACCTGGGTT
>LSQX01263959.1_pt1 | contig 59435 bp, 58 predicted proteins | sample 654561 | NCBI WGS metagenome assembly LSQX01 (sample SAMN04489861, study PRJNA283612) | anaerobic digester metagenome | isolation source: 4 biogas reactors fed with cattle manure at either 37C or 55C with and... | place: Denmark: Kongens Lyngby | collected 2014
CTTAACTTAATGGCAGTGATGCTCCTGCGTGGGAATGCCTACCGCAGCCTGGTCCCCCAGCCACATCTGTGCACAGGAACGCCTAATCACCAAACCATTTCAAATTTGAATGAAGTCCGGCAGTTTCACCCACCACAATAAGGGCGGGGGCTTGTGCCTGTTTGGCCAGTTCAGGCAGTTGTGCCAGGGTACCGGTCTGAACCTGCTGGTTCTTGCGGGTACCATGGCTGATAATGGCAATGGGTGTGTTTTCTTTGCGGCCATGGGCAATCAGCTGGTGTGAAATTTCCTCGGCCTTGATGGTGCCCATGTAAATCACTAATGTCTGTTTGCCACGGGCCAGGGTTTTCCATTCCAGCTCATCACCATCGGGGCGGCAGTGGCCGGTAATGAACATGGCGGTTTGAGCGTGATCACGGTGTGTGAGCGGAATACCGGCATAGGCGGTTGCGCCCAGTGCCGCGGTAATGCCCGGAATCACCCGGTAAGCAATGTTTTCTTCACGCAGGGCTTCCAGTTCTTCGGCTCCACGGCCAAAGACAAACGGGTCGCCTCCTTTCAGGCGCACCACGCGCAGGCCCTGTTTGGCGTATTTGATCAGGCGCTGGTTGGTGTCTTCCTGGGCGACCGAATGCGCGCCTGCCCGTTTACCCACCGATTCCCGAATCGCATCACGGCGTACCAGTTCCAGGATTTCATCGCTGATCAGGGCATCGTACAATACGATATCGGCCTGCTGAATGGCTTGCAGCGCTTTTAAGGTAAGCAGCTCCGGGTCACCGGGGCCGGCACCGACCAGCGTGACTTCACCGGGCTGGCGGGTATGGCCATTCAGCTGTTGTTCCAGTTCTTCTTCGGCCTGTTGGGGTTGTCCGTTTGCCATCAGGGTGTTAAAACGGCTGGCAAACAGGTTCTCCCAGAAGCGGCGGCGTTCCGTGATGTTGCTCAGGCGCGCTTTGACCTGCTCGCGCCATTTGCCAGCCAGGCTGGCGACTTCACCTAAATGATGGGGAATCAGGGCTTCCAGTTTTTCCCGCAGCAGCCGGATCAGGACAGGAGAAGTGCCCTGGCTTGAAATGGCAATTTGAATGGGGGCACGGTCAATGACGGAGGGCAGGATGAAGGAGCAGAGCTCCTGGGTATCCACAATATTTACCAGTTTCTGGCGCCGCTCGGCTTCGCTGGCGATCTGGCGGTTCAGTGCTGCATTGTCGGTGGCACCAATAACCAGAAATACATCATTTAATTGCTCTGCCTGAAACGAGTCTGCAACATGGCTGATACGGTCTTCCTTGACCCATTGGGCCACTTCATCACAAAGCGCCTGGGCCACCACGCGCACCTGGGCACCGGCTTTGAGCAGGGAAGCAATTTTACGTGCGGCAACGTGGCCACCACCGACAACCAGGACGGGGCGCTTGTTGAGATTGGTGAAGATGGGGTAATAAGAAGACATCAGAAACCAGGAGCGATAAGAAACAATGATGGGATCTGATGAATGCTATATGAAATATTTAATAAATAAAAATAACTATTTCATTGATGTTTAAAACTGAAGGTTATATAAGGTTGTTGGCTATATTGGTGCCCATGCTCCTGCGTGGGCACCGGAAGGCATGCCAGCAGGAACTGGCGCAGGACTTCAGGCTTTGGCAAACTTGCGCAGCACCACCATATTGTTGCGGTGCATCAGTTCAGCGGCGGTCATTGAGCCCAGAATGGTTTCAATTTTATGGGTGGGCTGGCGCATGATGCGGCGGGTGTCTGAGGAGGAATAGTTGATCAGGCCGCGTGCATATTCAACATTGTTTTCATCCATGCAGGCCACGACATCGCCCCGTTCAAACTCACCATTGACGCGGATAACGCCCACGGGCAGCAGGCTTTTTCCTTGCAGGGTAAGGGCTTTGAGGGCACCTTCATCCAGGGTGATCTGGCCGCGCAGCCGCAGGTGATCGGCCAGCCATTGTTTACGGGCAGAGCGTACCGCCACTGAGGCACGCAATTCGCTGCCAATGGATTCTCCCTGACTTAAGCGTTCAAGTACGTTAGGTTCACGGCCCGAGGCAATGACGGTATGTGCACCGCTATTGGCTGCACGTTTGGCCGCCAGCACTTTGGTGGCCATGCCACCGGTACCAATATTGGAGCCGGCGCCACCGGCCATTTCCTCAAGTGCAGGATCGCCTGCCGTGGCCACCGAGATGAGTTTGGCCTGTGGGTTCTTGCGTGGGTCGCTGTCATACAGGCCGCTTTGGTCAGTCAAAATAATTAAAACATCCGCCTCAATTAAATTGGTGACCAGGGCACCCAGCGTATCGTTGTCGCCCAGGCGGATTTCATCGGTAACCACGGTGTCGTTTTCGTTAACGATGGGAATGACCCCCAGATCAAGCAGGGTAAACAGGGTGGAACGGGCATTCAGATAGCGGTGGCGATCGGCCAGGTCTTCATGGGTTAACAAAATCTGGGCGGCGCACAGATTGTGCTCATGAAATGCGGTTTCATAGGCCTGAATCAGTCCCATTTGTCCGATTGCCGCGGCAGCCTGCAGTTCGTTCATGGCTTTGGGGCGGGTTTGCCAGTTAAGGCGTGCCATGCCTTCGGCCACTGAACCGCTGGATACCAGAACCACTTGCTTGTTTTGTTTCCTGAGCGCGGCAATTTGCGATGCCCACTGCCGGATGGCGGTGTTATCCAGGCCCTTGCCATTATTGGTAACAAGAGAAGAGCCCACTTTAATGACAATACGTTGGGCTGAATGAACGGCAGATTGGGGCACGGTGCTCATGATGTGAATCGGGAGAGAAACAAAAAATAAATGATTGATTAAAGGTTATGACGGGAATCATCAAAGCGCGGATCTTCAGGGGTATAGTTTTCCTGCTGTTTATCCTGCTCGAGATGTTCTTGAGCCTTGACTTTGTCGAGGTACTCTTGCAAAGCCCAGACCAGTTCTTGCGTGCCTTCGCCGCTAAGGGCTGAAATGGCAAATACCGGGCCATCCCATCCGAATTCCTGGCAGAAGCGTTGTTTGATTTCTTCCGGGTTTTCAAGCATATCCAGTTTGTTAAGCACCAGCCAGCGGGGCTTGTTGTACAGTTCCGCATCGTACAGGCGCAGTTCTTCCACAATGGCCCTGGCATCGGCCACGGCTTTTTCGACGGGATCGACATCGGGATCAAGGGAGGAAACATCGACCAGGTGCAGCAATACCCGGGTACGGGTAAGGTGGCGCAGGAACAGGTGGCCCAGGCCAGCCCCTTCGGATGCCCCTTCAATTAAACCGGGAATGTCGGCCACGACAAAACTGCGAGCCGCCGAGGTGCGCACCACACCCAGGTTGGGGTGCAGCGTGGTAAACGGATAATCGGCAATTTTAGGTTTGGCGTTGGAAATTTTGGTGATAAGGGTGGATTTGCCGGCATTGGGCATGCCCAGCAGGCCCACATCGGCCAGTACCTTCAATTCCATTCTCAGTTTGCGCTGTTCACCTTCGGTACCATGGGTAAACTGGCGCGGTGCGCGATTGACGCTGGATTTGAAATGCAGGTTACCCAAGCCGCCCTGGCCGCCCGCTGCCAGGGTGACTTGTTCACCGTGGCGATCCAGGTCGAACAGCTGCTCGCCTGTTTCATAGTCATAAATAACCGTGCCGACGGGAACCCGCAAGGTAATATCGGGTGCGGCTGCACCGTACTGGTCGGAGCCTCGGCCATTTTCACCGTTTTTGGCACGGTGCAGGCGGGCATAGCGAAAATCGATAAGGGTATTGATATTGCGGTCGGCGATGGCATAAATGCTACCGCCACGACCGCCGTCTCCGCCGTCGGGGCCGCCTTTGGGAATAAATTTTTCACGCCGGAAGCTGGCTGCGCCATTGCCGCCTTTTCCTGCGATCACTTCGATGGTGGCTTCGTCTACGAATTTCATGGTTCGCTTTTCTGCTTATAAACAGTTATTCTAAATCCAAATTGCGTTAGCTGCATTTCGGAAGGGGATAAAAATAAAAATGCCGCTCACCTGATAGAGTGAACGGCATTGATTGTTTTTGAAACTGCGCTTATTCAGCAGCAATAACAGAAACGGTTTGCTTGTTGAGTGCGCCTTTTACAGAGAACTGTACGCTGCCATCAACCAATGCAAATAAAGTGTGGTCTTTGCCGATACCTACGTTGGTTCCGGGGTGGAAACGAGTGCCACGCTGACGAACAATGATGGATCCTGCCGGGATTACCTGACCACCGTACGCTTTAACACCCAGACGTTTGGATTCTGAGTCGCGGCCGTTGCGGGTTGAGCCGCCGCCTTTCTTTTGTGCCATGATTAGCTCCTGCTGTATTAAGGTAAGTCGAAATTAAGCTGTGATAGCTTCGATAACGATTTGTGTGTAATTTTGGCGATGGCCTTGGTGACGCTGATAGTGCTTGCGACGGCGCATTTTGAAAATTTTCACTTTATCGTGACGACCCTGTGCAAGAACCTTTGCTTTCACCACAGCACCAGCAACTAAAGGAGTACCAACCTTGATTGATTCACCTTCGCCTACTGACAGAACCTGGTCTAGCGAGATTTCTTGCCCAATGTCAGCCGGTATCTGTTCTATCTTAAGTTTTTGACCTTCGGCAACACGATACTGTTTGCCACCGGTTTTTATGACCGCGTACATATGGTTTAACCTCAAAAATAATTAAGTAACATAGCAAAATTTATGCTAAGCCTTGCATTTTATCCTGCTTGCTTCTGAAAAGTCAAATAAATCAATTGCTTGATGAAATAAAGTTGGGTACCTGGGGGGATGGGTGTGGTTTTCAGGCACGTGCCCAGGTATGGCCCGTCACAAAGCCGCGATGGTTTTCCCGGTAAAGTCCGGGATGCGCCGGGTCTTCCTGGAGGGCAGCAAGCAGGAGGGGTTCGGCAGGGTGGTCATCGGCAAGGAAATGCAGGCCAAGCTGTTGCTGTAACTGCGAGGCATCAAGTGTTTGTCCGGATGTCGCCCATGCTTCGGATAACCAGTTCAGCCGGGGCAGGACAAGCCAGCGAATGTTGTCGGGCTGGCGGGCAAGGCGGGCCAGGAAATCGGGCAGACGCAGCCACCAGCCTTTATTATGAGCCGGATTCAGGCAGTCAAGCGTGGTTTTTCCTGGGAACAGATAGCTGTCCCAATCGCTACCTTGCAAGGGATAAAACAGCCAGCCTTTCAGGTAAATCCCCCATTCATCCACCTGCCTGCCCAGCCGGGTGGTAATTTGCTCATGAGCGGACAGTTGCAATTGGTGGTTAAACAGACGTTGTGTTTTTCTGTATAGCGTGTCGTGCAACTGGGTGCCAACGAAACGATGCAATTCCTTGTTGGCCTGCCCGTCAGTAGGCAGATCGGGCGCTTCAGATAAGGGCACGTAAAGGTAAAGCTTGACGGCCAGTTCCCAGTGATGAATGGCTCCGGTTTTGTTTTCCTGCCAAATGTAATCTACTTCTCCCAGCGTTTTACGGCCTTTTTCCGGGGCAACCGGTTCCAGGTGAATAGGGTGGTGGTGCAGTAAAAGCCGGGTGTCCTGGCAGTGGTCCAGCCCCAGTTTCAGAAGGTGTTCGGCATATAGACCCAGACGCCTGAAGCGGGTTTCCGTTTGGGGCGTCAAAGCCATCGGATGTTGCTGCTCTTGGTACATCCATTGCATGATGTGTTGCAGGCAATGATCCGGAAAGCGGGCGGGGGGGTAAGAGGCAAAGCCGGGTGCCAGCAAGGGTTGGGTATGCAGCAGCCAGTACAGGTCGCGCCAGGCCTGGCAGGGTAATCTGGGCTGTTTGGCAGAAAAAAACCGGTCAACGACAGGCGTGACCGGTTTTTGTGGGACAGTCATGTCGTATCAGGAACGGTAATCTGCGTTAATGGTGACGTACTCATGAGAGAAGTCGCAGGTGTAAACTGTCTCGGTCACATCGCCGCGACCCAGGGAAATGCGCACCAGGATTTCGGCTTCGTTCATGACGCGTTGGCCATCTTCTTCCTGGTAAGCCGGGGAGCGGCCGCCGTTTTCGGCTACCAGCACATCACCCAGCCATAAGCGGGTTTTGTTCACGTCAAGGTCTTCGATACCCGCGTAACCCACCGCAGCCAGAATGCGGCCCAGGTTTGGATCGGAAGCATAAAACGCGGTTTTCACCAGTGGTGAGTGGGCAATGGCATAAGCAACTTTAAGTGCTTCTTCGGAATTGCCTGCGTCTTCAATGCGAACGGTAATGAATTTGGTGGCCCCTTCGGCATCGCGTACGATTTTTTGTGCCAGCTCGCGAGCCATGGCAGTCAGTTCGTTCTTGATGGTTTCGTAGTGAGGGCTGCTGGTGTTGTCTACCTGAATGCCACTTTGACCGGTGGCGGCTACGATGAAAGAGTCATTGGTGGAGGTGTCGCCATCAACCGTGATACGGTTGAAAGAATGATTGGCAATGTCCAGGGTGAGTGACTTGAGCAGCTGGGGCTCGATATCGGCATCGGTTGCCAGGAAGCCCAGCATGGTTGCCATGTTGGGGCGAATCATGCCAGCGCCTTTGCTGATACCGGTAAAGGTCACGGTTCTGCCATCAATCTCGATTTGTTTGGAGCAGATTTTTGGCTGGGTATCGGTGGTCATGATGCCGTAAGCGGCTTTCATCCACTCGTTTTTACCCAAGGCACTGATGGCCTGGGGCAGGGCGGCAATGATTTTTTCGCAAGGCAGGGGCTCAAGAATGACGCCAGTGGAAAAAGGAAGGATTTGTTCTTCCAGTACACCGAGTTCTTTGGCCAGGGCATGGCAAGTGGCATACGCACGTTCAAGACCATCAGCGCCAGTGCCTGCGTTGGCATTGCCTGTGTTGATGAGCAATGCACGGATGTCATGACCGGCTTGCAAACGAGATTCGCAGATTTGAACAGGCGCGGCACGGAAACGGTTTTTGGTAAAAACACCCGCTACGGCAGTACCTGGGCTGAATTTGAAAACAGTAAGATCTTTACGGTTTTCTTTTTTGATGCCAGCTTCGGTCACACCGATTTCTACGCCTGCGACAGGAAAAATATCAGTTTCTTTGGGAATATGAAGATTGACAGCCATTCTGCTTTTCTGCCCCTGGGGTTATGGAATACCCTTAATAATAACCGTAAATAATAGGAGATGCTGTAAAAAATGGTAGAGCTGAAAAAATTGGGGAGTGATGGTAAAGCGATGTGCTAGAAAAAAGTGCATCTTAATCCTTAGTCCGGCATTTGATTCATCTTTCCGTAGAGGTCATTGGATCAGGCAAAGATGAAAATGCTGATAAATCAGTGGTAAAGCTTATGTATCGTGGATCTTGAGTTAGAGCATTTTTAGACCATGGCGTCATGACCCTTGATTGAATAGCTCATTCTTCATCAGGAGACCGCTGTAGTTTTAGGGCTGTTTCCAAGGGTAAATAGCAAAAGTGAACGTCAGGATATTTCATGGATCCATCAGGATTTTCCAGATATTCTTGAAGTTGCATATATTTTTCATTTTCTACGTCATAAGGGGTATCTAAGTAAATCCTGCCGTCATAACCATATCTTTGCCAACCGTTACGCCAGTTAATATGGCCACATTCATGCCATTGGTAATTATTATTATCCAGCCAGTTGATGACCATTTTTCTTGCCTGGCAATCTTCCCAATACCATTGGCTATTTTCGTCATCAAGAAAAAATGAAGGGGTTAACGGTTCAATATATGGGCCGAAAGTGATATATAAAATGCCACGTTGTTGTTTGCGGGCTATTTCATCAAGATGGTAGATGAGTTGAGGCATGAGTTTTCAGATTTTCCTGAAATAAAATGCGCGAGATTGGGATAGCTTTGGTTTTCCTGAGTTCGTACAAATAAAACCTTACTATTTTCTTGAACATCGAATCGCGTGATGTTTATTCGTCAGTTTGGTCGGTTTAGAGCCAAAACGAACAGGGATTCAGGTTTCGGATATGCTTGCTCCTAAAAGTATGTGTTGAAAAGATAACACCCAACTTTACATATTAGGTATCATCTTGATATGTCTTAAAATTTATTTACTATTGATAATAACTTTTTACAAAAGGATTGAGTAAGAAATGGCTCGTTCAAACTATAACAATAGTCATAAGATGATATATGAAATAGCAAAGGATTTTCGTGAAAAATGCCTGTTCGATGACTGTTCCCTCATTTCGGGGGATGGTGATATTTGGAAGTTAGAGAATCTACAAAAAATCCATAACTGTTTTATTGCAAACCCTGCAATAGGTAAACTTTCTTTTATTGAAAAATTTGAAAATCAGATCAAGCCTGAAGGAAATGATGTGATCCGGCTCGCAGCAGAGTTGCTGTGTGTGTATTTCTTATTTCCATCCAGTGTCCGAGGAGTGCAAAAGCGAAAAGTAGTAAATGAGGTGCTTGGGTGGGTTGATAGCGAGCCACAACAACTCATGGATGACCATCCTATTTCCAAAGCATTTGAATACGGACTCGGTAGCGGAGGTTACGGTTACAATACCCGCCGTCCATTTGAGTTGGCTTTTCTCATAACTTTTATGTTGGAATGGAAAAACCTCCCTTTACAAGAAAAACAGGACAAAATATGGGATCCGTGGGAGTTCCAAAATTATTTAGACACGATTCAAATCTCTGAGAATTTAGCTGGCTCTCAGTCTTCTAAAGCTGGTTCCTGGCAGATTCGCCATATGTTGCTGCACTTGCTTTTTCCCGAGTACTTTGAAAACATTGCGACCAATAACCATAAGCGACAAATAATTGATAAGTTCTCATGTCTTATTGAAAATGAGGTCACAGAAAACCAAGACCTAAACCTCTTTAATATACGTGCAAAACTAGAAAATTTAATCCCAGGCAAAGAGCTGGATTTTTACAAGGATCCGCTAAGAGCTGCTTGGTATGATGAAACCACAGACTCCTCTGAGGATATTGCACCTGTAGAAGCGCTGTTAATAAAAAAACAAATTGTCTTGTATGGCCCACCAGGGACCGGGAAAACATATCGGGCTAAACAATTGGCTGAAAAGGTCATTCGCGCTGCTGCCTTGGATAATTGGACAGCAGCACAATATTTTGAATCAGAAGCCGAAATTAAAAAAGCGATCCTTAATAATACACATCGATTACAGCTTCACCCCTCTTATGGTTATGAAGACTTTGTGCGAGGATTACACATAAATGCTGAGGGGGCAACAGAGTATCGCTTAGGCTATCTGCCCGAATTAATTAAAAAAATAGAGGATCAAAAAAAGAGTGGTGAAAAAGCGGGTGGCTTGCCACACGTACTAATTCTTGATGAAATGAATCGTACCGATTTGAGTCGAATGTTAGGTGAGTGTTTCTCGTTATTGGAGGATAGGGATCAAACGATTGATTTACCCGCACGTAATTCAAATGGAACAACCCTGACGCTTCGTATTCCTGACAATCTTTTTGTCATTGGGACGATGAACCTTATTGATCAATCTATTGAGCAAATTGACTTTGCCCTGCGGCGACGTTTTTTGTGGTTGTCTTGTCCATTTAATGCCGATGCGCTACTTGTCGCCGCCGAAAGTAGATGGAAAGAAAGAAAGAGGGATAAAAATGCCTTGCCAAGCTGGGAACGCGTTGAACCTGATTTTCAACGGTTGGCAGTTTCAGCCAGCAATTTGAATAATAAGATTAAAAATAGCCAATTACTGGGTTCCCAATATGAAATTGGGCATACATACTTCCTTGATATTGTTGATTTTCTGTATAAGTTTATCGATAACTCTTCCTCAAGAAAAAACAACCACCTATGGAATAATAAAGGCAATGCACTTGAGCCGGTTTATCTGCTATGGAAATTATCTTTGCAGCCTTTACTGGAGCAGTATCTAATGGGGTACGACACCAATGCACGTAATGAGGAATTAAAGGGGTTGTCCGAGGTGTTTCTGAAAGCTGGGGATTGGGATGATAGTAGAAGCTAAAGACTGCTCTAAGCTTAAAATGCCATCATCTAAAGAGCTGCCCAAAGAAGAATTGGTTAATTGGTTGAGCGATGTGGCATCAAATGTTAAGGCAAAAAATTTAACCATCTCAGTTTCTGGCAGTACAAGTCAGGATAATGACGAACGTATTGTTCATTGTGACAGGGAAGGAACCTGGTGGACAGGTCGCTATATTGGGACACTTTCGTATAAAGGGCACTGTCTGAATATTCAGCCACGTTTCGGGTTAGATACAATTCGGGATTGGCTTATTGAAGCGACCTCAGTGGTAACCACTAATGTTCAGGGAGAGCTGCAAAGCAATAGCTCCTTCATTATTCAATTATTGGCATATGTATGGGTACAAGGCATTATTGAGGCGGCCCGCCATGGGTTACCATCCTTGCGTCGTGACGTGACTGTCAAGAGCGCTACAATCAGGGGGCGGCTTGACGTCTCCAAATCAATCCGGCTTATTGCTGCTCGTCAAGGTCAGGTCATTTCTGTACATTCAGAAAAGTCCTTGGACCATGCTGCTTCAAGTGCAATCATTGCCGCTTATCGAGTCTTACGTAAAGGGCTCGGAATTCCTGACGAAAAATGGATGCCTTCACGAGCTATTGAGCTTGTGCATCAGCTCCTGGCTGTTACTGGTCCCCACCCTACTGTACCCACCCAACAAGAACTTGAAAAAGTTCGTTATACACCCATCACTATTGGATTCGCAAAAATTGCAGAACTCTCTCGCCAGATCGCCAATAGGCAAGGATTAACTACTGAAATAAATAAAGGTGATGTTAAGGGCCTGCTCCTTGATGTTGCTGAACTTTGGGAATTGTATGTGCTGAGCGTACTTAGAAAAGGATCAGCGGCATTCTCTGTTAGTCATGGGACGAGGGAGAGAAGCGCATCGAAGTTTCTGCTTAGCAGTGATATTAATAAGCGGCTGCTTGGAAAATTAATGCCTGATGGAATTCTCTATGAACAGGGGAATATCAAAGGAGTAGTCGATGCAAAGTATAAGTCTATTTTTCCTTCTCAAACAGCGCCCGATGGCCCTCAGCGTGAAGACCTTTATCAAATGGCAGCTTATTTAGGTCGGTTTAAGTCTCAAGAGGATGGTTTTACATGGGGATTACTGGCGTACCCTCAAGATCCCTTAAAAACATACCTTTCAGAAGTGGAAAAAAATAGCCCATGGAGTCTTGATCAAAAAAAGAAGATTTTCTTTGCGGCTTTGCCGCATAAAGCAATTGAGGCAACAGACAAAATACGAGGTATTGTTGAGCAGATGAATAACTTGAGTTTTTCAAAATAATAGTTGAAGCGCCAACAAGTATTTTACAAAAAGGTAGCTATGGTCATGTAAGCATTCCCCCAATACCGTATTGGGAGAATGTTTGCTATAAGTCCATGAACAGGCTGAAACCTCTGAATAGGGCCTCAATGCCACTCACCCATCAATCAAATAGCCGCAAAAGCCTTTTCCGCCGCATCCAGCGTTTGGGCAATGATGGCATCATCGTGTTTGGCCGATACAAAGCCCGCCTCAAACGCGGACGGTGCCAAATGAACGCCCTGGTCCAGCATGGCATGGAAAAACACTTTGAAGGCTTCTATATTGGCATCGGACACTTCAGCAAAGCTGGTGGGAATGCTTTCGCGGAAATACAGGCCGAACATGCCGCCTACCGAATCGGCGCAGAATGTGACACCGGCGGCCTTGGCGCGCTCGCTTAGGCCATTGACCAGTTTCTGGGTTTGCGCCGCCAGGTTTTCATAAAAGCCGGGGCGACCCAGGATGTCCAGGGTGGCCAGGCCGGCGGCAACCGAGACCGGGTTGCCGGAAAGCGTGCCTGCCTGATAAACCGCGCCCAATGGGGCAATGTGTTTCATGACATCGGCACGGCCACCAAAGGCGCCTACCGGCATGCCACCGCCAATTACTTTGGCCAGGGTGGTCAGGTCGGGGGTAACACCGCTTAAACCTTGCACGCCTTGTGGGCCAGCCCGAAAACCGGTCATCACTTCATCAAAAATCAGCAGGGCACCGTATTGTGTGCACAATTCACGCAGGCCTTCCAGGAAGCCGGGGGCCGGCTTGATCAGGTTCATGTTGCCGGCAATGGGCTCAACGATAATGCAGGCAATGTCATCGCCATGCTGTTTGAAGGCTTCACTAACGGCATCAAGGTCGTTGTAGTCAAGCACGATGGTGTGTGTCACGAACTCGGGCGGCACGCCGGCAGAAGTGGGGTTGCCAAAGGTGAGCAGACCCGAACCGGCCTTGACCAGCAGGCTGTCGGCATGACCATGGTAGCAGCCTTCAAATTTAATGATTTTGGCGCGGCCGGTGGCACCACGGGCCAGGCGAATGGCGCTCATGGTGGCCTCGGTGCCCGAACTGACCAGACGAACCTGCTCAATGGAGGGCAGGCGCTTGATGATGGCTTCGGCCAGCAGGGTTTCACCTTCGGTGGGCGCGCCAAACGAAAGACCGTTAACCGCTGCGTCTTGCACGGCCTTGACAACTTCAGGGTGGGCATGGCCCACAATGGCAGGGCCCCATGAGCCCAGGTAATCAATGTATTGCTTGCCGTCGGCATCCCAGATATGAGCATCGCGTGCCTTGCTGATGAAGCGGGGGGTGCCGCCTACCGAGCGGAATGCGCGGACGGGAGAGTTGACACCGCCAGGAATGGATTGTGCGGCGCGGGCAAAGAGTTCTTCGTTACGTGACATGAGATTCAGTTTTCAAAAAGGTTGGAAAGGGCCTGGGCCGTACTGCGGATATCGGTTTGTTCAAACAGTCCGGAAATGACGGAAATACTGTCCGCACCGGCCTGGATGACGCTTTGGGCATTATGAATGTCTATGCCGCCAATACCCACCAGGGCGGGGCGTGGAGATTGGTTTTGTACCAGCAGTCTGGCAGCGGGAAAAAGATCAAGGGTCGCTTTTTCGGCCTCGGGTTTGACCTGTGAGGCAAACAGTGCGCCAAAGGCAATGTAGTCCAGGTCTTGTTCGATGGCCTGCCGGGCCTTGTCCAGCTCATTGTAGCAGGACACGCCAATCAGCAAGGGGGTCTGACGTGGGTGGCTGGCCGCCTGTTGCCGGACAAACCCGGGGTTTGCGTCGTCACGACCCAGGTGAACGCCGTCCGCATCAATCGCCAGGGCCAGTTTCCAGTCGTCATTAATGAAAAAAAGCGTGCCGTGCTGTTGGCAGATGTCGGCCACCTTGGCGGCTTGCTCAAGGGCCGTTTCAAACGGCGTGTTTTTGCGACGCCATTGCAGTACCGTCATACCGCCTTCACAGGCTTGTTCAATGGCTTTGTAGAGTTTTTCAATGTCGTCCCAGGCGGGGGTAATGCCATACAGCCCTCGGGGGAAACGCAGTTTTTCAGTCATGGTCAAATTGATTGGGCATGGGTTTTCCCATGCCTAAGGGGTAGCATTGTTCAAGTATTGATTGGGTGTATTGTATTGCTTTTTCAGAGGCTTGCAAAACGGGCATGCCTTTGGCCAGGTAACAGCAAAGGGCCGTGCTGGCAATGTCTCCGGCTTCGGGGTGGCGGTCGGGAAAATAAGCGCTCACAAGCTCCGTGCCTTCAGGGCTGTACAGGATGTTGGTTTTTTTTCTGTCCTCAAGTGGTTGACCCAGCAACAGGCAATGGCGGGCACCTTGCCCAAGGATGAACGGGATGAGATCTTGTGTGTTGCTGTTGTCTTCGCCGGCCCATTGATTGGCGTACGTGTGGTCAAGTACCACGGTGTGCGCCAGGGGCAGCAACAAGTCCTTGACCGCGCTGATGATGTCTTCAATATCTTCAGGGTCAGGGCTGTTAAGGGTGTTGAAAAAGGTTTTGCCCAGATCCACCACCAAAGGCGCGGTGTCGTAATCGGCAGCGATTTGCGCGATGATGCTGACGGTTTCGGTCGAACAAAAACCATTGGCCTTGATGGCCTGGATGGCACAGTCTTCCAGCAGGCAGCGGGCCTGGTTGTTCAATATTTCCGGGTCAACTGGATGGATGGATTCGGTGGCGGCGGTGTCCTGGACGGCCAGGGCGGTGATTGAGGCCAGCGGGTGGCATTTCAGGCGGTTGGCCGTAATCGCTCCGGCGGGCAGACCGAACCGTCCGCTGGGGTCGAAAACATTGAAAAATAATACGGTTGCGGGTAAGGAATTGGACACAATCTGGCTTTGTTTCTGTACTATTGGGATTATTGGATTGTAGCCATTTTCGATAAATCAAATATCGGGAATGATTTCAAACTAAAATTAAGGTTTCATTTATATTTATTGTTGGAAAGTATCTCTATGCGCACTTGGATGTGTTTGATTTGTGGTTGGGTTTATGACGAAGAAGCCGGCTTGCCCGAAGAGGGTATTGCACCGGGTACCAAATGGGAAGATGTACCGCCAAATTGGGTCTGTCCCGAATGCGGTGCCCGCAAGGAAGATTTCGAGATGATGGAAATCTGATCAACAGTAAGAACAAAATAATCCAGGGAGTCAATCATGGAAGAACAGTCAGCGCCAACAGAGCCCGGTTTCATGAGCATGGCCAACCAGTTCCTGATGGCCATGCCTTCACATAACTCAGACCTTTTTGAAGGCGGGGTTATTTATGTTTGCGAGCATTCAGAGCAGGGCGCACTGGGCCTGCTGTTAAACCGACCCACCGACTTGTCCGTGAAAACCTTGCTCGAAAGGCTGGAACTTGACGTTCAGGAATCGGACCCCAAAGGGATTGTTTTTTATGGTGGTCCGGTCCAGACAGACCGGGGTTTTGTGTTGCACAGTCCGGTTCGCAACTACCGTTCAAGCGTTGTTTTGGGTGATATGGCTTTAACCACGTCACGCGATGTCCTTGAAGATGTGGCCAAGGGTACCGGCCCTGAAAAAGTGTTTATATCACTGGGTTATTCGGGTTGGAATGCCGGGCAGCTGGAACAGGAAATTGCCGATAATGCCTGGCTGAATGTCGATGCCGACATGTCGGTGATTTTTGACAAGGCACCCGCCGAACGTTATGTGGCGGCCCTGGCCCTGCTGGGCATTGAGCCTTCTGCCCTGTCAGGTGAATCCGGGCATGCCTGAGCAGACTTTTCTGGCCTTTGATTTCGGCCTGAAGAAAATTGGCGTTGCCATTGGCAACAGCCTGACCAAAAGCGCCCGTCCGCTGTGTATCCTGAGGCCTGCCACCAAACAGGCCCGTTTCGAGCAAATCGCTCAACTACTGAACGAGTGGCAGCCCGATTGTGTCATAGTCGGCCTGCCGCTCACGCTCGAGGGCCAGGAACAGCCCGCCTCATTGCAAAGCCGGCGTTTTGCCAACCAGCTTAACGGGCGATTCGCCGTCAAGGTTGAGCTGGTCGATGAACGGGGCTCCAGTCTGGAGGCCCAGTCGTACCTGGGCAACAACGATGATGATGATGCGGTGGCCGCATCCATTATTTTGCAACGTTATCTGGATAAGCTGGCGTAAAATGACAAAACATGATTTTGACAATTACAGGAAGAAACAATGGAGTTAACTCTACCTAGAGCGGAAGACTTGTATGCGCATATGAAAGCGGGCATTGAAGATCTTCTTGGGAAACTTGACCCTGACTTGGTGCACCTGGTTGGCATTTATTCGGGGGGTGCCTGGTTGGTGGAACGGTTGCAAAAAGACCTCAAGCTGAAAAATCCCTCCGGCGTGATCAACACCAGTCTGTATCGGGACGATTTTCATAAAATCGGCCTGCATTCGCAGGTTCTGCCCAGCTCCATTCCCTTTGAGGTCAATGGCAAGCATATCATCATGGTGGACGATATTTTGTATACCGGTCGCACCACAAGGGCTGCCATCAACGAGCTTTTCGATTACGGGCGTCCCGCTTCCATTTCCCTGGCCGTACTTATTGACCGTGGTGGCCGTGAGCTGCCGGTAGCCCCCAATATATGCGGCGGCGTGATTCCCCTGGAAAAAGGAACCAATTTTGTGTTGTCACAAAATGAACAAAGATTATTTGATATTGATTTAAAAAAGGAAAACGTCGGTGCATAATCCTCAGCTTAATCGACACGGAGAGTTAACGCATTTACTGAGTACAGAGGGATTGCCCAAAGATATTCTGACTCACATCCTGGATACTGCACAAACTTTTGTTCCCCTGGCGGAACGGGAAGTCAAGAAAGTGCCGCTGTTGCGTGGCAAGAGCGTTTTCAATCTTTTCTTTGAAAACTCAACACGTACCAGAACCACGTTCGAGATTGCGGCAAAGCGTTTGTCAGCAGATGTATTCAACCTGAATATCAATGCCTCATCTACGGCCAAAGGCGAGTCCCTGCTGGACACCATCAGTAATTTGACGGCCATGCAGGCCGATATTTTTGTGGTCAGGCACGAAGCTAGCGGTGCGCCTTATCTTATCGCCCAGCATGTCGAACCGCATATTCATGTGGTTAATGCGGGTGATGGCCGTCATGCACACCCCACCCAGGGTCTGCTTGATATGTACACGATCCGTCATTTCAAGAAAGACTTTTCCAATTTAACGGTCGCCATTGTGGGTGACATTTTGCATTCGCGCGTGGCCCGTTCCGACATTCATGCACTCACTACACTGGGAGCGGCAGAAATTCGTGCGATTGCCCCACTAACCCTGTTGCCGGGTGGACTTGAGCAAATGGGGGTTCGTGTCTTCACGAATATGGAGCAGGGTCTGAAAGACGTGGATGTGATTATCATGCTGCGTCTGCAAAATGAACGCATGAAAGGGGCACTATTGCCTTCTTCGCAAGAGTATTTCAAGCATTATGGCTTAACACGGGAAAAACTTGCTTATGCCAAACCTGATGCCATCGTCATGCATCCTGGCCCCATGAACCGGGGGGTTGAAATTGATTCTGCTGTTGCCGATGGCGATCAGGCGGTCATTCTGAACCAGGTGAATTTTGGTATTGCAGTCCGGATGGCTGTTATGAGTATTGTGGCAGGAGCTAGTCAGTGAAAATCTTGATTAAAAACGGTCGTTTGCTTGATCCCAAAAACGGCATTGACCAGATATGTGATATTTCAATTGCCTCCGGACGCGTGGTGGGCATTGGCAAGGCGGATCCTTCGTTCGAGGCCAAACGCGTTATTGATGCGCAAGGGCTGGCGGTCGTGCCTGGCCTGGTCGATTTGTCTGTCCGTTTGCGTGAGCCCGGTTTCGAGCACCGCGCAACCCTTGAGTCCGAGATGCATGCCTCGCTGGCAGGTGGTGTGACCAGCCTGGTCATTCCTCCGGATACCGATCCGGTACTTGATGAGCCCGGACTGGTGGAAATGCTGAAACACCGCGCCAAACAGCTTAATCAGGCCAATCTATACCCATTGGGTGCCATGACGCAGGGTCTGAAAGGAGAAATCATCACTGAAATGGCTGAGCTGACCGAAGCCGGCTGTGTGGCGTTTTCTCAGGCGGTGCGTCCATTAATTGATTACGGTGTGCTGTTCCGTACCATGCAGTATGCCAAAACCTTCGACTATACCTTGTGGCTATATCCCTTCGATGCGGGCTTGTCCAAGGGGGGCGTAGCCGCCAGTGGGCCATTTGCTTCGCGTACGGGACTGGCAGGTGTGCCTGTGCAGGCTGAAACCATTGCCTTGCATGCCCTGTTCGAGTTGCAAAAAAGCACGGGTGTGCGTTTGCACTTGTGCCGGGTTTCAAGTGCGGCCGGGCTGGATCTGGTACGCAAGGCCAAGGCCGAAGGCTTGCCGGTCAGTTGTGATGTGTCTATCAACCAGATTCACCTGATCGACCAGGACATCGGTTTTTTTGACAGCAATTATCGTCTGGATCCACCTTTACGTTCACAGCGTGACCGTGATGCGATCCGTCAGGGCCTGGCCGATGGCACGATTGATGCCATTTGTTCCGATCATACGCCTGTTGACGATGATGGCAAGCTCCTGCCGTTTTCCGAGGCGGAGCAGGGTGCGACCGGTGTGGAACTGTTATTCTCCCTGGTTTATAAATGGGCCCTGGAAACCAAAACCCCGGTATTGGACGCATTGGCCAAAATCACCACACAGCCGGCCTCCATTCTGTTGTCCGGTGCGCCTGCCCTGCCACCTTGCGGTCAGCTGGATATTGGTGCGCCTGCTGATTTGGCGCTGGTGGATCTTGACGCTGCCTGGGTTGTCAACCGTGAAACCATTTTCAGCCAAAGCTGCCATACGCCATTTTTTGGCTATGAACTGCCGGCCAAGGTCAAAATGACCCTGGTGAGTGGACGGGTTGTGTGGGAGTCGGCTTGATTCTGCGAATAATGCTTTTCAGCATAAGGGTTTTTTTTCTGATCCTTATGCTGGCGTTTGGCCTGGTAAGCACCTCCTTGCTGTATCCATTGCTTAAGCAGTCCTCACGCGACATTATCACCCGTTGCTGGTCACGTCATTTGATGAAAGTCTGTGGCGTGCGTATTGTGGTTGAAGGGCAGCCTATCCTGAAAGGCGCGGTCATGTGGGTGGCCAACCATGTTTCATGGATCGATATCTTTATCCTGAACAGTTGTCGCACGACCTCATTTATTGCAAAAAGTGAAATCAGGAGCTGGCCGGTGATTGGCTGGCTGGTGGCATCGGTTGGCACGATTTTTATCGAACGGGGCCAGCGTCATGCCATTTCCCGGGTGAGCAAGTCTATTCTTGGGCTTTTCGGCAACGGGGCCTGTGTTGGCCTGTTCCCTGAAGGGACAACCACCGATGGTATGGATATGCGTTCCTTGCATACCAGCCTGTTTGAGCCACCGCTCAGGGCGATGGTGCCCATTCAGCCGGTGGCGCTTGTCTTCACGCAGCATGGCCGGCGCAGTGGTGCGGTGGCCTTTGTGGGTGAGCAGACTCTGGTGAACAATATCTGGCACTTGCTAAGTTCACGGGGTGTGCTGGTTTATGTCCGTTTTCTTGAACCGCTTAATCAGCCTGGTGTGCCGGTAGAGGCCACACGGACTGAAATTGCCGGTGAAATTCGTACGGCTATTATTCAGGAACTGAAAAAAGAGCTGGCCTGAGCAAATCCTGGGTATGCAATAAAAAAACCACTATTCCAATTTGAGCGGAATAGTGGTTTTTTTATGAGGTGGACTTTATGATTGTGGGGTTAATTTACAGCCGCGATTTGTATCAGCTTTCTGTCGTTAAGACGGATGGCGGTTAACTTGCCTCCCCATACGCAGCCGGTGTCAAGGGCAATCAGGTGCTCACGCAGCAGTAATCCCAGTGTGGACCAATGGCCAAAAATAATGGTGTCATCGACGGTTTTACGACCGGGAACCTCGAACCAGGGGATCAGGCCCTTGTCGCTGCCTGGCGCTTCCTTGGATGCAAAATCCATATGGCCTTTGCTGGTGCATAAACGGATGCGGGTAAGCGCATTGATAATCACCCGCAGGCGCTTTGAACCTTCGAGGGATTCTTTCCATTGAGAGGGTTCATTGCCATACATGTTCTGCAGGTTTTTTTTCCAGTCCCGGGAGCGCAGGGATTCTGCCGCCTCATTGGCCAGGCGCAAGGTGGTGGCCAGATCCCACTTGGCCATGACACCTGCATGGACCATCAGGTGTCCGTAATCGTAATGGGCCAGCGGGCGGTGCCTGAGCCAATTGATCAGGTCCCTGGCATCCTTGGCATTCAGGATATCGTCGATGGTATCTGATTTGTTTTGTCGCCGGATGCCGGCATAAACAGCCAGCAAGTGCAGGTCATGGTTGCCCAGGATGCAAACGGCCCTGTCACCCAGTTCAATCAGCCGTCTTAGCGTGCGCAATGACTCCGGGCCGCGGTTGGTCAGGTCACCGGCAAACCATAATTCACAGTTGGGATCGTCTTTGATTTCAGGTTGTTCCAGTAATGCATCAAGTGCCTTACAGCAGCCCTGTAAGTCACCAACAGCCCAAACGTTTTTATTCATGATTAACCTTGTTGTTTTGACTTTTTCTTGTCAGTTTCGGTTGTATGGTTTTTTGTGGTTCGTTTGGCTTCCATAAAGTATAACGCCATCAGGGCCACAGCCAGACCGAGCAGATTGGGTGCCAAAGCGGTTATCCAGGCGGGAAGGTTGTTCAACATGCCTAGGTTAAGGGACAGCTGGTTGAACATGAAAAACGCCACACCCAGCAAAATGCCTATGAACACTTTTGCACCAACGCCACCGCTGCGGGTTTGAACGAAGCTGATGGGAGCGGCAATGGTCATCATGACCAGCAAGGTAAAGGGATAACTTCCTTTGCGCCATAAAGCCACGAATTGCCGGTTGGTTTGCAAATTGTTGTCATCAAGGTAGCTAATATAATCAAGTAGCGAGATGACGGACATTTTTTCCGGCTGTAACTCACCTGCCAGCAGGCGATCTGGCGTCAGGGTGGTTTGCAGGGTTAAAGAAGGGAGGGACACGATTTTCGCGACCGCATTGACCGGGTCATTGGGGTCGGCCAGGGCTTCTTCAATGTTGACGGTGCTTTGGGTTTGCGCCACATCGTTCAGGGTCAGGGTGTTGTCCTGGAAAAAACCGTTCTGGGCGTGGGAGAAATGCAGGAATTGCCCGTTGGTTTTGTCGTAGGTAATAATGCGGATGTCCTGGACGTTGCCGTTGTCTGACAGCGTACCAATATTGATGACCCGGGCATTGCCTTCCGGATCGGGTTCGCGAAACCAGTAACCACTGCTCATGCGTCCACCTTTGGCCTTGCCCAGGAACTTCAGGCTGAGTTCGCTGGTTTTGATTTCGGCCGCCGGTGCGGCAAATTCGGATAGCACCAGGGCGCCGCCCATGATAGGGATGCAAATAACCCAAAGCATGAGCAGCAGCTTGGCACTGCTGACACCGGACACTCGCAAAATAACCAGTTCATTGCGTTGCGCCAGGCCGGCCAGGGCCATGGTGGCCCCAATTAGCAGCCCGATAGGCAGCAAGTCATACAGCCGGGTGGGTATTTGCAGGGATTCCAGGTATAAAAGGGACAGCAGGGAAAAATTATCGTTGACTTTATCCAGCTCGTCGATGAGGGAAAAAAAAGTAAACAGACCCAGCAACACCAGCAGGACAGCAGTAGTGGCTCGGTATATTTCACTGGCAAGATAACGACGGGCAGTTTGCATGTAAGCGGAAAAAATAAAATTATTTACAAATTATAAGGGTATTGTTGTGATGCTGAGGGTTCGTATCGTAAGCAACTGCCTTGGATTGTAACTTTTAAATGAGTGGCAAACCCATCCTGAATACGTGAAAATGTTAATTTCTGGCAACAGCCGGTTTATTGCGTTTCGGGGATTTTTGCCGATTTCATTCTTGCCTGGATAGTCCGTGTGCGTGATTGCACATAGCGGCTGCCAATGTTGGCACCGTAAACCCTGGGATTGGGTAACAAGACGGCCAGCTGGGCTGCCTGTTTTTGGCTGAGCTTGCTGGCATCGGTTTTGTAATAGTGCTGGCTGGCTGCCTGTGCACCAAAAATACCGGTGCCCCATTCGGCCAGGTTCAAGTACAGTTCCAGAATGCGTTCTTTGGACATGACCGTTTCAAGCATAAAGGTAATGATTAGTTCCTGGCCTTTTCTGATATAGCTGCGATCATTGGACAGGAACAGGTTTTTGGCCAGTTGCTGGGAAATGGTGGAGCCTCCGCGGATTTTATTCCTGCCTTTTTCGCTTTGTGCCGTATTGTAGCGCCAGGCCTGCTCAATGGCGTCCCATTCAATACCGCCATGGGAGACGAAGTTGGCGTCTTCAGAGGCAATCACGGCTTTTTTCAGATTGTCGCTAATCTGATCGTAACTGACCCACTCATAACGAATGGCGACGGGCGGGTTTCTTTGGGAAAGGATTGATGCCTGCTGGCTCATTATGGCACTGCCCCATGGGTTGAAGATGCTATACCAGCATACCCACAGGAACAGCCAGACCTGGTAAAGCATAACAAGACCTGCAGCAGCAACGGCCAGTTGACACAAGGTGCTGGCAAGCGACTGTTGCCGGATTTTTTGCGGATATTGGCGTAACCGGGTCAACAGGGATTGCAGCAGGGGCAATGCAGTCATTAGCCCGAAATCAGTTGTTGACGCAGGGTTTCAAGAACGGGAACCGGATTGACACGGATATGGTTCCAGATAAAGAAGCTTTCCGCGCCCTGGTAAACCAGCATTCCCAGACCATCCGATGTGATTCCGGCGCCATCTTTGCGGGCCTGTTGCAGGAAGGGGGTGTTGTTGTCGGGTGTGTAAACCATGTCGTAGGCCAGGCTGTCTTGGGTGAACAGGCCTGCCGGCAGTGGCAGGGTATGGTGCTGCAAGCTGCTGGAGGTAGCGTTGATGACAATATCCCACTGGCCCTGGATGTGTTCAAAACCACCGGCCCTGAAGATGTTGGCGTATTGAGGCAGGTTGGTCTGGCATTGCCTGGCCAGTTCCGTGGCTTTGGCGGCGGTACGGTTGACCACCTGCAATTGCTGGCAACCGGATTCTAACAGTGGCAAAATAACGCCCCGGGCGGCACCACCGGCACCCAGCAGCAGGATTTTTTTACCTTCAAGGGCAATGCCCTGGCGCCGGATATCGTTGACCATGCCAATGCCGTCGGTATTGCAGCCGTGCAGTTGCCCTTCTTCCATCCAGAGCGTATTGACCGAACCGGCGGATTGGGCACGCCGGGACAGATTGCCCCTGGCCAGTTCATGGGCCCTGAGCTTGAAGGGGATGGTAATGTTCAGGCCTTTGCCGCCTTGTTCAAAAAAGGTGTGTACGGCAGACTCAAAGTCCTCAAGGGGAACCAGCATTTTTTCATAGTTGATGTCCAGGCCTGCCTGTTTGGCAAAGAGCGAATGCAGCAGGGGTGAGTAACTGTGCTGGATGGGGTTGCCCATGACGGCAAAATGCAAGGGAGTGTTCATGACGGGTTGGCCTCTGTTGCATGAGTGACGGGTTCTTCGGGTTCAATGTGTCTGATGTACTGGCAGTCCAGGGTTAGTTCAAGAAGGTTGTTGCCCATTAATTCGATTTCCACAATGCTGCCGCGTTCAAGTTCGGGCATGCCATTGATTTCGGTCACAAAGGGGGCGTTGTTGAAGCGGACCAGGTTATCGCGTAATACCGTGGCTTCAACGCGGGTAACTTGTTGCTGCTCAAACCAGCGCAGGCACCAGAAACGCTCAAGACGGTTTTGGAATTCTCCCCACAGGGTGTATTGCGATTCAAAGGCCCCGATAATGGCGAACAGGTCGGCGTCTTTGGGTTTGAAAGGCGCCACCAGACGGGCCGAGATGCCATGTTGTGCGGCGGCAATAATCTGGCTCTGGTTGATCAGGTCGACGTAGCGCCTTAAGGGTGAGGTGCACCATGCATAATGAGGAACGCCAATGGTTTCATGGGGAAGCGGATGGGTGGACATGCGGGTGCGACCGGCTTGCTGTGACCTGAAAATGCCGGGCAGGCCGTTATCATTCAGGAAACCGGCCCATTGGGTATTGGCCAGCAGCATGAACTCGGCCACAATCAGGTCGAGCGGTGCATCACGACGGCGGGGTGCCAGGTTGATAACTGAATGAGGGTCATCAGCCGGGCCATCCAGCACAAAGGTGTACTCCACCCTGGAGTTGTTTTCAGGTTTGCCGCGAATTACTTCCCGGGCCTTTTTCAGGTGCTGCCCCAGTTTCCAGAGTGGTCTGAACAGGAACGGATAGGGCATGGGCAGGCTTTCGTCTTCCAGGGACTCGACGGTAATCAGGTGGTCGATCAGGTTGGTGCGCAGGTTTTCCTGTACGCAAATCTGTTCAAGCCGGGTTTCTGATGACAGTATTTCTCCGGTCTCGATATCGGCCCGGATGTACAGGGATACGGCGGGCGTGGTTTTACCGGCAACCAGTGAAAAGGTGTTGATGACCGATTCCGGTTGCATCGGGATCTTGTCTCCGGGCATGTAAACGGTGGACATCCGCTCGCGGGCCAGTTTGTCCAGTTCCGAGTCGCGCTCAACGATCAGGGCGGGAGCCGCAATATGGATGCCAATGCGGTATATGCTGCCATTTTCCTGGTGTACCGAGAAAGCATCGTCAATCTCGGTGGTGAACAGATCGTCGACGGAATAGGGTTCAACATCGGCCAGTGGCAAATCGGGTGCGGCAGGTAGCGTAATATCCTTGAATTGCGTGCCTTTGGGGAAGTTCAGGCCCAGGAATTTCTCACGATGGATGGCCAGCGGGTGTGGATAAACCCGGAGTCGGAGCAACAGCTGCTCGATGGTTTCTCCGGTTTCGTTCAGGGCCTGGTTAAAGGCTTTCCATTCAAGCGTGTTTTTGTCGGGTTTGGCCAGGAAGGTATGAATGACCGGTTTAAAAGCTTCCGGCACAATACCCTGCTTGATCTGTTCGATCCAGCTGGCTTGTTGTTCGGCCTGTTTCTGTTTTTTTTCGAGAGTAGCCAGTGCCGCTTTCAGTATATCGGGTGGCGCCGGGCGGTATTGGCCCTTGCCTTTGCGATGAAAATAGACCGGGGCACCATGAAGGCGCAGCAACAGGGCGGTTTTTTCCAGGATGCCGGGTTCATGGCCGAAGTAGTCACGGGCCAGTTCTTCCACCTGGAATTCCTGTTGAGGAGCACATTCCCACAGAAACTCCAGATCAATGTCTTCAGCCAGTTTTCCAGCCTCTTCCAGCAGGGTGAGCGGGTTATGGTTGTCGAAGAAGAAAATCGTGTTGTTGCGTTTTATTTTGCTTCTTTTCCCGGACGCCGACTCCACCTGCAGGGAGGTGTCGGCTTCAGACAAGATTTTTTCGGCTTTAAATTGACCGTTGTCTTCAAAAACTACGTACATTGAGTTTTTTTTCCTAATTGTTTAAGGCAAAGTCCAGGACTTGGGGAATATATTCTTCAAAATCTGAAAAACCGTGATCCCCACCGGGAATAATTAATTGTTTTGCGCCAGCGTAGCGATGTTGCATTTCTCGCCAGTCCAGCACCTCGTCAGTCATGCGGGCCAGCAGGAAAAATTTTTCCGGGTGCCTGATTGCCGGTACGAACAGTTCCGCCAGTTCCTTGATATGTTCCGCTTTCAGTTCGAACGGCTCATCGCTGTGAAAGCAGGTCATGGGGCCGAGTTGGGTGGACAGGTCACGCGCGGCATAAATGCATGGGTTGACAAGAACCGCTTTGCAGCCCATTTCATTGGCCAGCCAGGTTGCATAGTATCCGCCCAGGGACGAACCAATCACGGTTAGCTGGTGCACGTCCCGACCCTGGCAGAGCTGGTGGGCTGTGGCAAGGGCCAATTCTATGGCCTGTCTGGGCGAAACAGGCAGGTTGGGGCCAGCGAAAGCATGGCTCAGTCCACGGTTGGCCATGGCCTGTTGCATTAGCTGTGACTTGGCCGACAGGGACGAAGACCGAAAACCATGTAAATACAGAATCATATGAAAAATAATAAAGGGCCGCTAAAAAATCAAGTGAATTTTTGTTTCAGGGCGGCAATCAGTTTATCGTGAAATCCGCCAAAACCACCATTGCTCATGATAAGAATATGGTCGCCTGGCCGAGCCTGCTGAAGGACGGCTGTGGTTAGCGCTTCAAGGTTGTCATGGGTGCCAACGCGATCTTGCTGGCCGGCAAAAACGGTTTTTGGATCCCAGCCCAGCGCATGCTTGCCTTCTTTGGCACCAAAACAGAATACCCGATCGGCCTGTTCCAGGGCTTGTGGCAGGCGCGCTGCCATGGTGCCCAGTTTCATGGTGTTGGAGCGTGGTTCGAGCACGGCCAGGATGCGTTGCGGGCCAACCTGGTTGCGCAGGCCTGCCAGGGTAGTGGCAATCGCTGTGGGGTGATGGGCAAAATCGTCGTACACGTGAATATCATTCACGCTTGCCCGCAACTCCATGCGCCGCCGGATGCCCTGAAAACAGTTTAATGCCTGGGCAGATTGTTCTGCGCTGATGCCAACATGATGGGCGGCGGCAATCGCGGCCAGGGCATTGTTCATATTATGAACACCATTGTGCTGCCAGTTGATGTGCGTCACAACCCGGTTTTGGTAAAGCACGTCAAAACGGGTGCCGGCGGCATCGTGGTTGGCGTATTGCCATTGGGCACCAGGACCAAAGGTGTCGGTGCCCGACCAGCAGCCCCGTGCCAGTACGCGTTGCAGGGCTTCGTCCCGGGATGGATAAATAATACAGCCCGAACCCGGCACCGTGCGAACCAGGTGATGAAACTGGGTTTCGATAGCGGCCAGGTCGGGGAAAATATCGGCGTGATCAAATTCCAGGTTGTTCAGGACCGCGGTGCGAGAGTGATAATGCACGAATTTTGAGCGCTTGTCGAAGAACGCGGTGTCATATTCATCGGCTTCAATCACAAAATATTTGTTTTCCGGATTGAACCGGGCGGATACCTGCAGGTCATGGGCAATGCCGCCAATCAGGAAATTGGGCTGCAGGCCCGCGTGTTCAAGAATCCAGGCCAGCATGGAGCTGGTGGTGGTTTTGCCATGGGTGCCAGCCACAGAAAGAACGTGTTGTGACTGAAGGACATGGTCGCCCAGCCACTGGGGGCCTGATATATATGGCTTGCCCTGGTCTAAAATGGCTTCCATTAATGGATTGCCACGGCTAATCACGTTACCGATGATGAACAGATCGGGATTCAGTTCGGTCTGGCTGGCATCGAACCCTTCGATCAGCTCAATACCCTGTTCCTGCAATTGGGTGCTCATGGGGGGATAAACCCCGGCGTCGCAACCGGTTACTTTGTGTCCGGCCGAACGGGCAATCAGGGCAAGACCGCCCATGAAGGTCCCGCAAATACCTAGAATATGAATATGCATAAAAATCTCCTGTGGGTATTTTAAGTGTTTTCTGCTGCCAAGCTTGTTGAAAAAACGTTGAAAAGATTAAAAGGTGATGTGGCTCATGGAGCCAAGTGGTGATTTGTGTTAAAAACAGTCATTGTTTTAAAAGCGGGATTTTAATGAAACGTAGAAATATGCTTAAAATGGCAGGTGGGCTCCTGCTGTTGTTGTCGGGCGCCCGGGCCTGGGCACTGAAGGCCGGCAGCTCTTCTGACATTACTGATGTATCCCAGGAAGCCCTGGATAAACTGTTTGATCTTTCTGTCCCTGATATGTCGGGGCAGTCACATACCGTGCGGGAGTACACCAATAAACCGCTGGTGCTGAATTTCTGGGCCACCTGGTGCCCACCCTGTGTCAAGGAAATGCCTGACCTCGAAGCCCTGCACCAGACTTATCCCAATGTTAATTTTGTCGGGTTTGCCGCAGATACCGAACGCAATATGCTTAAATTCGAAGAAAAGGTTAAGGTGACCTATCCCCTGCTGGTGGCGGGCATGGGCAGCATCAGCCTAATGAAAAATCTGGGTAATAAAACGGGTGGTTTGCCGTTTACCCTGATCTTCGATGCAGGTGGTAAACTTAGCCATAAAATCCTTGGCCAGGTTGAAAAAGATGAGCTTGAACAAATACTTAAAACGCTTTCAAGCTGATTTTGAATATGCAAGAATATGATAATTTAATAGACAAAAACGTGAATTTGACGTTAAATACGAGTTTATTTGTTTGTATAATGTGCTAAATGACTCGAAATTTGCTCATCATTAACGGGCCCAACCTTAATTTGCTAGGCACACGCGAGCCTGAAATTTATGGCAGTCACACCCTGGGTGACATCAACCGTGAACTTGCGGAAACAGCTGCTGGCCTGGACGTCTGCTGTGAGTTTTATCAAAGCAACCATGAAGGCGCTCTTGTTGATCGCATTCAGCAGGCCATGGGAAATATCGATTTCATTATTATCAATGCCGGTGCCTATACCCATACCAGTGTAGCCATTCGCGACGCTTTGGCCGGAGTCAATATTCCGTTCATCGAAGTGCATATTTCAAATGTGCACCAGCGCGAAGCATTCCGTCACCACTCTTATCTGTCAGACAAGGCTGTCGCAGTCATTTGTGGGTTGGGGGCTTACGGGTACACGGCAGCCATGTATTATGCGGCAAAACATTATTTTAAATGACGTTTGCATTACCCTTGCAGACTGAATTAACTAAACACCTCCAACCGGAAAATGTTATGGATCTTAGAAAACTAAAAACCCTTATCGACCTTGTTGCCGAGTCAGGAATCGCTGAATTGGAAATCACAGAAGGCGAAGGTAAAGTTCGCATTGTCAAATTCTCACAAGTGCAGCCTGTTGCACCCGTTGCCGCTCCCGAGCCAACCGTAGCTGTCGCACCAGCGCCAGCCACACCAGCCGCAGCCCCTGCTGCCAGTGCTGAACCGGTGGTAACCGGTCATGTTGTCAAGGCTCCCATGGTAGGCACATTCTACCGTGCCCCCAACCCCAACGCACCTGCTTTTGTTGAAGTGGGCACCAACGTGAAAGAGGGTGACTCATTGTGCATTATCGAAGCAATGAAACTGCTTAACGAAATTGAAGCGGACAAAACCGGGGTGATCAAGGAAATCCTGGTTGAAAACGGTGAACCTGTTGAATTTGGTCAACCTCTCTTCGTGATTGCCTGATATGTTTGAAAAAATTCTTATTGCGAATCGTGGTGAAATTGCACTGCGAATCCAGCGGGCATGCCGGGAACTGGGGATAAAAACCGTTGTCGTGCACTCTGAAGCTGATCGCGATGCGAAATACGTGCGACTGGCCGATGAGTCAGTCTGCATTGGTCCCGCGTCACCCCAGCAAAGTTATCTGCACATGCCGGCCATTATTTCGGCTGCCGAAGTGACCGATGCCGAAGCCATTCACCCCGGTTACGGTTTTCTGGCTGAGAACGCCGATTTTGCCCAGCGCGTCGAGCGTAGCGGTTTTGTTTTCATTGGCCCCCGTCCTGAAACCATTCGGATGATGGGTGATAAAGTCAGTGCCAAAAAAGCCATGATTGAAGCGGGTGTGCCTGTCGTGCCCGGCTCGGAAGGTGCTTTGCCTGACGATAACGAATACGTGTTGAAAACGGCCCGTGAAATTGGCTATCCGGTTATTATCAAGGCTGCCGGTGGTGGTGGCGGACGCGGCATGCGGGTGGTGCACACCGAAGCCGCCCTGTTAACCGCCGTGCAAATGACCAAGGCCGAGGCCCAGGCTGCTTTCAATAATCCTGAAGTCTATATGGAAAAGTACCTCGAGAATCCACGACACATCGAGATTCAGGTATTGGCGGATGGTTTCAAGGAAGCGATTTGGCTGGGTGAGCGTGACTGCTCCATGCAGCGTCGACATCAGAAAGTGATCGAGGAAGCCCCCGCACCGGGTATTCCACGCAAGCTGATTGAAAAAATCGGTGAGCGCTGTGCCGATGCCTGCCGTCGTATTTCATATCGGGGAGCAGGTACATTCGAGTTTCTTTATGAAAACGGTGAATTCTATTTCATCGAAATGAATACCCGAATTCAGGTTGAGCATACCGTAACGGAATGCATTACCGGCGTTGATCTGGTTCAACAGCAAATTTTCATTGCTGCCGGAGAGCCCTTCAAACTGAAACAAAAAGACATCCAGTTCAGGGGCCATGCGCTTGAATGCCGGATTAACGCCGAAGATCCTTATACGTTTATGCCATGCCCCGGTCTTATCACCAGCTGGCATACACCCGGTGGTCCTGGCGTAAGGCTCGATTCTCACGTGTTTAGCGGTTACAAAGTACCTCCCAACTATGACTCCATGATTGCCAAATTAATTACCTATGGCGATACACGGGAGCAGGCCATTGCCCGCATGAAAATTGCGTTGTCGGAAATGGCGGTGGAAGGTATTCAAACCAATATCCCATTGCATCGTGATCTCATGAGCGATACGAATTTTGCCGATGGTGGAACCAGTATTCATTATCTTGAAGAAAGACTTAGCGAACGTGGTAAATCATAAACTGATGCTGGTTTGAAAAAATAGGCCGAGATTTATTCTCGGCTTAATTCATAATAAGGAAAAATGATGCGTGAGCTGGTGCTGATGTGTGCTGAAAACGACGCTGAGCAGCTGTCGGATCTGTTGCTTGAAGAGGGTGTTTTATCGGTGTCGGTTGAAGACGCCGATCGGGATACCGATGTGGAACAACCCTTGTTTGGTGAGCCGGGTACCGAGCCCGACGTGCAGGCCTGGAAGCATAACCGGGTTGTGGCACTGTTGCCTGATGATATTGAGCCTGAAGTCCTTCTGGCGCAATTGCAGACGCAAACCGGGATTGATTACGCCAGCCAGAGCCAATTGCGTGAAGTGGCCGATGAAGACTGGGTAAGGCTGACACAATCGCAGTTTGATCCTATCCAGATCGCAGGCCGCATCTGGATTGTTCCCAGCTGGCACAAGGATAACCCCATCGTGCCACCGGAAGCACCCGAAAACAGTCAGAAAAACATTCTGGTGGAACTTGATCCAGGACTGGCATTTGGAACCGGCAGTCATCCCACCACTCGCCTTTGTACCGAGTGGCTTGAGGCCTGCCTGCCGGCCAACACGCAGGTGCTTGATTACGGCTGCGGCTCGGGGATTTTGGCCATTGTGGCAAAAAAACTGGGGGCGGCACGGGTAGTGGGTGTCGATATTGACGAACAGGCGGTTCAGTCGGCCCGTTATAATGCGCAGGCCAATGAGGTGGATATAAACGTTTGCCTGCCCGATGGCCTGGCAGCTGGTACCTTTGATGTGGTCGTGGCCAATATCCTGTCAAATCCACTCAAGGTTCTGGCACCCATGCTGGCCGGTCGGGTTGCCCCTGGCGGTCATCTGGTGCTGTCTGGCGTGCTGGAAAGGCAGGCTGAAGAGGTGGCCATGGCTTATGAACCCTGGATCAAAATGAGCGTTTGGCGCAGCCATGAAGGTTGGGTTTGCCTGCATGGCCAGCGGGCATGAAAACAAGGAATTATTCCGATGAAAACCCGTTGCACGAAATGTGAGACCATTTTCAACATTACTGAAGACCAGCTTGCCCTGCGGGATGGTCTGGTTCGTTGCGGTATCTGCAAGAATGTTTTCAATGGCCGGGAGGCCCTGTTGCCTGAAGAGGTTGATGACTTTCCGGTGCTGGAGCATGAACAGGCGGTATGGCCTGAAGCGCCTGTCATGGCGGGGCAGGAAACCGGTCATGTTTATCCTGATGATTCTGATAATGATCATGATGACATCAAGGCGGATCCGGATGAAATGCCCGATGAACACCGCTTGCAGGATGAGCCCGATTTTCACGTGGGGCATGATGCCGGCATTTATGACGAACAGCCGAAAGAGCCCGTTTTAGGTCGGCAGTCCTGGCAGGAGGACGATCCCATTATTGTTCATCATGAGCCGTCTGTGACTTATGATGATGAACCCTTGCGGATGGGTGCCGATGATACGGACAGCTATCCGGCTTCGGATTATGAACGACGCAATACCAGTTTGTTCTGGATTCTTGGCATTTTCCTGGGACTGCTGCTATTGATTGGGCAAAGTCTGGTGGTATATCGAAATCAGCTGGTCAATGTGGTGCCTTCCCTGCGTCCCACTTTGTTGCAGATTTGTCAGGTTGTTGGGTGTGAGTTGGGTTCCGATAAAAACCTGGCCAGCCTGCAACTTAAAAACTGGGTGCTCAAGCCTGATCTGGCGGCCAAGCCCCAGGAGGGTGTAACGGCTTTGCGGCTTCAGTTCATCCTGCGCAATAATGATGCCCGTGCCCAGGTATGGCCTTTGCTGGTTATCAATTTGAAAAACCAGCAGGGTCTTATTGAAATTACCAAAATTCTTGAGCCTCGGGAATATGTGCAACCCAACTTGCTGGAACAGAAGTTTCAGCCAGGAACCGAGGTTTTCATCAATGTGCCGCTTGCCGTCTTTAATGTGGCTGTATCCGGTTTCGAACTTAGTTTAGTTTATCCATAAGGTTTAATTGTCATGAGTAATGATGTACTGGTATGCGGTTCAGTTGCGTTTGATACCATTACCCTGTTTGAGGGGCACTTCAAGGATCACATTCTTGCTGAGCACATAAAGTCATTAAGCGTTTCTTTTTTTGTGCCTACCATGCGTAAAGAGTATGGGGGATGTGCAGGAAATATCGCTTATAACCTGCGCATGCTGGGTGGCAATCCGGTGCCGGTGGCAACGGTTGGCAAAGATGCCCGGGAATATTTGCAGCGCATGCGTGACATGGGCATTGATACGCGGGCCATCCGGGTGTTGCCTGATGCCTTCACACCCCAATGCCATATTACAACCGACCTGGATGGCAACCAGATTGCCGCTTTTCACCCCGGTGCCATGATGCAGTCGGCTGAAAACGATATCAGCCGGGAAAAGGCCGTATGGGCGATTGTGGCGCCGGATTCAAAAGATGGTATGTTTACCCATGCCGAGAACCTGAACAAGGCTGGAATCCCCTTCATTTTTGACTTGGGCCAGGCCATGCCCTTATTCGACAAGGCCGATCTTGAGCGTATGCTGGGTCTGGCCAATGTGCTGACCGTCAATGACTATGAGGCATCGGTGATTGAGCAGCGTCTGGAAAAAAGCATGGCGCAAATTGCCGGGCACCTTGAAGCGGTGGTGGTTACCCGTGGCGCGGAAGGTTCAGACCTGTACCATGATGGCCAACAAATCTCGATTGAGGCGGTGAAGGCAGAAGCGGTTACCGATCCTACCGGCTGTGGGGATTCGCATCGTGCCGGGCTGCTGTACGGCCTGTCGCTGGGCTGGGGATGGGAAGATTGCTGTCGTTTGGGCAGTTTGATGGGGGCCATCAAGATCGCCTCGCAAGGCCCCCAGAATCACTTTTTAAGCCGGGAAGAGATTTCTTCCCGTCTTATGAGTGCATTTGGCACGGCATTGCCTGCCCTGTAATGTTAGCCAAGCATCAGGTGCTGTAAAACAATTTGCAGCACCTGTGTAATCAGGATCAGCACCAGCGGAGAAAAATCAAAAGCGCCGGTGCTGGGCAGAAAACGGCGAATCGGGTTCAGCATTGGGTCTAGCAAGACCCTTAGTACGGGCATCAGAGGAGAAGCAGGACTGATCCATGAGAGGATGGCCTGCAAAATACACAGCCATAACACCAAAGTTAACGCCCATTTGACGGTCATGAACAGTCCGACCAATGGCAGGGTTGCCAGCGAAGTCTGGATGATTACATTGGCTGGTGTGAGCGAGAAAACAAGAAAAACGTGCAGCGTTGAACAAGCCCATGCCAGTAGCAGGCTGGTCCAGTCTATTTTGTTGCTGGTTGGGATTATTTTGCGAACAGGTTGAACCAGCCAGTCGGTTGCTTTATAAATAACCATGACATAGGGATTGAAAGGATGGAGTCTGGTCCAGAACATCCATGCCCTGACCAATAGGGCAGATACAAACAGGGAAAAAAAGGTGCCGAGTAGAAAACTAAGTATTGAATTGATCATATAAAAAAAAACCGAAAAAAAAAGCCGTCTAAGTGTTTAATTTAGACGGCTTTTATAATTACTTCAACCGATTATGGTCGATTCCCGGTTGGGAATGGCCAGGATGAGTTGCTGTTGCTGCCTGTTTTGGCTACCGCATCAGCCGTTTTTTTGCTGGCTGCGGTTTTTTTCACGGCTGCTTTCTTGGCGGCAGGTGCTTTTTTGGCGACGGCTATCTTGGTGCCAGTTTTTGTCGCTGTTTTTGTACTTGCCTTGGCTGCAACGGTGGTTTCTGTGCTTGGCACTTCAGAGGCAACGGCTTTTTTGGCTGTTGCGGTTGTTTTCTTGGCGGGTGCTGCCTTAGTGGCGGCTGCTTTTTTGGCAGGAGCGGCGGCTTTAGTGGCAGTTGTTGCTTTTTTGGCAGGAGCGGCGGCTTTAGTGGCAGTTGTTGCTTTTTTGGCTGGTGCTGCTTTTGTGGCAGTTGCCGTTTTTTTAGCGGCTGCTTTAGTGGCAGTTGCCGCTTTTTTGGCCGGAGCCGCTTTTGTGGCAGCTACTGCTTTTTTGACTGCTGGCGTTTTAGTGGCTGGTGCCGCTTTTTTGGCGACGGCTGTTTTTTTCACGGCAGCGGTTTTGCTGGTGGTGGTTTTCTTGGCAGCTACTGTTTTTGTGGCGGCTGCTTTTTTTGCAGGAGCGGCTGTTTTGCTAACGGATTTTGCGACGGTTTTTTTAGCAGCGACTTTCTTCACAACTGTTTTTGTTACGGCAGGGGTCTCAGCTGCAACGGTTTTCTTGACGGCAGTAGCTTTTTTAGCCACTGTTTTGGTTGCAGCTTTTTTAGCTGCAGGTTTTTTGACTGCTTTTTTGGCTGCTGTTGCCATGGCAATACTCCTTGGGAAAGGGTCCGGATATGAAAAAAATTAAATACATCTGTACAGATATAATTTCAAGGTCAAAGTATAAATCCGGCAACGGATAACTCTACTTCCTTTGTATCACCATTTGATATGTTCCCCGCTTTCAGTGCGAAACATTGCAAATGGTTATAAAGGCCAATTATTTTATTTGCCTTTATAACCGCAAGGGTAACTCATTACGCCATGGAACGCACGCAATACTTTTGAAATAAAGCACAATAAAAACAAGATAATTGTTATCAATATTAAGAGCTTAGCCATCAATTAGGCTATAAAAAACCATTTTTAAATCCTGGAAAATAAAATTTTTATGTCTGAGTTGGTGCGGGAACGATTGCCTGGGTTTGTTTTGATCAGGCAAATCAAGGCCGAATGAGCCGTTTTTTTTGGGTTGACAGATTTTTCGTGTATTACACTTTTTTTTCAAAAGCATTGAAAATAAAGGCTTGTAGCGTGACGGGATATTTTTCTTGCGCTTTTTTCACTGTGCAAAGATGCGATGAGCAGGCAGTAAATGTCATCAGCCTGACGAGCTGTTGTAACGTTTTTTGATGTTGCTGACGCTGACGGGTTTACTGTGTTTTTCTGAAGTAAAAAAACGGGGTTGCTTTGCTTGAAGCATAAAAAAACCATTGGCGAAAAACCAACAAAACCGTTTGGCGTTTTTTTATGGCATGCATAAAAAACCGCCTTGCCCAACGCCATGAACAGCGGTGTGCTGATGGCGTAAGGCAATGCGTTGTTTGTAGCGTGCCTGGATGCTCTTAAGGAGCGCTAGATGGCGTTTTGCAGGCGTTCAAGAACGGTTGTTTTGCCAATAATGGCCAGAACGGCACCAATGGAAGGTGTTTGTTTCTGGCCGGTGACGGCAAGGCGCAAGGGAATGCCCAGCATGGGCATTTTGATGCCATGCTCGCTGAGGGTTTCCTTGATCAGGGCATCAAGGGCTTCACTGGTCCAGGTGTTCAGCTTGCTGGCGTTTTCGGTAAAGCCGGCCAGAATCCGTTTGGCATCATCGGTCAGGAACTGGGTTTGCAGTTCTTCAGTCGCGGGCTGGAACGGAGCGCAGAACAGCATGGCGTTTTCAGCCAATTGCTCCAGGGTTTCGGCACGGTCCTTGAACAGATTGAGAACAGCAACCATGTCCAGGCCCTCGGTGTTGCCACCGCGTGAGTGAATGCGGGGTAAAACGTGCTCCAGCAACGCTTCGTCGCTTAATGCCTTGATGTAATGGGCATTGACCCAGTTGAGTTTTTTGGGGTCCCATTGGGCAGCCGATTTGGACAGGTTGCGGGTGTCAAACCATTCAACCAGCTGTTCACGCGAGAAGATTTCATCATCGCCGTGGCTCCAGCCCAGGCGAGCCAGGTAGTTAACCATGGCTTCGGGCAGGTAACCCTGTTTTTCGTATTCCATGATGCTGACAGCGCCATGGCGTTTTGACAGTTTTTGCCCGTCTGGGCCCAGGATCATGGGCACGTGTCCGTACTCGGGAATGGGTGCACCCAGGGCCTTCAGGATGTTGATCTGGCGTGGTGTGTTGTTGATGTGGTCATCACCGCGAATAACATGGCTGATACGCATGTCCCAGTCATCAACCACCACGCAGAAATTGTAGGTGGGGGTGCCATCGGGACGGGCAATGATCAGGTCATCAAGCTCGGCGTTTTCAATGGTGATGGTGCCTTTGAGCATGTCATTCCAGGAAACGGCGCCTTCAGTGGGATTCTTGAAACGGACAACCGGTTTGCGACCCTCAGGAATGGCGGGCAGTGTTTTACCGGGTTCAGGGCGCCAGGTGCCATCGTATTTGGGCTTCAGACCCTTGGCCTTGGCGCTTTCACGCATTTGTTCAACTTCTTCCGGTGTGCTGTAGCAGTAATAAGCCGAGCCCTCGGCCAGCATTTGGGCAATCACTTCCTTGTGACGTTCGGCGCGTTGCATTTGGTAGAAAGGGCCTTCATCCGCTTCCAGCGACAGCCATTTCATGCCGTCAAGAATGGCCTGTACCGCTTCGGGGGTGGAGCGTTCCAGGTCGGTATCTTCAATACGCAATACAAAAGTGCCTTGGTGATGGCGTGCAAACGCCCATGAGAAAAGGGCCGTGCGTGCACCACCCAAATGGAGATAGCCGGTTGGGGAAGGGGCAAAACGGGTTCTAACAGAAGAAGTCATGGATAGTTAAAACAGTTAAGTGATTAAAAGAAGAGGCAAGACAGTTTACAATGAGTTGGCAGGCTTCAGAAAAATTTCATTTTAACTTAATATTTTTGTGAGTGAATATATGCAGCGTCATCGCCTGGCTTCCATCTTCGAGCCAAGATCGTTAATCGTGATTTCAGATGTCTCCTTGCCGGTTTGCGAATCGGTGCCGGCTTACCTGGTGCGCAACACTACGCTCATGTCGTTTGACTCATCCGAATCCTTTTTGAAACTGACAGCCAAAGAAGCCATTGAAAGTGAAGAGAGAAAAGACCTGGCGGTGTTGTGCGTGCAACCTGACAGGCTGGAAATGGTTTTGTCGTTTCTTGAACGCAAGCCGCCCCGGGCCATGATCCTGCTGCCTACCCAAACCATTGATGATGATCCTCTTGAAATACGCCGGTTCGTGCTGGGCTGGGCCAGGCAGCATAAGTGCCTGCTGTTGGGGCCGCGTGCGTTTGGTATCCAGCGTCCTCACCTGAACCTGAATCTTAGCAAGCACCCCATTTTGTCCAATCAGGGCAGGGTGGCGGTGGTGTCACAGTCAAGGCTGCTGCTCATGTCCATTATGGACTGGGCCAATGATGTGGATCTTGGCCTGTCGGCAGCCATTTCAATGGGAGAGGTGATTGATGTTGACCTGCCTGAAATTATTGAGTACCTGGCTACCGATAACCGCACCGACAGTATTGCCTTGTACATGGATAAGCTCGGTTCCGGGCGGGAGCTGGTTAGTGCCATTCGCATGGCCTCCAGTGTCAAGCCGGTTCTGGTCTTGCGGGCCGGCAAGGCGAGTCCCGAACTGAAGGGGGATGATGCCGTATTTGAGGCGGCCATCCGGCGTGCCGGGGCGGTCCGGGTTGATTATTTTGTCGAGCTTTTTGCCGCCCTGAAGGCGCTGTCCTATGCCCGGCGTCCCAAGGGTGGACGGATTGTGGTGTTTGGCAATAGCCGAGGCTCAACGTCCCTGACGTTTGATGCGATGGGCTCCAGCAGTGCCTTGTCCAAGGCATCGCTATCCGGCAACAGTTTGCGTGACTTGAGACGTATTCTGGGCCCTGGTGCGATAGTGGGCAATCCTGCGATCAGTTATGCCCCCCTAACCGGAGAGCAGCTTATCGAGAGTCTGAAGGTGATGGTGGACGATGTCGGCGTTGATGCCATCCTGGTCATGCTGGCCCCCGATGAGTTGATGGACATGCAGAAGGTGGTTGAGCAATTGGCGGCTTATGCCCGCAAGGCGCCCAAACCGATTGTGACCAGCATTCTGGGGGAGGCCACCATGCGACCGTTTCGCAGGCTGCTTAACCGGGCGGGCATGCCGGCGTTCAGGACCCCTGAAACAGCGCTGGGGGCCATGATGTCGCTCTGTGATTACTTCTATAACCAGCAACTGTTGCACCAGCTCAGGATCCCTCAGCCTGATTCCCGGCCTTCCGATATTCCGGCTGCCCGTACCCTGCTTGATACCGCCCTTAAGGAAAAACGCAGTACCCTGGAGCCGTCCGAAGCCATGCGCCTGCTGGACTGTTTTAATGTGGGGGTTTCCTGGGAGGAAGACGGGCAGGACGAACAGTTTTCTGTTGAAGACGGGGTGCCGGCCGTCATGATACTGGTTCAGAACGACCCTATCTTTGGACCCTGGATCCGTTTTGGCGAAGGGGGTCACAAAGTGGTGTTTTCATCCCGTGACAAAGGGCTTGACCTGCCGCCCCTGAACGCTTATCTGGCCGGTCAGCTGATCAAGCGCAGCCGGGTCTGGCGTCAGGAACTGGAAACCTATGTAGAACCGCACATCTTCGTCAAGTTGCAGCGTATTCTGGAGTCGGTGGCTGATCTGGTCAGCGAATTTCCCTGCATCCAGACGCTTGAAATCAACCCGATTATTCTGGGTTACCGTGAAGTCCATGCCAGAGATGTCAGGATTGTGCTTGATGAGCAAGCGGGTGTGTCACCACGTGAGTCCGGTTACGACCATATGGCGATCTTCCCGTATCCGCACTACCTGATTGAAAACCGACGTTTTGATGATGATACGCCCTGGGTGCTGCGACCCATTCGTCCTGAAGATGCCGAGGCGCTGCAGAGTTTTATCAGGGGCCTGTCCGAGAAGTCGCGCTACATGCGTTTTGTTTCCATGATGCGTGAATTGACGCCTAAAATGCTCAGCCGGTATACCTATGTGGATTATCACCGGGAGCTGGCACTGGTGGCCACCATCCAGGTGCCCAACGAAGCCAATCGCGGGTTACCACGGGAAGAGATTATTGGTCTGGCGCATTACTTGCGTAATGCCGATGGCGTGGGTGCTGAATATGCCTTGGTGATTGGTGATGGATGGCAAAAGCGTGGTTTGGGCAGAACCCTGATGAGCAAGCTGATAGAGGCGGCCCGTAAACAGGAACTGGCTTACATAGAAGGGGTGGTGCTGGCCAGTAACAAACCCATGTTGCATTTAATGACCAGTCTGGGTTTGCAAAATGACCCGGATGAAGAAGACCCTTCAATGCGAAGGGTCTGGATGCCGTTGAACCAGGCGGATTAATCAGGCCAGGTTTTGCTGGATGAAATCTGAAATGTCGCGGATTTCTTCCAGGCAAATCGAATGCTGCATGGGGTAAGTGTGCCATTGCACGTTGCGGTAGCCCAGTTCTTCCAGTTTGGCCTTGCTGTTAAGTGCGCGTTCGGGAACCACTACCGGGTCCTGGGTGCCGTGCGCCATGAAAATGGGGATATCAATATTTGCCTGGCTGCGTTCGGCTTCGGTTTTGGCTGCCAGAGGCAGAAAACCCGACAGGCAGATAAGACCTGCCAGTTTTTTGGGATGACGCAAGCCGGTTAACAGGGCAATGGCGCAGCCCTGCGAGAAGCCGGCCAGGAAAATGTTTTCAGTCGGAATGCCGCGTTCGTTTTCACGGGCAATCAGGGCTTCGATGGCCTGCTGTGTTTCGCGCAAACCGGCTTCGTCTTCGGGGCCGTTGATGCGGTCAAGGGAAATAATATCAAACCAGGCAGGCATGGCGATGCCATTGTTCAGGGTAACCGGACGTACCGGTGCATTGGGGAAAACGAAACGGATGCCTGACGGTTTGGGTAGTCTCAGTTCGGGAACAACGGGTACGAAATCGTTGGCATCGGCACCCAGGCCGTGCATCCAGATAATTGAGTGCGTGATGTGGTTGCCCGTATTGATTTCAACACAATCGAGCAGTGCTTGATCTGACATAATAAACTATTCCCCGGTTGATAAAATAGACTTGAGTGCCTGGAACAGGGCACGATAATGTTTTTTTTGCGGCTCCTGGGTTTCGGACAGGGCTGCGTTGGCGCTCTGTTCTTTGCGGGCAGCGCGAATCAGTGCCCTGAGGTGCTGAATATCCACCTGGGGATATTCGGAAAGAAGTATGGTTAACTCTTCATCGCTGGCAATCAGGCGATCGCGCAGGGTTTCCAGCCGGTGCATATGTGCGGTAATTTCTTTTGAGCCATTTTCCCAGACATCCAGCTGTTGGCGAATGGCCTCGATGTCGGCTGTGCGCATGAGTTTTCCGACATAATGGATCTGACGGCGTTTGCCTTCCCGACCGTTAATTTTCTGGGCCGTTTTAATGGCATCCAGCAGTTTGTCATCAAGGGGTAGCTGCTTTACTTTGTCATAAGGCAACTCAATCACTTGCTTGCCCAGATCCAGAATGGCATGCAGCTCTCTTTTGATTTGGGATTTGCTGGGTCGGTCGTAAAAATCGTTATCGTCCTGATCTGTTTGGTCGCTATGCATAAATAAAATCGAAAAATGGTTGATATTTGGATATCATAACCGTGTATGCGATTACAGTCATAATGAACAGAACAACCACTTATATTTTTATCTATGAATCCTAATAGTCAGTCTAATTTTGAAGAGCTGGTTCAGCTGGCGCTGAAACATGCCGGCAAGCTCGGTGCAAGCAGTGCCGCAGCCGAGGTCTCCGAGTCCAGCGGGCTTGCTGTCTCCGTTCGCAAGGGCAGTGTCGAAACGGTTGAACAAACCAATGACCGCTCCCTGGGGGTGACTGTTTACGCAGGGCAAAGCAGGGGTTCAGCTTCCACCTCGGACTTGTCAGCCAAAGCGATTGCCGAAACCGTCGAGGCCGCCTGGAATATTGCCAAATATACAGCGGCCGACCCTGCGGCCGGTTTGCCTGAGCTCGAATTGCTGGCCACCTATTTACCTGATCTGGCCTTGCATAAAAGTTGGGATATCTCTGCCGATGAGGCGGTCAGGCTGGCAATAGAGGCCGAGCAGGGCGCCTTGGGCTATAGCAAGGAAATCACCAATTCTGAAGGCGCCTCCATTGATATCAGTGAAGGGCGCTTTGTGTTTGCCAATTCGTTGGGGTTCATGGGCGGTTATCCGTATTCGCGCCATGGTATTTCGGTGGCAGCCATTGCCGGCAAGGGCGATCACATGCAAAGGGATTATTGGTATACCTCCAATCGTTACCCCGAAAGGCTGGCCAAGGGACATGATGTGGGTGTGTATGCGGCCCAGCGTGCCTTGTCCCGTTTGTCGGCCCGCAGGATTCCCACCGGAAAATATCCGGTTCTGTTTGAGGCACCCCTGGCTCTGGGGCTGATTGGTGCGCTAACCCAGGCCATCAGTGGTGGTGCGCTTTATCGCAAGTCCAGCTTCCTGCTTGACTCTCTGGGCAAGCCGGTGATGGCGGACCATATTCAAATTCATGAAGATCCTTATATTCCGGGTGCCATGGGCAGCTCCGCCTTTGATGACGAAGGCGTGCAAACCCAGACGCGTGATTTGGTGCAGGACGGCATTTTGCAGGGCTATTTGCTGTCAAGCTACACGGCCCGTAAACTGGGGATGCAAAGCACCGGTAATGCGGGTGGTTCGCATAATTTGCTGTTAAGCTCCACACTCACCGAAGCCAGTGACGATCTTGATGCCATGCTGAGAAAAATGGGTACTGGCCTGCTGGTGACCGAGTTGATCGGGCAGGGTGTCAATTATGTTACCGGCGACTACTCCCGTGGTGCGTTTGGTTACTGGGTGGAAAACGGGCAAATCCAGCATGCGGTTCAGGAAATCACGATTGCGGGCAACCTGAAAGATATGTTTATGCAAATGGTGGCGGTAGGTAACGATGTCATTACGCGCGGTGCCAAAACATCGGGTTCCATCCTGATTGAAAGCATGGCGGTGGCAGGCAGTTAGGTGTCAGGCAGGCCTGGGGCTGCTTTAGGGAAAACCACTAATTCGGGTTATCACATAAAGCAAGGGCGCCAGAAGGCTGTTTATCGTATAAAATTTTTAGAGTTTGAAATAAATTTGGAGAATAAGCATATGCAACGTCGTTCGTTTCTAAAAAAAGCCGGTATGGGTATGGTGGCCGGTACGGCAGCGGTTGGTGCCCCGGCATTGGCGCAGGAAAATCCAAGCATCAAATGGCGCATGGCTTCGAGTTTTCCACGCAGCCTTCCCGCCTTGTTCGGTACCTCTGAAAAATTCGTCAAGTATGTCAACGAAGCTTCTGATGGCAAATTCGTGATTGACGTGTTCCCGGCCGGTGAAATCGTGCCTGCCCTGCAGGTGATGGATGCGGTGTCCAACGGTACCGTTCAGGCTGGCCATACCTGCGGTTATTATTATTTTGGCAAAAGCCCGGCCTACTGCTTTGATACGGCCGTTCCTTTTGGTCTGACCGCCCGTCAGATGATGGCCTGGATTCTTGAAGGCAACGGCAAGGCATTGCTGCGCGAATTGTTTGAGCCCATCAATATTGTCAACTTCCCTCTGGGTAATACCGGTGTACAAATGGGTGGCTGGTATCGCAAGGAAATCAACTCACTGGCAGACCTGAAAGGCCTGAAAATGCGTACTTCCGGTTTTGCCGGAGAGGTGCTGGCACGATTGGGCGTGATTCCCCAGCAAATCGCCGGTGGCGATATTTACCCCTCGCTTGAGAAGGGTACGCTTGACGCGGTTGAGTTTGTCGGTCCTTTTGATGATGAAAAACTGGGCTTTAACAAAGTGGCCAAATACTACTACTACCCCGGATTCTGGGAAGGTGGTCCACAGGTTTCCGCTTATATGAACAAAGGTGAGTTCGAGAAACTGCCCAAAAACTACCAGGCGATTGTTGAGGCGGCATGTATGTATGCTACGGCCAATATGACGGCGGTTTATGATGCCCATAATGCGGGTGCGCTGCGCAGATTGATCGCTGGTGGTGCCGTGCTGAAAGAGTTCCCCAAAGAAGTGCTGGACGCCGGTTACAAGGCTTCTGTAGAACTGTATAAAGAGTTCTCTGACAAAGACCCGATGTTCAAGAAAATCCATGATGACTACATGGCTTTCCGTGACGATCTGGCACCCTGGTTCAACCTGGTTGAGGGTTCGTATACCCGCTATCTGGCCTATGCGATTTCACAAGGCCGTAAAGCTTAATCAGGTCTAAGACAGTCCCACCCGTACAAAATACAACAAAAAGCAAGGATTGTACGGGTGGTTCTGTTCAAATTTGCGTTCTATTTTATTGTTTTTATTGAAAAAATAAAAACAAGGTGTTAACATAACCGGCTAACCCAGAACTGTACGGCTGAAAAGTAAGATTTTACTTGTTTACAATAACAGCCTGGCAGCGTCCGGCTTTATGTTTTTTAACAGGCATAAAAAAATCGGAAATTGGGCGTAACGGGCACGGCACAAGCCGGCTCTATTAATTTTTATTTAGGAATAACTATCATGAAGACCTTTGTGGCAAAGCCGCATGAAGTCAAACGTGACTGGTTTGTTATCGATGCAAAAGGCAAGGTCCTTGGTCGTGTAGCCAGCGAAGTTGCACGCCGTTTGCGCGGTAAACATAAACCTGAGTTCACCCCTCACGTTGACACCGGCGATTATATTGTAATTATCAATGCTGCCGATATCGTTGTTACCGGTAACAAGACTGAAGACAAAAAATACTTCCGTCACTCCGGTTACCCTGGCGGTATTTACGAAACGAACTTTAAAAAGCTGCAAGAGCGCTTTCCAGGCCGTGCACTTGAAAAAGCCGTTAAAGGTATGCTGCCCAAAGGTCCACTGGGCTACGCCATGATTAAAAAACTCAAGGTGTATGCTGGTGCCGAACATCCTCATACTGCCCAGCAGCCTAAACAGCTGGATTTCTAAGGATAAATCATGATCGGTAATTGGAATTATGGAACAGGCCGCCGCAAAACTTCAGTGGCTCGTGTTTTCTTGAAAAAAGGTACAGGCGCCATCGTTGTTAACGGTAAACCTGTTGATGAATATTTTGCCCGTGAAACAGGCCGCATGGTTGTTCGTCAGCCTTTGGTCCTCACAGAGCTCACCGAAGCCTTTGACTTTCACGTCAATGTACACGGTGGTGGCGAAAGCGGCCAGGCTGGCGCAATCCGTCATGGCATTACCCGTGCCCTTATTGACTATGATGAAACATTGAAATCATCACTGTCCAAAGCGGGTTATGTAACCCGTGATGCACGTGAAGTCGAGCGTAAAAAAGTCGGTTTCCACAAAGCCCGTCGTCGCAAACAGTTCAGCAAACGCTAATCTGTTTTCGAGCCAGAAAAGACCGCATTTGCGGTCTTTTTTGTTTTTGGCCTGTTAAAGGCGCTTTGAAACATAGTGAAGCAAAACCAGTGCCTGATTTTCAGGTAAGTTGAACCAAAACGCGTGTAAAAACTCTCATAATGTGGTGCAATAGTCGTTTATAAAAACGTTTACATCCATTTCATTAACAAAGGATTTAACAATGGCATCTTCTTCGGCCCAGATCAAGGTTGGCATCGTTGGCGGCACCGGCTATACCGGTGTGGAATTGCTGCGCCTGTTATCAGCGCACCCCAATGCAAAGCTTCATGCAATTACCTCTCGTAAAGAAGAAGGCATGCCGGTTGCGGATATGTTTCCCAACTTGCGCGGGCATGTTGATCTGGCTTTTTCCGCCCCTGAAAATGCGGCACTGACTGAATGTGATGTGGTTTTCTTTGCGACACCTCATGGCGTTGCCATGGGGCAGGCCCATGCCCTGATTGAAGCCGGCGTAAAGGTAATTGACCTGGCGGCCGATTTTCGTTTGCAGGACACCGCTGTTTTTGAAAAATGGTACAAGATGCCTCACGCCTGTCCGGATGTCTTGAAAGACAGCGTTTATGGTTTGGTGGAACTGAACCGTGAAAAAGTGGCGGGGGCGCAGGTGATTGGCAACCCGGGTTGCTATCCCACTACCGTTATTCTGGGGCTTGCTCCCTTGTTGGAAAAGGGTCTGATCAACCCGGACAATATCATTGCCGATTGCAAATCGGGTGTGTCGGGGGCGGGCCGTAAAACCGAAGTGGGTAGCCTGTTCTCCGAGGCCAGTGACAACTTCAAGGCTTATGCCGTTTCCGGTCATCGTCATCACCCTGAAATTGCCGAGCAGCTGGGTAAAATTGCCGGTCAGCCGGTAGGTCTCACCTTTGTGCCTCATTTGGTACCCATGATCCGGGGTATGCTGTCCACCATTTACGTAAAAATCAAACCCGAGGCCCTGGATACCGATTTTCAGGCACTGTACGAGCAACGTTACCAAAGTGAGGCATTCATCGATGTCATGCCCGCCGGCAGTCTGCCAGAAACCCGTTCGGTTCGGGCGTCTAACCAGCTGCGTATTGCCCTGCACCGTCCGGGTAATGGCGATACCCTGATTGTGGTCGTGGTGCAGGACAACCTGGTGAAAGGCGCTGCCGGTCAGGCAGTGCAAAACATGAATGTGTTATTTGGTTTGGCTGAGCAAACAGGTCTGAATCAAGTGGCTATTCTCCCTTAAAGGCCGGTTAATAATGGCAGCACGTATTTTCCTTTTAGCCGTCGGGATTGCAATTGGAGCAACCAGCAGTTATTACATTACCCAAAATGTAGTGCAGCGCAAAATGCTGGGGGTAGAAAACGAGCAGCTCACTTTGCTCTCTGATAAAGTAAAACAGGGTGAGTTGCAAATCCAGGCATTACAGGGAAAACTGGATGCTGCCAACGCGCAAATGGTGATAGACAAAAGTACGATTGTTGAATTCAACCGGCAGGTTTCAAAGTTGCAGGATGAGGTCAGCAGAAGTACGGAGGAGTTGCTGCGTTATGAGCAGTTGATTCCTTCTAAAAGCAATAGGCACGTGACAGTCAGGGAGTTTGATGCGGTCAAGGAAGGAGCCCGCATTCGTTATAAGGTATTGCTAACGCGGACCCAGAAACAGCCAGCCGTTTTCAGTGGCCGTTTGCAATTCGAGGCTAAGGGGAAGATGAATGGGAAGGCCACAACCGTGGTTCTTAAACCCGAGCCCATTGTCAAGAGTGCGGGAAATGGCACACCTGCAACGGAAAAGGCGGGCAATGGTGCCCTGAATTTAAAATTCAGCAGAATCGAACTGGCGCAGGGTCTGCTGGTTATTCCCGAAGGTTTTATACCTGAAAGCGTAACCCTGAAAGTGGTGGAAGGTAAAAATACACGTGTGACGCGAACATTAAAGCTCAAGTCTTAGTTTGTTGTTATGTTAAAATGGTTTTGTTATAGGCGTGTCTGCCTGTTTTATTTGGGTGACTGTATCTCACCAGGAGTAAGTATATGAGTAGCGTTTTAGAGTCAGTAGACTTGCAGGCTCCTCCAGTGCCATTGGTTTTTACCGATGCGGCTGCGGCTAAAGTCAAGGATTTGTTAATCGACGAGGGCAATCCCGACCTCAAACTGCGCGTGTTCGTGCAGGGTGGTGGCTGTTCAGGATTCCAGTATGGCTTCACGTTTGATGAGGTCGTTAACGATGATGACACCACTATCGATAAAGATGGCGTTCAGTTGTTGGTAGACCCCATGAGTTTCCAGTACCTGGTTGGCGCTGAAATTGATTACAAAGAAGATATTGAAGGTTCACAGTTTGTGATTCGTAATCCGAATGCCCAAACAACTTGTGGTTGTGGTTCTTCTTTTTCGGTGTAATACTGTTAAACAGCAAGTGTTGTTCGCGTTCGTGAAGGCATGACACTAAATAAACCAGAGCAGGCCCGTGTATTGAATAAAATGCACGGGCCTGTTTTTTTGTGTCTCAGGATAACAGCGGTGCCAGTATGGTAGGCGCAGCGGTATTAGCCATGTCAGGGTAGTCGGTCGTGTAATGCAGGCCCCGGCTTTCCTTGCGGGCCAGGCCGCATTGCAGCATCAGGCTGGAAACGTCCAGCATGTTTCCCAGCTCGATATCATCCAGGCGGGGGGCTTGTAGGCCAGCGCCTGTGTGAAACTGTGTTTTCCATGCGCCCAGCTGCTGCAGGGCTGCCTGCATGCCGGCATGATTGCGCACAATGCCAAAATAGTGCCGCATCAGTTGCCTCAGGTTGTTGACGTCAAGAGGGCTGCCTTGTGCCGGCTGTTTGACATTGTCTGTCACTGTCTTAATGCAAAGGGTGTTGTCATAAGCGGCAGGGGTTTCCCAGGGCAGCTTGGCAGCAATGTTGCGGGCAATATTTCGGCCCGTCACGATGCATTCCAGCAAGGAATTGCTGGCCAACCGGTTGGCACCGTGCAGGCCGGTGTAAGCGCTTTCACCGGCACAGTAAAGCCCTTTCAGGTCTGTTTGTCCTGAGTGGTTAATAACGACACCACCACAGGTATAGTGGGCGGCGGGTGCAACCGGGATGGGGGTGGTGCAAATGTCCAGTCCATGGGACAGGCAGGTTGCATGAATCGTGGGAAAGTGATGCAAAATTTCATCCCTTGGCTTATGCGAGATGTCCAGCAGGACATGCTGGCTGCCATTTTTTTTCATTTCAGTTTCAATGGCCCGGGCCACAATATCGCGCGGTGCCAGTTCAGCACGTGCGTCATAGTCGGGCATGAAGCGACTGCCGTCTGGCCGCAGTAAAATACCGCCTTCTCCTCTGACCGCCTCGGAAATCAAAAAGGTGGGAGCATTGGGTAAGGCCAGCGCGGTTGGGTGAAACTGGATGAACTCCATGTTGGCAACCCGGCAGCCTGCCCGCCAGGCCATGGCAATCCCATCACCGGTAGCTATGGCCGGGTTGGTGGTATGGGTAAAAAGCTGTCCGGTGCCACCGGTGGCCAGTACGGTATTGGGGGCCAGAAAGGTTTCGATTTCACAGGACTGCCGGTTGAGAGCCTTGACACCCAGGCATTGGGCAGGCTGTTCCTCATCAAGCAACAAGTCAATCGAGGCCCGTTGCTCAAATACCTGGATGTTGGGATGCAGACCCAAGAGGGATTGCAGGGTATGCGTGATGACATGCCCTGTTTGGTCCGATGCATGGGCAATCCGACGCCAGGAATGGCCGCCTTCAAGGGTCAAGTGCAGTTGCTGATCGTTCTCGTTGCGCGTAAAGCTGACCTGGTGCGCCAGCAGCCATTTCAGGGCATCGGGCGAGTGCTCAACAATGTGAGCCACCGCTTCTTTTTCGCACAGCCCGGCTCCGGCAATCAGCGTGTCGTTAATGTGTCGTTCGAAGGAGTCCTGGCTGTCCCAGACGGCGGCAATGCCGCCTTGTGCCTTGTCGCTGGCGGTGTTGATAAGCGCGTCTTTGCACAGTATGGCAATGCGCTGGTTGTCCGGCAATGACAGGGCTACCGATAATCCGGCCAGGCCACTGCCAATAATAATGGTGTCAAACTGACGCATCATGATGCTTAAGCGGCCCCTATATGCTGAAATAGTTTCATGTCCTGAATCAGGTTGCCGCTGGCCTTGACCGATTTTTTATGGGCTTCGGCAAACTGCAGCATCCGGTCAAGTGGCAGGCGGGCCCGTTCGGCCAGTGTTTTGTCCAGCGTGACTTCACCCGAGCCATCAAGCAGGCATTGTTTGATGCCGGCCAGTCCATTCATGGCCATCCAGGGGCAAAAAGCACAGCTTTTACAGGTGGCGCTGTTGCCAGACGTGGGGGCTGAAATAAAGGTTTTACCGGGTGCCCGTTTTTGCATTTCGTGCATAATGCCGGCATCGGTAGCCACAATAAACGTTTGGGCCGGCAGCTCGATGGCGGCCTGAATCAGTTTGCTGGTAGAGCCGGTTACATCGGCCAATGCTGCCACGCCTGCCGGTGATTCGGGGTGCACCAATACTTTGGCATCAGGGTATTGCTCTTTCAGGTTGGCCAGTTCGGCAGCTTTGAATTCATTATGAACCAGACAGGAGCCTTGCCATAACAGCATGTCGGCACCGGTGTTGTTTTGAATATATTGACCAAGGTGACGATCGGGGCCCCAGATGATTTTTTCGCCTTTTTCATGCAGGTAAGTCACGATTTCCAGGGCAATTGAAGAGGTGACCACCCAATCGGCCCGCGCTTTTACTTCGGCGCTGGTGTTGGCGTAGACGACCACGGTCCGGTCGGGATGGGCGTCACAGAAGGCACTGAACTGGTCGGCAGGGCAGCCCAGGTCCAGTGAGCATTCGGCCTCCAGGGTTGGCATCAGCACGGTTTTTTCAGGGCTAAGCATTTTGGCGGTTTCACCCATGAAGCGAACCCCGGCCACAATCAGGGTAGAGGCTTCATGGTCACGACCAAAGCGTGCCATTTCAAGCGAGTCTCCCACGCAGCCATTGGTTTCAAGTGCCAGATCCTGCAAGACGGGATCAACATAATAATGGGCCACCAGCACGGCATTCCTGCTTTGCATGAGTTGCCTGATTTCCTGGATGTATTGCTGCTCCTGGTTTTTTGACAGGGGGGCGGGTATTTTGGCCCAGGCCTTGCCTACCGCTTGGGCATCTGCGCTTTCCGGAAGGATGGAGGTCATGCAGGCTTGCCCGTTAAGGCTGGCGCTGTGTAATAAGGGTTGATCAAATTCAAATGCTTTCTGTTCTGTGTGTCCCATGGCTTTTCAAATAGTATTTTTTTAAAAAATCAAATTATGCTCTTTTTGAGCATAAAAGGCAAAGCATTTTTATAAATGGACATTCTGTTGTCATGCCCGTTGTTGCAAATAGTTTTGCCCGACGGGATACTTCCATATACCCGACGGGATACTTCCATATACAATGGCCATGCCAATATCCAATCATCAATAGCCATAACAATGTCGGCATCAGATACCTCTCCCAGTCAGAACGAGGGCGCCAGTGAGCTGGTTGCCGTTTTAATCGCCATTACCCGGTTTTCCGCCCGTGTCTTAACGGTGCTCGATGGTCTGTCCCTGCCTTTTGGGGCTTTGTCACCGATTCACCGTTCCTTGCAGTCGGGGGTCCGTCAGTGGGTAAAAACCCAAACCAGACAGCCGATGGGTTATGTAGAGCAGCTGTACACCTTCGTGGATACCACCCGAACCCGTTTGTCGGGGCATCCGGTGCTGTATGTCAGTTATCTGGGACTGGTCAAGGAAATTGATGAAAGCCAGCTTGAGGCGCATGCCAGCTGGCAGGACTGGTACTATTATTTTCCCTGGGAAGATCATCGGCAGGGACTGGCTCCCTGGGTGGCGCAAACGCTTTTGCCGTCATTGCAGGATTGGGTCAATCAGGAAAGCGATCCTACTGGCCGCATGAACCGGCAACGCCGGGTGGATATGTGTTGGGGCCTGAACGGATTTGACTGGGTGGAAGAGCATGTGTTGTTACGCTACGAGCTCATGTATGAAGCGGGTCTGATTCCCGAGGCACCCAATTATCTCAGTATCGGGCTGGGGGCTGGCGAAATCGGGGTTTTCATGCAGCGGGATCATCGCCGGGTGCTGGCTACGGCCATGTCACGGCTGCGGGCAAAAATCAAATACCGTCCTGTTATTGCCGAACTGATGCCGGCAGAATTCACCCTGTTTCAACTGCAAAAAAGTATAGAGGGGCTGGCTGGCGTAGAGTTGCACAAGCAGAATTTTCGTCGCATGATACAGCACCAGGATCTGGTGGAGGAAACGGGCAAGGTTACTACCCAGGATCGAGGCCGGCCGGCGCGGCTGTATAAATTTAAAGAGCATGTTTTGCTGGAAAATATTCTGGCGGGTAGCAAGCTGCCGCAAATAAAATAAGCAATGAGACAGGATAGGCTAGTGGCTTCGTTATAACAGCGGGGTATTGCCCCTTTTCGCATTTTCAATCTGAGTCATTAAACTGGCTGCTTCAGTAACTTCAGCGTATAAACAAGAAGTTCAGGCCGGGTAGTAACAGCCCAGAATGGTTTTGCGCCGGGCACCGCTGACGGACGGCGTGCCTGCCGGTACCCGGTTGCAATGGGCCCAGGCCAGCCAGGCAAAAGCCAGGGCTTCCATGGACTGGCCGGGAATCCCGTAATCTTCACAGCGACTTACCGGCAGGCGTGCCCGTTGCGCAAGCTCCTGCAACAGGGGGCCATTGAATGCGCCACCGCCACAGGTAATGATTTCCTGTGTTTCGGGGGCATGGGCATGAATGGCGCTGGCAATGGTTTGGGCAGTTAGCGCGCGCAGGCTGGCCTGGATGTCAGGGGCGCTAATGTTTTGTTTGAAGTTGCCAAGCAGGGTATCCAGCCAGTTCGGGTTGAACAAGTCCCGGCCGGTTGATTTGGGTGGGGGCAGTGCAAACCAGGGTTCGGCTTCAAGTAAATAATTCAGCAATGCCTCGTTCACCGTACCGCAGGCCCCCCATTGGCCATCCCTGTCATATTCCTTGCCGGTATGGCGCTGGCACCATAAATCCATCAGTACATTGGCCGGGCCGGTATCAAACCCGTTCACTTCTTTTTCAGGATGCAAAATACTGATATTGGCGATGCCACCCAGATTCAGGACGGTAACAGGCCGTTGTGTGCCAAACAAGGACTGGTGAAAAGCAGGCACCAAGGGAGCGCCTTGACCGCCTGCGGCAATGTCCTTGCTGCGAAAATCGGCCACCACCGCAATGTGTGCCAGTTCGCTCAACAGGGCGGGTGCATTCAGTTGCAGGGTGTAGCCCAGTTCGGGGCGATGGCGTACGGTTTGACCGTGGGCGCCAATGGCCGTGATGTCTTCCGCTGTCAGCTGTGTTTGTTCCAGCAACTGTTTGCAAACCCTGGCATACAAACGGGCCAGTTCATTGGCGGCCAGGCTGGCTTTTTCCAATTCATTGAGCCCTGGCGCATTCAGTTCAAGAAAATGCTGTCTTAACAAAGCCGGCATGGGCAGGCTGGCCTGGGCAAGAATGCGGGGGCGTTGTGCGGGTGAAAAGGCGGCAATGATGCCATCGACCCCATCGGTGCTGGTGCCGGACATGAGCCCGATGAAAAATTGAGTGTCCTGTATGGCAGCCATATGCAATCTGAATTTGGATAAAAAGGTATAATTTAGCACTGAATCGCAGGAAAAAAGCGATAATAGCAGGTCTACCTGATTATCATCCCGGTTACATTCTGTTTCTGGGATGTTTATGTTTTGCATTGGATAAAGTTTTTATGTCATCTTCCGAATCACCTGTTTCTCCAGAAGTCCAGAATGACTTGCGCATTGTCTTGCGTGGGTGCGATGAACTGCTGGTCGAGTCAGAGTTTGCCAAAAAGCTGCAAAAGAGCCGTGATACCAATACGCCCTTGCGTATTAAACTGGGTCTGGACCCAACCGCTCCCGATATTCACCTGGGTCATACCGTTGTCCTGAATAAAATGCGTCAGCTGCAAGACCTTGGGCACAATGTCATTTTCCTGATTGGCAATTTCACTTCCATGATTGGTGATCCCAGCGGCCGTAACGCAACCCGCCCGCCACTTACCAAAGAACAGGTCGAGGAAAACGCAAAAACCTATTATGAACAGGCCAGCATGGTGCTGGATCCTGAACGTACTGAAATCCGCTACAACGCCGACTGGTGCGAACAGCTGGGTGCAAGCGGTATTATCCAGCTGGCCTCACGTTACACCGTGGCCCGCATGATGGAACGCGATGATTTCACCAAGCGTTTCAAGGGCGGTGTGCCTATTGCGGTTCACGAGTTTTTATATCCCTTGCTGCAGGGCTACGACTCTGTCGTGCTCAAGTCCGACCTCGAACTCGGTGGCACCGACCAGAAGTTCAATCTGCTGGTGGGCCGTGAGCTGCAAAAAGAATATGGCCAAGAGCCCCAGTGCGTGTTAACCATGCCCTTGCTGGTGGGTCTTGATGGTGTCGACAAAATGTCCAAATCCAAGAATAATTACATTGGCATTACCGAAGCGCCCGACTCCATGTTCGGCAAGCTCATGTCCATTTCAGATACGCTCATGTGGAGCTATTACGAGCTGCTTTCTTTCCTTTCCCTGGAAGAAATCGCCGACCTTAAAAAACAAACCGAAGAAGGGCGCAACCCGCGTGACATCAAGGTCATGCTGGCCCAGGAAATCATTACCCGGTTCCATTCCGCCAAGGCGGCCGAACAGGCTCTGGCCAATTTTGAGGCCCGCTTCCGTGATGGTGCCATCCCTGATGACATGCCTGAGATCCAGTTGCCGGGCGGCCCGTTGGGTATTGTCAAGGTGCTCAGGGAATCGGGCCTGTCCAGCTCCGGTTCCGAAGCCCAGCGCAATATCGAGCAGGGTGGTGTACGGGTTGATGGCCAGCGGGTTGAAGATAAATCCCTGCAGCTTGCAGCAGGTACTTATGTCGTGCAGGTAGGCAAACGCAAGTTTGCCCGCATTACTGTCAATTAATTGACTTCCATCTATTAACATCAGGTTTTATTGGGGGATCTATGAAGTTACTCAGTCAGTCAATCGTCAACGGCCAGGTTATACACCCACGTTATGCTTTTGGCAAACAGGATGCGGTGGCACATATTGCACTGTCCGATAATTTGAATCCGCACTTCTCCTGGGAGGGGGCGCCTGAGGGTACCCGGTCTTTCGTATTGATTTGCCGTGATCCGGATGTTCCCAGCAAATCAGACGATGTCAATCAGGAAGACCGTGAAGTACCGGCCGATTTGCCCCGTGTCAACTTCTATCATTGGGTGCTGGTTGATATTCCTGCCAGCGTGACATCCATTGAAGAAGGCGAGTTCTCCAAAGAAGTGACACCCAAGGGCAAGAACGGCCCCATTGCGCCTCGCAACATGCGCCAGGGCATCAATGACTACACGGCCTGGTTTGCCAATGACCATGACATGAAAGGCGATTACTACGGCTATGATGGCCCGTGCCCTCCTTTCAATGATGCACTGGTCCATCGTTATGAATTCACGCTTTATGCCCTGGATATAGAAACGGTTCCACTCGAAGGCCGGTTTAGTGCTGAAGATGTGCTTAAAGTCATCAATACGCATATATTGGCCAGCGATAGTATTACCGGGCTGTATACACTTAATCCTAAAGTGACCATTTAATTTTTTTGCCTTTTATAAATTTAGGAAAACACATGTTTGATCGTTCCCTAACCCTGGACAAAGTCGATCCCGAATTGTGGGATGCCATCCAGAAAGAAACCGTACGTCAGGAACAGCACATCGAGCTGATCGCCTCTGAAAACTACACCAGTCCTGCCGTCATGCAGGCACAGGGCACACAGCTTACCAACAAGTATGCCGAAGGTTACCCAGGCAAGCGTTACTACGGCGGTTGCGAGTTTGTGGACATTGCCGAGCAGCTGGCCATTGACCGTCTGAAAGAACTGTTTGGTGCCGAGGCTGCCAACGTTCAGCCCAACTCTGGTTCACAAGCCAATCAGGGTGTTTACATGGCCGTCCTGAAACCGGGTGATACCGTTCTGGGCATGAGCCTGGCTGAAGGTGGTCATCTGACACACGGTGCGTCTGTCAACGCTTCGGGCAAACTGTATAACTTCATTCCTTATGGCCTGGATGAAAACGAAGAGCTGAACTACGCACAGGTAGAGCAGCTGGCCAAAGAACACAAGCCCAAATTGATTGTGGCCGGTGCTTCTGCCTACTCATTGCGTATCGACTTCGAGCGCATGGCTAAAATTGCCCACGACAATGGTGCCCTGCTCATGGTTGACATTGCCCACTATGCCGGTCTGGTTGCCGGTGGCCAATATCCCAACCCTGTGCCCCATGCCGATTTTGTGACGTCCACGACCCACAAATCACTGCGTGGTCCACGTGGCGGTGTCATCATGATGAAAGCCGAGTACGAAAAAGCCGTCAATTCCGCGATCTTCCCAGGTATCCAGGGTGGTCCGTTAATGCACGTGATTGCCGGTAAAGCCGTGGCCTTCAAAGAAGCCCTGGCGCCCGAGTTCAAGGACTATGCCAAACAGGTTGTCCTGAATGCCAAAGTATTGGCCGAAACCCTGGTTAAACGCGGTTTGCGTATTGTGTCCGGCCGTACTGAAAGTCACGTCATGCTGGTAGACTTGCGTGCCAAGGGCATTACCGGTAAAGAAGCCGAAGCCGTTCTGGGTGAAGCACATATCACGGTCAACAAAAACGCAATTCCGAATGACCCTGAAAAACCATTCGTGACCAGCGGTATCCGTTTGGGTACACCGGCCATGACCACACGCGGTTTTACCGAAAAAGAAGCCGAGCTGACGGCCAACCTGATTGCCGATATCCTGGACAACCCACGTGATCCTGCCAATATTGCAGCGGTCCGTGAAAAGGTCAATCAGTTAACCGCACAGTTCCCGGTTTACAAATAAGTTGCTAACCAGCAACGCCTGCCCCGGCAGGCGTTTTACTTTAAGGTTTCGTTCAAATGAAATGTCCGTTCTGTGCTCATTCAGAAACCCAGGTGGTGGATTCCCGGGTTTCCGAGGATGGTGATACCATACGCCGACGCCGTCGCTGTCTGGATTGCGACCGGCGTTTTACCACGTATGAGCGGGTTGAGCTGACCATGCCAATCATTGTCAAAAGAAACGGAACGCGCGTAGAGTTTGATATTAAAAAATTGCATGCCAGTTTAAAGCTGGCCTTGCGCAAACGGCCGGTCTCCACCGAAGCCCTTGAGGCCGCTGTTGCCCGTATCCAGGAAGCCTTGCGGAACACGCCGGGCAAGGAAGTTTCCACTGGGCATATTGGGGAACTGGTCATGAATGAACTCAAACAACTGGACCAGGTGGCCTATGTGCGTTTTGCCTCAGTGTATAAAAGCTTTGAGGATATTGGCGAGTTTGTGAAGGCCATTCAGGAAATGCAGATGCCGGTCAATGCCGGTAAGCTGGAAAAGAAATAGGAAAGGATCTGTTTTGAGCCAGCCTGATGACTTTTACTGGATGAGCAAGGCACTGGAGCAAGCGGCTTCAGTCATGTTTGTAACTACCCCCAATCCGCGGGTGGGTTGTGTCATTGTTAAAAACCGGCAATTGCTGGGGCAGGGGGCTACTCAAAAAGCAGGTGGGCCGCATGCCGAAGTGTGTGCCATCCAGCATGCACGGGAAAACCGGCATGAGCTGGCAGGCAGTACTTTTTACGTCACTCTGGAGCCTTGCAGCCATTATGGTAAAACCCCACCTTGTGTGGATGCCATCATTGCCGCCAAGCCCGCCAGGGTGGTGATTGCCATGGCAGACCCCAATCCATTGGTGGGAGGCCGAGGGATTGCCAAACTGCAGGAAGCGGGTATTGAAGTACGCTGCAATCTGCTGTCCGAACAGGCACTGGCCCTGAATCCGGGATTCATTTCTCGTATGTTAAACGGTCGTCCATGGGTGTGGACCAAGCTGGCCTCGTCCCTGGACGGGCGTATGGCTTTGTACAATGGTCAGTCACAGTGGATTACCAGTGCCGCGGCGCGTGCCGACGGTCATTATTGGCGTGCCAGAAGCTGTGTGGTGTTAACCGGCTTGGGCACCGTTTTGCACGATGATCCGCTCATGACCGTGCGCTCCCTGGCAACCCCGCGCCAGCCTGTTCGCGCCATTATTGACAGCCGCTTTGCCGTACCGGAAACCGCGCGAATCTTCAATGGTGAACCGGTGTGGGTGTTTACGACTCATCTTGATGAAGCCAAGGCGGCGCGTCTGCTGGCCAAAAATGTGCAGCTTATTGTCATGCCTGAAAAAAATGGTCATGTGGATTTGGATGCCGTGCTGGCCTGGATGGGAAAACAGCAAATCAATGAAGTGCACGTAGAGGCAGGGCCAGGCCTGAACGGAGCCTTGTTACAGGCAGGTTTGCTGGATGAGCTGTTGCTGTACATGGCTCCTAAAATACTGGGTGATGCTCAGGGCCTGTTTCGTTTGCCTGTCTTGAGTGAACTGGATCAGGCTTATCAGTTTGATTTTTTTGAAACCCAAACCGTTACGCCCGATTTGCGTTTGCGTGCGCGTTTGCAAAACCGCTGGAATATGCTTTTGAACAGCGTTGTACATAACTAGAACCATCAAGGAAAAAATATGTTTACCGGAATTGTTGCTGCTGTGGGCAAAATCACAAATGTTGAACCCTTGGGAAGCACGGGTCAGGATGGCGTGCATTTAACCATCCATGCGCCCGGATTCAATATGGAGCAGACCAAATTGGGCGATTCCATTGCGATTCAGGGCGCCTGCATGACAGTGGTGAAATTTGCCGGGCAGGAATTTGAAGTGGATGTTTCCCGCGAAAGTCTGAACCGCACGGTTGGGCTGGATGCCGTGGGGGAAGTCAACCTTGAACATGCCCTTAAAATGGGAGACTCCCTGGACGGGCATATTGTGTCCGGCCATGTGGACGGCTTGGGTACGGTGGTGTCGTTTGATGCTGTGGGTGAGTCTCATGAGCTTAAGATCCAGGTGCCGATGGAACTGGCCAAATTCCTGGCTTATAAGGGTTCGATCACCGTAAATGGGATTAGTCTGACGGTAAACAGCGTGACTGATAATGACAGTGGTTGTCTGATCAGCATCAACATTATTCCCCATACCATCCAGAATACAACACTTCGCAATACCAAAAGCGATGATAAAGTGAATTTGGAAGTGGATATGATTGCACGATACGTGGAAAGGATGCTAAAATAGCAGATTAAGTTGGTGCTGTTTATTAAAATAGCGCTGGGCTGATAAACTGGTGCAAGGCCAGTTGTATGAAAAGGGTCGGTGGCCGAGTGGCTGAAGGCGCACGCTTGGAAAGCGTGTAAACGGAAACGTTTCGGGGGTTCGAATCCCCCCCAACCCGCCAAGGTTTTTAAGAAGCGCATTATTGTCAAAATAATGCGCGGTAGTGCTGAGTAGTTAACAGCAAAAAGTAGTGATTGTTCTTTAATAATTATTATTTGGAACTAAGCGCGCTTAGCGAAAACCGCTTCGGCTTTATTGCCGGCATTTTCATTTGCAGATGGCATCCATCGTCCGTAAATTCTGGAAATCATGCTCCAGTCTTTATGGCCCATTTGTTGAGCCACCCACATCGGATTCTCTCCTGCTGAAAGCATCATAGAAGCATATGTATGACGTGTTTGATAAGGTCGTCTATATCGTACCTGAGCTTCTTTCAGAGTTTGTGTCCATAATGTTCGTATTGGGGCATCACCAGTCCATCTTTCCCCTGTTGCTGGATCTAAAAAAACAGCTTTCCCTTTTTGGTAGGTAAGTTGCTTTTGAATAGATAAAGCTTCAATTGCTGGTTTAAGTAATTTTACCCTTCGGTAGCCAGATTTGGTTTTAGGAACTTCAGCAATACCATTACTTGCGGCGGTTATGACTTTAGATATCCGCGCTTGTTGACGCATCAAATCTATTTGTGACCAGTCTAAACCAACAAATTCACTTGTTCGTAGCCCCGTCCAAAAAAGAAATTGAAATTGTGCAGCTATTTCTGGATCAAAAGCAGACAGAATTGCTTTTTGCTCTTCTGGTGTGAACGGATCGACATCATCAAATTCTTTTGGTGTGTCTTTCTTTTGAAAACAGAAATCAAACATTATATTGATATCAAGTAAATCATCATCAACGGCATCAGTTAATGCTTTGCGAATAACGCTTTGAATATTGCTTAAGCGTTTATTACCACATCTCATCGGTCCTAGCCAGTCTTTGATATCTTTACGTTTTAGTTTGTTGAGCGCAAGATTTCCAAATTTAGGTATAAGCAAGTTTTCAACGATTTTTCTGTAGCCATCAAGTGTAGATGCTTTCAGTTTATGTTCTTGTGTTTCTAACCAAGTAGTTAAATAGTCTTGAGTTTTTATGTTTCTCATGCCTTATTTCTTTACATGAAAAGGTTATTCAGCTTTTGATAGAACCCTTTGGAAAAAGGATTCTATCAAAAGCGTAGAGTAAGGATCTACGCGAGGGAGATGATTTTGTCATCTTGAAATGTTTTTCGTTACTTTTATGTAACAAAAATATTTTCATCAATTATTATTGAGTTGATTCGGAAATTACCCGCCATTTCCGATATGTTGCATGCCTCTCGGCATTCGGCGCCTTTCTATAGGTCGCCAGTCTAGTTACGGTTGTGCTATCTCACATAGCCCGTATATAGGCTGGTTTTTCATCGGTTTTGCTTCAACCCCGATGTATTACAGGTTGCCGTTCAATCGCATTTCAATCTGTTAAGGATTGAAAGGGAGCGGTATTTATCGTTTCCTGATTGTAAAAGAACGCTGTTGTTACATTTTGTTATGTAACTGCATTGATGCTATTATCAATAACAAGTTGAAGGCTGTCAAGACAATATTTTCAAATGAGTGATATTCAAAATAAAAACGAACCAAATGCAAAAATAGAGTATTTTCCACCCATCAAGTCGGCATGTGACTGGTTTGGTGGAGTTTCTGCATTTGCTAAAGCACTGGGGATTTCACCCCAATTAGCTCATAGATGGGCGATAAAACAACAGGCGGTGCCGATTATTCGTTGTGTTGAAATTGAGGAGTTGACCGCGGGGATGGTTACACGAAAACAGTTGCGGCCAGATGATTGGTGGTTGATTTGGCCGGAGTTGCGCGATAAAGCATAAATTTTATTTTTGCTTGGACGTAAGCTTACTGTGGGCGGACAAAATAGTTGGGAACTGGGAGGGGTGGAAATGGGGTTTTTAAGGATTATTTAGGGGAGAGTGACAAAATAGATGGGAACTGGGTGTAGCGTCG
>LSQX01341913.1_pt2 | contig 59390 bp, 63 predicted proteins | sample 654561 | NCBI WGS metagenome assembly LSQX01 (sample SAMN04489861, study PRJNA283612) | anaerobic digester metagenome | isolation source: 4 biogas reactors fed with cattle manure at either 37C or 55C with and... | place: Denmark: Kongens Lyngby | collected 2014
GAGCAGCATGCCGTTACTTTTGCCGCCGGTTTGGCCCGGAAAGGCTTTCGTCCGGTGGTGGCAGTCTATTCTACCTTTTTACAGCGAGCCTATGACCAAGTTTTGCACGATGTCTGTATGCAGAACCTGCCGGTGCTTTTTGCCCTGGATCGTGCCGGTTTAGTCGGTGAGGACGGGGAAACACATCATGGTGTCTTTGATATCTCTTATCTGCGTCACATGCCTAACCTGTCAATTCTGTGTCCGCGGGATGAAAACTATTTACAGCATGCCCTGGTTACCGGGCTGCAGCATGACGGTCCGGTGGCAATTCGTTACCCGCGGGGTAAAGGATTGGGGGCAGCTATGGAAGCACCGCGTACTTTACCGTGGGGACGCGGTGAGCTGCTGCGCCAGGGACGTGATCTCACCATCCTGGCTGTAGGTACCATGGTGGCGCCGGCCTTGGCAGCTGCGGCCCGCTTAGAAAAGAAAGGTTTATCTACCGCCGTGATAGATCTGATCTTTATTAAACCACTGGATACAGAGCTGCTGCTGCAGGCTGCCCTCAACAGTCGTTATGGCCTGGTTACGGTGGAGGAAAATGTGCTGGCCGGCGGCATGGGTTCAGCAGTTTTAGAATTTTTGGAGGAGCATGGTTTAGGTAAAGTGCCGGTCCAACGCTTAGGGGTGCCGGATCAGTTTGTCAGCCATGGCGCCCGCTCCATTCTGCTGCAGGATGTTGGTTTGACAGAAGAAAATATTACTGCCGCCTGCCTTGATTTAGTCGACAGTAAGGGAAAAGTATCATGGGTCAAAAGCGTAAACGATTAGATGTTCTTCTGGCTGAGCGTGGTTTGTTTACCAGCCGTTCTGCTGCCCGGGCGGCGGTGATGGCCGGGCTGGTGTCGGTGGAGGGGCGGCAGGTAGATAAGCCCGGCACGCTGGTGGATGCTGCGGCCGAAATCATCGTTAAGGAGCTGCCGCGCTATGTCTCACGCGGCGGGTTAAAGCTGGAAAAGGCGCTTACCGTCTTTGGCATTGATTTAAGTGGACGTGTGGCCATGGATGTGGGTGCTTCCACCGGCGGTTTTACTGACTGTATGCTGCAGCATGGTGCCCGCAGGGTATATAGTGTGGATGTGGGTTACGGGCAGCTGGACTGGCGGCTGCGTCAGGATGAGCGTGTTATCTCCCTGGAAAGAACTAACATTCGCTATCTGGATCCTGAAGTGCTGTCAGAGCCGCTGCAGTTTGCCGCTGTAGATGTTTCCTTTATTTCGCTGGAGCTGGTACTGCCTGTGCTGCAGCGGCTGCAGGTGCCGGAAATAGCAGCCTTAGTCAAGCCGCAGTTTGAGGTTGGCAGGGGGCAGGTGGGGAAAAAAGGCGTGGTCCGTGACCCTGCCGCTCATCTGGCCGTGCTGCAAAAAATTGCTGCTTTGGCCGTCGAGCTGGGTTATGACGTGGCCGGTGTTACTTTTTCGCCAATCCGCGGTCCTGAAGGCAATATAGAATATTTGCTGCACTTACTGGCAGCTGAAGCCCCCGGTGCAGATAAAGCCGATTTGGCGGCGGTAGTAGCAGACGCGCATCAGGCGCTAACAGAAAAAAGGAAACCTGATCTAAGTGAAGAATAATTTGCTTAGGCAGGTGATAAAAAGTGGGCATTAAAGACTGGGTCCTGCTCGGTTTGCTGCTGTTGGTCTTTTTGGTTCGCTGGCTGAAAGGTCGTTCCGCCGGCATAGAGGGCAAAAAGGCGACCGCAGCCGGTGGCAAAGCTGTCCAAATCCTGGAAGCGGCCGGTTATGAAATTTTGCTTGTCAAACCAACCTTAACGGTCCAGATGGAGATAGACGGTCAGCCGCATTCCTTTACCCTGAAAAACGATTATTTAGTTAAACGTCATGGTCAGCGTTATCTGGTGCGGCTGAGACGCGACAATACACGAGTGCGCCTGCAGTCGAAACTGTGGCGCAGCAGTTTGCTGCGTGATGTGCTGGCCTTTCGCGCACGCGGCATCCTGATTTTACATCTGGAAAAAGAAACTCTGCAGGAAGTCCGCTTCCGGACTTGACAGGAGGAAAGAGATGAAAGCTTTGGGCATTGTCCCCAACTGGAAAAAGCTGAATAATGCTAAAATTATGGTAGAGCGCATCGCGGATTTTTGTCGTGCGCATGGTGTACAGGCCTACTTGGCTGCTTCCGAGGAACTGGAGCCGCTGGCAGGCCTGCCGGTGATAGCTGCCGCTGATTTTCCCGGCCGGGTAGACTTGGTACTTGTTTTGGGCGGCGACGGCACCATGCTGCGCGCAGCGCATCAGTTTTCCGGTACTAACCTGCCGCTGTTAGGCTTAAATTTGGGGCAGATGGGTTTTTTGGCAGAAGTGGAGCCGCCTCTGCTGGAAGAAGCCCTGCAGCTGCTGCTGCAGGGGAATTACCGCATTAACCACCGCATAATGTTGTGGGCACGTGTCTTTCGCGATGACCGCCAGCTGGTGGAGTATACTGCTTTAAATGATGTGGTGATCAGCAAAGGTCTTGCTTCGCGGATAATTTATCTTGATACTTATGTTAACGACAAGCATTTGGAAACATATCCCAGTGACGGTATTATTATCTCTACACCTACCGGTTCCACAGGTTATTCGCTGTCAGCAGGCGGCCCCATAGTTAATCCGGAATTAGATGTAATGATTATTACTCCCATTTGCCCGCATCTTTTACACCATCGTTCTGTAATTGTTGCCAGCAGTGAACGTGTTGTTATTCGTCCCTGGACAAGGGAGACAGAGGTAACGATTACTATTGACGGGCAGACAGGGGTTACACTGCAGGACAATGATGTGGTGCAGGTGACCCGGGCACCACTGACGACACCTTTGATTCAATTAGAAGGAACCGACTTTTATACTCTGCTGCATCAAAAGCTTACCAAAGTAATAACTTGGCAGCCGGAAAGGATGTAGGATGGTCATGTTACGCGTGTTGGAAGTTCGCAACTTGGCGTTAATTGATAATCTTACTTTTTATCCAGGTGCCGGCCTGAATGTCATTACCGGCGAAACAGGTGCCGGTAAATCGCTGCTGCTTAATGCCGTCAGCCTGTTATTAGGTGAGCGGGCCAGCAGCGACATTATTCGTACCGGCGAAGAAAGTGCCCTGATTCAGGCAGTTTTCACCTGTGCGGAAGACAATGACAGTCCGGAGGAGGAAGCGGAATTAATTTTCAGCCGTGAAGTGCGGCGGAGCGGTCCTAATGTTTGTCGTCTCAACGGCCGGGTGGAGCCGCTGTCACAGATGGCCGTCCGCAGCCGGCAGCTGGTTGATCTGCACGGCCAGAATACACAGCAGTCGCTGCTGCAGTCAGCTACGCAGCGTACACTGCTGGATGCGTACGGCGGGGAAAAGCTGGCGCAGTGCCGTGCTCAGGTGTCTTCATTATACCGGGAGCTGCAGCAGCTGCAGAAAAACTTGGCAGCCTTGGGTGGCGATGACGCGGCAGTTCTCCGGCAGGCTGATTTCCTGCGTTATCAACTGGCAGAAATTGAGGAGGCCAATGTATCGGCGGCGGAAGAGGAAGCTTTAGAAGTGCGTTGGCGTCGCCTTAACAATGCCCAACAGCTCATTGAACGTACGGCGGGTGTTTATGCAGCCTTATGTGAAGGTAGTTTTGACAGCGCCATTATGGATCAATTGGGGTTGGTGGAAAAAGAATTGGCGGCTGCTGCCGCCCTGGATGGTACGCTGCAGAATATACTGCAGCAGATCAGCAGTGCCGCTGAACAACTTATGGATGCGGCGCGTGAATTAAGATATTACCAGGAAGAGCTTAACCTTGATGAAACAGAACTGCAGGAAGTAAGTGAGCGGCTGGAAACTTACCGGCGGATTAAACAAAAGTATGGACCTACCATCAGTGATGTGGAAAAACTGGCAGCGGATATGCAGCAGGAATTGGCGGCTTTGACGGGCCGCAGCGCACAAAGAGAGGAATTGGCAGAGAAAATAGCGGCGACTGAGGCGGCTCTGGCACAGGCCGCGGCTGAACTGACAGTGCTGCGGCAGCAGACAGCCGAAAAATTAAGCAGTCGGATCAATGGGGCGCTGCAGGAGCTGGCGCTGCAGGGAGCAAAGTTTAACATTCTGGTGGCCCCGGCAGAGCAGTGCAGTATACATGGTTGTGACAAAATTGAATTTCAGCTGTCTGCAAACACCGGGGAACCGTTTCATTCACTGGCTAAAACTGCCTCCGGCGGAGAGATCTCCCGGGTGATGTTAGCCGTCAAAAGTGTGCTGGCGGCCGAAGACGCAGTAGATACGCTGATTTTTGATGAGATAGACGCCGGTATTGGCGGCTTAACGGTACGGGCTGTAGCGGAAAAACTAAAATCGCTGGCCGCACACCGCCAGGTGATCTGTGTCACGCATCAGCCGCTGATTGCCGCCGCCGCTGATCATCACTTTTATATTTATAAAGAAAGTACTAACAGTCGGACAGCCACCCGGCTTAAAAAATTGTCACCCGGCGAAAGGGAACAGGAGCTAGCACGGATGCTGGGTGGTGAGGACGGAGTGGCCTTACAGCACGCCCAGGAACTGTTGGCCGAGTATCAAAAGCTTTAAAAAAATATTTAAATAAAAAACGTACTCTATCACAAACTGATAAGAGTACGTTTTATTTATGTGCAAATTTTGCTGTCAGTATAACCAGATGATACAAGCATCTTATGTAAACTACAGTCGTATAAAAGATTTGCTGCGCGGTTATCTTAAACTTACATTCACTAAAAGTTTTTTTTGTGGAGGTGTTTGTCCAGCGATGTGATAAGGAGTGATAACTGCGTGAAAAGACGGTGGAGACGGCAAAGATTTGCTCTGCTGCTGCTGGGATTTTTGCTGCTGTTGGCAGCAGTATTTCCCTGGCGCATTTGGCTTGCTATGCAGAATGAAGTGCGGCTCCTTGAAGGCTGCCAATATTATGTAAACATAGCGAGTCCGCTTTCCATACATGTTAAAGGAGATAAGGCCGGCATCCTTACCCTCAACGGCAGTCCGGTCTCGGCGCAAAGCTGTAAATACAACTTAAGTTCTCCACTGCAGTTTAGCGCGCAAAATTTAGGTTCTGTTAACCTGGAGTTTAAACTGTTCGGTGTCATACCGCTGCGGCAGCTGACAGTTAATGTGCTGCCGGAAAAAAAGCTGATTCCGGGTGGCCACTCCATTGGCATCAAACTGCACAGTGAAGGAGTTTTAGTAGTCGGCCATCATCTGGTCCAAGGTCGGGGAGTGTCAGCTTCTCCGGCTAAAGAAGCAGGGATTGAAGTCGGCGATGTGCTCCTGGCCATCGAAGGGACAAAATTGGCAGACGCCAACCAGGTGGCAGAAGTAATTAACCAGCATAAAGATAAAAGCATCCTTACATTTCAGGTTAAACGTGGTGAGCGAATTTTTACCGCCGCTGTAAAGCCGCTGCTTTGTCAGGAAACCAACAGACCCCGTGTCGGCTTGTATGTGCGAGATTCGGCGGCCGGTGTCGGTACGCTGACTTTTTATGACCCTCAAACGCAGATTTACGGAGCTTTAGGTCATGTGATTACCGATGTTGACACCAACCAAGCCATTGAAATAAAAGACGGTGAAATTGTAAAAGCCAGTATAGTCAACATCAGGGCAGCGCAGCGCGGCTCTCCCGGAGAGAAAACGGGTGTTTTTCAGGAAGGCGAAGATTTAGCAGGTACCATTGAAAAGAATTGTCAATTTGGTATTTTTGGCCGACTTTCCAGCATCATGCCGGTGCAGGGCAGCAGCAGCAAAGCACTGCCAATAGCCCTGGCCTCTCAGGTTAAACCCGGACCGGCACAAATATTAACGGTGTTGGAAGGGACAACCATTGAAAGTTTTGACATCGAAATACAGCGAGTTTACAATCAATCCCGACCCAGTGATAAAGGGATGATTATAGAGATTACGGATGAACGTTTACTGGAGGCAACGGGCGGCATTATCCAAGGTATGAGCGGCAGTCCCATTATCCAGAACGGTAGGCTGGTGGGGGCAGTGACACATGTATTTGTCAATGATCCGACCCGCGGTTATGGGATTTTCCTGGAGTGGATGATTGCCGAATCCGGCCTGTTGTCAGCAAATGATGATAAGAATATCTAAAAATAAACACGTCTTGGGCAAAGACGTGTTTATTTTTATCGGCTTAGCGTAAGAAAAAAGTTTTAAAAATTATTCTAATTATCAGAAAGGTATTTCTATCCAAATGTCGAATAAATCCACAAGAAAACAACAACAGTTTTAAGATAAAGGAAGGAGAATAGGAGAATGATAAGAGTTTTTGTGGCTGATGACAACCGAGAATTTAGCGACTTATTAGTAGAATATCTGGAACAACAGCCGGACATCGAAGTTGTGGGTATTGCTTATAACGGTAAAGATACCCTGGAGTTAGTTTCAGAAGAACCACCTGATATCCTCCTGTTGGATATAATTATGCCGCATTTAGACGGTCTGGGGGTACTGGAGCAGCTCAATCATTTGCCTGAAAAACCTAAAGTCATTATGCTTACCGCCTTTGGTCAGGAGGATATTACCCGGAAAGCAGTGGAGCTGGGGGCGGCTTACTATATTCTCAAGCCGTTTAATATGGAAGTACTTGTGGACAGAATACGCTTATTGGGTAACGGTCAGCTTCCCGCGCCGGCTGTAGCTTCACTGACCCGGGCTGTAAAAAGGACCGGCCAAAGCCTGGAAGCTGATGTTACCAATATTATCCATGAAATTGGGATTCCTGCCCATATTAAGGGCTATCAATACTTACGGGAAGCGATTATGATGGTAGTGGAGGAAGTAGATTTGCTGGGCTCAGTTACGAAAGTATTGTATCCCCGCATCGCAGAAAAATTTGATACTACCAGTTCCCGTGTGGAAAGGGCCATCAGGCATGCCATTGAGGTGGCCTGGTCGCGCAACAATATTGATACCATTAAGAAATTTTTTGGCTATACTATTAATACGGAAAGAGGTAAACCTACGAATTCGGAATTTATAGCCCTGGTAGCGGATCGTCTGCGCCTTTCCGGCAAGGGGGTTCACTAACATTGCTGCAAGTTTGAGCGGCCTGCATCACAGCACAGGTCGCTTTTTTTATTGACTATCTCAGCCTGAATTGCTTGCTTGTTTTTAGAGAAAACGGCTGCCTGGTTTATTTTTTTAGCGTGAGTTACATAATAAGTAAAACGGAAGTAAGGAAAGCTGCGCATGAAATGGCATGTTAAAGTTCCTGCCAGGCTGCAGGGGCCGGTAAAAGCAGGCAAACGAACAAAAATATTGGTGGAACGTCTGGAACCGGGTGATATTGCCCTCATTGATCACCGGGATCTTGACGAGCTGGCGGCACAGTCACTGGTGGCTCAGAAAGTGCGCGCAGTAATAAATGTTAATAATTCCATTTCCGGACGTTATCCTAATAAAGGTCCCCAGGTGCTGTGGGAGGCGCGTATCCCGCATTTTGATTTGGCAGGCCCGGATTTAATGCTGAAAGTTCAGGATGGAGAGCGCTTAACCATTGTTAATGGTGGTATTTGGCGTGCACAGGAGCTGCTGGCTACAGCGCGTGAAGTTGATGAGGCTGTAATCAAACAGCAAACTGCCGTGGCCGAGGCAAATCTGGGTAATTTGCTGGATGCTTTTGTCCAGAATACCCTTGACTATGCCCGTCAGGAAAAAAAACTGATTTTAGAAGCTCTGGAAGTCCCACCGCTGCGCACTGCCTTTGCCGGCAAACATACATTGGTTGTGGTGCGCGGACAGTCTTACCGGCAGGATCTGGAGGCCATCAAGCATTATATTGCTGAAGTTAAGCCTGTTTTAGTCGGTGTAGACGGCGGTGCCGATGCTTTATTGGAGTTTGGTTATCAGCCGGACTTGGTTGTCGGCGATATGGACAGTGTTAGTGATCAGGCTTTAATTAAGGCAAAAGAACGGATAGTACATGCTTATCCCGATGGGCGGGCGCCGGGGATGGCCAGGATTGAGCATCTTGGTTTAACGGCGGCAGTAGTGAAGGCGCCGGGAACCAGTGAAGATCTGGCACTGCTGCTGGCCTATGAACTTGGTGCCAAGCTGATTGCGGCCATCGGCACCCATACTAACATGATTGATTTTCTGGAAAAAGGCCGCAGGGGTATGGCCAGTACCTTTTTGGTGCGTTTAAAAATAGGTGATCGTTTGGTAGATGCACGTGGAGTAAGTCAGCTTTATCACGGCCGTGTTTCCGGGCGCTCCTTAGTTTTGTTAACTTTAGCTGCCGGTATTCCGGTCTTAGCTTTAGCCATTACGAACCCGACAGTACGGCATCTTTTTCGTTTAATTGCCTTACGTGTTCGCCTGGCCTTATAAAGGAGGAGGTAGTATGTTTCGCCTGCGGGACCATATAGTTTCGCTGGTAGCAGTATTTTTAGCCCTGGGACTGGGCATTATCATCGGCACCGGTTTCAGTGAAGATATGCTGGTTACCCAGCAGCGTTTACTGATTGAGCAGCTGACAAGTGATTTTCAGCTCATGCGGCAGGAACGTTCCCAACTGCAGGCCAACATCCAGGCACTGACACGGGATTTAAGCTTGTGGGATCAATATCACCAGGCCCTCTATCCTCACATTGTGGCGGGAGCATTGAACGATAAAAAGATTGCCCTTATTTATCATGCAACCAGCATTCCACAGGATTTACTGACACTGCTGCAGGATGCCGAGGCAGAGTTGTGCAGCGTGATCGGCATCGCCGAAAAGACTGTACTGGGCACAGAGACAAAAAATGTGGGAAGAGCTCTCGCTTCCCTTACTGCGGCAGGCAGCTGCAGTGAGGCTGAAGAAAAGCAGCTGGCTGATTTTCTCGCCCGGGAAGTGATCACAATAGACATACAGTCGGCGGCCAGACCGGATACGCTGCTGCTGCTGGTCGGCGAGCGCCAGGCGCTGGACCAAAGAATGCTTACAGAGTTAAGCCAATGCTGCCGGCAGGGCAGCATTAACCTGGTTGGTTTAGAGTGGAGCAGCATTAAAAATTCCTGGTTAACTGAACTTAAAAAGCAGGGTTTTTCTACGATAGATAATGTTGACACTGTCTTTGGACAGTATTCATTACTCTCGGTTTTACAGGGCAGCAGCGGCAATTTTGGCATTAAACAAGCTGCCGAGGAGTTTATTGCCAGTTTTCAAGGAGGCTAAAATGCAGGTATCTGCCATTATTCCGGCTTATAACGAAGCAGCAGTTATTGGCGCTACGATTCGGGCCCTGCAAAAAATTCCTGAGCTTGCTGAGATTCTAGTTATTGATGACGGTTCCGAAGATCTAACGGCGGCGCAGGCGTTGTTGGCCGGTGCTGCTGTGCGCAGGCTGCCGCAAAACGTGGGCAAGGGGGGAGCACTGCAGGAAGGGGTACGCTTAGCGCAGGGTGAAATTCTCTGTTTTGTTGACGCGGATTTAGGCCAGTCGGCAGTAGAATTTAGACATTTGCTTCGGCCTGTTTTAGCAGGTGAGGCCGACATGACGGTGGCCGTCTTTCCTCCGGCCGCACGGCCTGGCGGTTTTGGTCTGGTGAAAGGGCTGGCCGGTTATGGCGTCAATAAACTGGCCGGTTATCAGTCCCTGGCGCCCCTTTCCGGTCAACGTGTGCTGCGCCGCGAGGTATGGGAAAGCCTGCAGACACTGCCCTTTGGTTTTGGGGTGGAAGTAGGTTTAACGGTAGAATGTTTGCGCCAGGGATACCGCCTGCAGGAAATCCCGGTGCAGATGACACACCGGGAAACGGGACGCGATCTGTCCGGTTTTAAGCACCGGGGCAGACAGTTCCTGCATTTACTGCGGACATTAATACAGCTCTGGGCCGGCCGGGGTGTAAAGGTCTAATGGCCGCGGCTGTCTATCTGCTGCTGGGGCTGGGCGGGGCGCTGGTAATGATACCGCTGTGGCGTGGGGTCTTAATGTTGGCCGGGCATCGGCAAAGAAATTATCTCAGGCAGGAAATCCCGCAGAGTATGGGCGCCGTTTTTCCGCTGATTTTTTTTGTGGCGGCAGTGTGGGCACAGCAGGCAGGATTATTGACGGCTGCCGTCGTCTGGCGGGTGCTGCTTACTGCCGGCGGGCTCGGCCTGGTGGGCCTGGTTGATGATCTCTGGGGTGACAGTAGGGCTAAAGGTTTTCGCGGTCACCTTAAGTATCTGCTTAAAGAGGGTCAAATAACAACCGGTTTATTGAAAGCGGTGTTGGGTTATCTCATTTCTGCCGCCGCTGTGTGCGGACTGCCGGATTTTAAACTGCTGCTTTGGGGACGGGCTGCCCTGGTAGCATTGTCTGCCAACCTGTTAAATTTAGTAGATTTGCGGCCCGGACGGGCTTTAAAAGTTTTCTTTGTGCTGGCTTTTTTATCTGTCTGCCTGGTGCCTGGGGAAACGGCTGTCCTGCTGCTTTTTCCCTTTTTGTTGGCTGCCTTAGTCTATCTGCCGCAGGATCTGGCAGCACAGGGCATGTTAGGTGATGCCGGAGCTAATGTTCTCGGCGGTGTGCTGGGACTTAATCTGGTGTTAAATGCTCCTGCTCTGTGGCAGCTGCTTTATTTCACTGTCTTAGTGCTGATACACTTGTTAACAGAAAAAATATCCTTGTCCCGGCTGATAGCAGAAAATAATTTTTTATCACTGCTTGACCAACTGGGTCGTACGGAAAGTAAGAAATAAGCTGAGGGAGGCAGAGCCGGTGCCATGTTTAGTCGCCGTGTAGCAGTTGTTCGGGCTGTACATGCCCAATCATCCCAGCATCAAGTGCTGGAAGTACAGTATGGAGAGACAAAGGCTCAGGCCATTAACTATCCGCCTTTAACCGGGGCGGCTGCTCCCGGTGATCATGTTTTAATCAATACCATGGCTGAAGAATTACAGCTGGGCAGCGGCGGCTACCATTTTGTACTGGCCAATTTAGCAGCTTTAGAGCATACCAGTCAGGGCAGCGGTCATATTATGAAGTTGCGCTATACGCCACAGCAGATCCGGGTGCTCGCTGCAGAAGAGGAAGCTTCGCCCCATCATGCGCTGCTGGCAGAAGTAGATTCTGTGGCCGGGATGCCGGTAATTGTCGCTGAACTGCACAGTATGCTGGCACCGTTCTGTCTGGCGCTGAAAGCAAAAAAGCCTGCGCTGCGCCTGGCCTATCTGATGACAGACGGCGGCGCTTTGCCGGCTTTTTTCAGCAATACTGTACGGGTGTTAAAAGAACGTCAGATAATATGCGGCGTCATCACCGCCGGGCACGCTTTTGGCGGTGATTTGGAAGCTGTCAATATTTACAGCGGCCTGCTGGCGGCCAGGCATGTTTTAGCTGCCGATGTAACGGTGGTTTGTATGGGTCCCGGGGTGGCAGGCACCGGTACTCCCTTCGGTTTCAGCGGCATGGAAGTTGCAGATAACCTGAATCGGACTTATAGTTTAGAGGGGCGGCCCATTGTGCTGCCGCGGCTGAGTTTTGCCGATCGCCGCCGGCGTCATCAGGGTATCTCACATCATACTCTGACAGTATTAAGCAGAGGAGCACTGGTACCGGTGGATGTACCGTTGCCGGTTTTGGCCGCTGAGGAAAATGAGCTGCTGACACGACAGCTTACAGCGGCCGGCCTGGACAGCAAACATCACATTTTTTGGTACGATGATCTAACACTGGCGCCCTTAGCCGCCGAGCAGCATTTGTGCCGCACCATGGGACGCTCTTTGCCCGATGATCCTGCTTTCTTCCTGGCGGCAGTGGCGGCGGCTGAGCATGTCAGTTTATTGACAGAGAATTAATTAATCTGCAGGGTAATAAATTCGTGTAAGGTTAAATTCCGGGGCAGGGTGCGCAAAAAGCAGCGTAGTTCACGAATTGTGCCAAAAAAATGGAATGAATTTCTTTGCGCCAAGATTTGCATTACTTTACCTCCCGTTAGGACCTGCCTGTCGTGCTGCGCTGTGGCGTGTGCTCAGGTTGTCCCCTTTATTAGTTTGTAACTTATATGTGTTCAGTGGTAAAATTATGACTGGGAGGTGCACAATGGAGGAAAGGACTGTTTCCCGAACTACCATTTATGAAGGTAGAATTGTTAAGCTGTATCTGGATGAAGTAGAATTAAGTGACGGCAAACGGGCCAGCAGGGAAGTGGTGGAACACAGCGGTGCGGCAGCCGTTTTAGCGCTTACCAAGGCGAGGGAAATTTATTTGGTGAAGCAGTTTCGCAAGCCGGTAGAGAAGGCATTGTGGGAAATTCCGGCGGGTAAACTGGAAGCGGGAGAAACGCCCTTAGCCTGTGCGCAGCGGGAACTGGCCGAGGAAGTTGGTCTGCAGGCCAATGACTTCCGCCTGTTAGCAGCTTTTTACACCTCACCCGGTTTTGCTTCAGAAAAAATTTATGTTTATTTGGCCACGGGACTGTCTGTCCAAAATGATGTCCAGCCCGATGAGGAGGAAAGATTGGCAGTCAGGCGCGTACCCTTAGCCGCAGCGGAACAGATGATTCGTAACGGAGAAATAGAAGACGCCAAAACTATAGCTGCTGTGCTTTTAGCGGTCCAGCTGGGGCTTGCCCGCTAAGTCATATCTCTCCTGCCGTCTGCATAAAATGAGCCAGATGGACAGGAGGGAAGGCAGAGTGAGGCAGAAAAGACAGAACAGTGTGCGTGAGCATTTGGAAGAAAATTTAGGGATGTATTTTTTTGTGCTCCTCATTTTTACCCTGGGTATCATTGCCGGTACACTTTTTACACGTTTTTTAACGTCAGAGCAGGTTGCGGAATTAAAGCAAATCTTCTTTAATTTTTTTGATTACCTGACACTGCAGGAACCACTGAATCAGGCTTTAATTATTCGCCGCTCCCTGCTGCAGCACGGTATTTTTTTACTGGTGATCTGGTTGAGCGGTAGTCTCTTTTTTGGTTTTCTGCTGGCCATTGGCTGCATTTTTTATCGTGGTTTTTCCCTGGGTTTCACTGTCGGTTTTCTGATCCAGCAGAGTGCTTTGCCCGGTATTCTCTTTGCCCTGGCCGCAGTTGTGCCGCAGAATATTGTCTATGTACCGCTGACTATAGTGGCCGGCGTTTTTGCCATTTCTTCTTCCCTGGTCCTGCTGCGCAGTCGTGTGCGCAGACAATCCCTGCCGTCCGGCTCCTTCCTGATGCAGTACACCGTTTTAGTGCTGCTGCTGGGAGTCTGCCTGTTGGTGGGGACTTTGGTGGAGACCATGATTACGCCTGTTTTTATGCGGGCAGTAGCATCTATTATTTAAGAAACGGGAGGTAGGGAGATGGTTTATTTTCGGGGGAGAAAACTGACGCGTCTGCTACTGACTTTTTTACTGCTGCTGTTGGTACTGCCTTTGCTGCAGTATTATGTGCTGCGTTTAGTGCAGCCTGAAGCAGTCAGCTTTCGTGAACCGCGGGGGGCAGCCCTGAAAGTCTCCACAAATATCACGCAAAGTGTGAGCAGCCTACCTGCTGTGACACGTTTTTTATACTATTTACATGATTTTTACCAAAACGGGTTATGATTTTTTTTAAACAAGAGGATTTAAGCATGATTTTGACGAATGATTTCCGAATATAGGCAATATAATTAAAGCCCTGACGGCACTGCTGCTGATAACTAATTGTATCGTTGAACAAAAGGAGAGCACAGATGGAGAAGACATTACGGGAATTTATTAACTATTTAGCTGTAGAAAGAGGTCTGTCTAATAATACCCTGGAAGCATATAACCGGGATCTGCAGGCATTTTGTCAGTATTTACAGCGTTTTGGTGTTGTAAAAATTGAAGAGGTAACACGCAATAGTATTGTTGGTTACTTAAGGGAATTACAGAAAAAAGGTCGCGCTACAGCTACTCTTTCCCGTAACATGGCTTCTATTCGCTCCTTTTATAACTTCCTTTTTCAGGAACGGCGGGTTATGGAAAACCCTGCCGCAGATTTATCCTCACCGAAGATTGAGAAAAAGCTGCCGCGTGTTTTAACAACGGCGGAAGTAGATTTGCTGCTGGAACAGCCGGATCTACAGCAGGTCGGCGGTCTCCGGGATAAAGCAATGTTAGAAGTTATTTATGCTACCGGGGTGCGGGTTTCAGAATTGATCTCCCTTAATACCCTGGATATTAATTTGGAAGCCGGCTTTTTGCGCTGCACCGGTAAAGGTTCCAAAGAAAGAATTATTCCCTTAGGGTCCGTGGCTGTTCATCATCTTAATACATACTTAAAAGCAGGAAGACCCAAACTGGTGCGGGAGCGTTCTGAACCGGCACTGTTTCTCAATCTGCAGGGAAGACGGTTAACACGTCAGGGCTTCTGGAAAATTTTAAAGAAGTATGCCCGGCAGGCCGGAATTACCAAAGAGATAACGCCGCATACAATCCGTCACTCTTTTGCCACACATTTATTAGAAAACGGAGCAGACTTACGTTCGGTGCAGGAAATGTTGGGACATGCCGATATTTCGACAACGCAAATTTATACCCAGGTAACGCAGCGCAGGCTGCGGGATATCTACAATAAAACCCATCCCCGGGCATAATTAAGGAGCGGGCGCAGATGATTAAAAGAGTGATCATGGTAGTTTTAGATAGTGTGGGCGTGGGTGAGCTGCCAGACGCCCATCTGTATGGTGATGCCGGCAGCAATACTTTGGCCAACACAGCGAAAGCCGTGGGCGGTCTGAAACTGCCCTGGCTGCAGTCGCTGGGCTTAGGCTGTATTACAGAGATAGCGGGAGTGCCTTGTGTACAGCAGCCGCGAGCCGCCTATGGCAAAATGGCGGAACGTTCACAAGGAAAAGATACAACCACCGGACACTGGGAAATGACGGGGATTATTATGACAAAAGCTTTTCCTGTGTTCCCCTACGGTTTTCCGCCGGAAATTATGGAGCCCTTTAGTAAAGCCATTGGCCGCTCATATTTAGGTAACATTAAAGCTTCAGGAACCGAAATCATCGAAGCCTTGGGAGAAGAACATCTGCAAACGGGTCGGCCCATCGTTTACACTTCTGCTGACAGTGTTTTTCAAATTGCCGCCCATGAAGAAGTAGTGCCGGTGGAGCAGTTGTATCAGTGGTGTGAAATTGCCAGGGAATTGTTAACGGGTGAGTATGCCGTGGGGCGTGTCATTGCCCGGCCTTTTATCGGAGAACCGGGTAATTTTCAGCGCACGGCCAGGCGCCGGGATTATTCGTTGGCACCTCCCCGGGAGATGCTGTTAGATAAATTAAAGGCTGCCGGACATGAAGTAGTGGCCTTTGGTAAGATTAATGATATTTTTGTCGGTCGGGGTATTACTACAGCTATCCATACCGAAAACAATGATCATGGGATGGCGGCCCTGCTGCAGGCGCTGGACCGATACCCGCAGGGCCTGCTCTTTATTAACCTGGTGGATTTTGACATGGTGTACGGTCACCGCAATAATGCTGAGGGTTATGCCCGGGCTTTGGAGCGTGTTGATGGCCAACTGCAGGCTGTGACCGAAAAAATGACTGAAGAAGATCTGCTGATTATCCTGGCAGATCATGGTTGTGACCCTATTATCCCCCATACCGATCATACCCGTGAGTATGTGCCTTTGTTAGTTTACGGCGCGCAGGTCAGACCGGGGCCGCTGGGTGTACGTGAGACTTTTGCTGATGTCGGGGCTACGGTTGCCTGCTTATTTGGCGTGGCACCATTGGGAGAGGGTACAGATTTTATGCAGGAACTGGGGTTGAAGTGCAGTGAGAATTCTGGAAATCATTGAAAAGAAACGCGACGGTTTGGCGCTGACAGCAAAGGAAATCCAGCAGTTTGTGCAGGCTTATATGGCCGGTGAAATTCCTGATTATCAGGCTGCGGCGCTCTTAATGGCCATTTTTATCCGCGGCATGAATCACGAGGAGACGGTGGCGCTGACAGATGCGCTGGTTCACTCCGGCGAGATTCTGGATTTTTCCGCTTCCGGCCGCCTGGTAGCCGATAAACATTCTACCGGAGGCGTGGGTGACAAAACTACTTTGGTACTGCTGCCTTTGGCCGCCGCCGCCGGTGTCACCATCGCCAAAATGTCGGGGCGGGGTTTAGGCCATACCGGCGGTACCATCGATAAGCTGGCCGCCATACCCGGTTTTCGGACAAATTTAACGCAGGAAGAATTTTTGGCACAGGTGGATGAACTGGGAGTGGCCTTGACGGGACAGACGCCGCATTTGACACCGGCTGACGGACAGCTGTACGCACTGCGGGATGTTACAGCCACCGTGGACAGCATTCCGTTAATAGCTTCTTCGGTGATGAGTAAAAAAATTGCCTCCGGCGCCCAGAGTATTGTTTTAGATGTCAAAATGGGCAGCGGTGCCTTCATGCGTGATTTGGAGGGGGCGCGGGAATTGGCACGGACCATGACTGCCATTGGCACAGCCTTAGGCAGAAGGACGACAGCCTTTATTACCGCCATGGAGCAACCGCTGGGCAGGACGGTGGGCAACCATCTGGAAGTGGTGGAAGCTTTCGAAACATTACATGGACGGGGACCGGCAGATTTAACGGAATTGGTCCTGACCTTAGCGGCGGAGATGCTGCTGGCCGGCAGCCTGGCGTCATCGCACGAAGAGGCGCTGGCCAAGTTAAACACTTTGTTAGAGGACGGCTCGGCGCTGGAAATGATGCGGCGATTTATTGCAGCCCAGGGAGGAGATCCGGCGGTGGTTGATGAGCCGGCAAGGCTGGGAACACCGTGCTATGCCAGAGAAGTGCGTGCTGTGACAAGCGGCTACGTAACCCGTCTGGATGCCCGCAAAGTAGGACAGACGGCAGTGCTGCTTGGTGCCGGTCGGGAACGCAAAGATGCGGAGATAGACTTGCTGGCCGGTATCAAACTGCACAAGAAGATTGGTGATTATGTAGAGCAGGGTGATTTATTGGCAGAAATCTTTACCGGAACTGAAGAAAAACTGCCTGCAGCCGCGGCAGAAATAACTGCTGCTTATGAATTTGCAGCACAAAAGCCCGCGGCCAAACCCTTAATCATAGAGCGTTTTGCCGCAGATAAATTGTAAATACCGACCTTAGTCGGTATATTTTTTTTTCGCGGCTAGAAAATAGGAGTAATGAGAACTTTCAACTGGGAGGCAATGTGATGAAAAACAAGCTAATAACGACGGTTATGGTAATAAGTCTTGTTTTAGTAAGTGCCATGCCTGTTCATGCTGTCGAATTTGAATTCCAGTCCGGTGCCCAACTGTTAATGGATCTGGCCAGCGGCGAAATACTATATGAAAATAATACTCACGAAAAAATGTATCCGGCCAGTATTACTAAAATCATGACCATGCTGTTGGCTATGGAAGCATTGGAGAGCGGCAAAGTAACATTAGACGAGATGATCCCCATCAGTGAGCAGGCAGCAGCCCATGGCGGCTCACAAATTTTTCTTTCTCCCGGGGATCGTGTTTCTTTTACGGACTTGATGATCGGCATTGTGGTCGGTTCAGCCAATGACGGCGCCTGGGCGCTGGCGGAATATTTGGCAGGTTCAGTAGATGCATTTGTTGAGCAAATGAATGCCAAGGCGCAGGAGCTGGGCATGAAAAATACACATTTTGTTAACCCTCACGGTTTACACGACGAAAATCATTATACGACGGCCTATGATGTTGCCCTCATGTCCAGGGAACTGACTAAATATCCCCAGATTCATGAATGGGCTACCATCTGGATGGACGAAGAGTTTCTGAAAGGTAAAATCAAAAAAGCAGAAGGTGTTTACCTCAGCAATTCCAATAACCTGGTGCGGTATTATGACGGTTGTACCGGCTTAAAAACAGGCTTTACCAATGAAGCCGGCAACTGTGTTGCTGCTACTGCCAGGCGTGAAGAGACACATTTATTGGCGGTGATTATGAAAGCGCCGGGTCGTCCCGTACTTTTTAACGAAGCACGGGAACTTTTAAACTGGGGTTTTGCCAACTACCAAAGTGTACCCATTATTGAAGGCGGCGCAGTAGTAGGTAAGCTGCCGGTGGATAAGGGACAGCTCACCATGGTGGAAGTTGTGGCCGCAGAAGATCTGGCACTGCTGCTGCCGAAAGGCAGTGGTGACGATTATGAGCGGCTGGTAGAGCTGCCGGAACGCCTGCCTGCCCCGCTGACTCCCCAAAAAGCAGTAGGCAAACTAATAATTAAGTCCGCCGACGGGGAGGAACTGGGCAGTGTCTCCCTGGTACCAAAAGCAGAAGTGGCACGTGCCACCTTTACTACTTTCTTCAGCCGCTGCCTCAGCAGGTGGCTGCAGTTTGACCGCCATTAAAAACACAAGCCGTAAGCAAACAAAAAGCAAACAAAAGAGCAGCCGACAAGAGCGAGGTCCGGTCAGTTCCGGCCTCTTTTTTTGCGTGTCAGGGGACGGTTCCTTGTCACACTTGGTTGTCCGGTTACTGTGAGCGGAAAGTGGCTCTATAAGCAGGAATTACCAATTTAATGTGGAATAGAAAGAAAGAATTAATCGACAAAGAGGAGGAGCCTGTGTGCAAGTAAAACTGAAGAGGACAGGCAGTACTTTAATTGTGCAGATGATGGGGGAGTTGGACCATCATGCTGTTGACGCCATGCGGGAAAAAATTGATGTGAAACTTTTGCATGAGGACATTAAAAATATACTGTTCGACTTTCAGGGTGTAAATTTTATGGACAGTTCGGGACTGGGGATGATTTTAGGTCGTTATAAAATTGTGTCGGCAAAAGGCGGCAAAGTCTTGGCCTGCAGCCTTAATCCCCGGGTCAGGCGGATTTTTGAGCTGGCAGGGCTGGAGAACAAGATTCCTGTCTTTAGCAGTAAGCAGGATGCCTTAGCAGGTGCGTAGGGGGGACGCAGATGGATAATTATATGAGACTGGAAATACCCAGTAAATCACAAAATGAAGCTTTTGCCCGCGTTGTTGTCGCCGCTTTTGCGGCACAGGTAGATCCGACCATTGACGAAATAAGCGATGTAAAGACGGCAGTTTCCGAAGCTGTGACTAATGCCGTCATTCACGGCTATGAAAATGGACCGGGGACGATTGTGATTGCTGCCACGCTGGAGGGCTCCCGTTTAGAAGTTACCATTATAGATTATGGCGTGGGAATTGCCGATATCGAAAAGGCGAGGGAACCGCTGTATACATCAAAACCGGAGCTTGAACGCTCAGGGATGGGTTTTACAATTATGGAGAACTTTATGGACTCCTGTCATGTGGTTTCGGAGCCAGGCAAAGGTACGACTGTTACTTTGGTAAAGACTTTTAGCCGGGCGGATGACACGGAGGCCTAAAAGTGCCGATAGATGATTCTTTTAACAAGCATCTGCCTCTGGTCCATAGTTTGGTAAAACGATACCAAGGTGAATACGCGGAGAGCGATGACCTGTTTCAGGTAGGCTGTATTGGTTTACTTAAAGCGCTGAGAAACTATGATCAGAGCCGCGGCACAGCATTTGCGACCTACGCAGTACCGGTTATCGCCGGCGAAATTAAAATGTATCTGCGCGGACAGGGCAGCGTCAAGTATAGTCGGGCCATGAAGCAAACAGCCGGTCGGGTGAAAAAGGTGCGCGCAGCTTTGGAACAGCGCCTGGGGCGCCAGCCTACCTTAAGTGAACTGGCAAAGGTTTGTGCCCTGCCGCAGGAAGATTTGTTGGCGGCTTTAGAAGCTGCGCAAACTCCCCTGTCCTTGGACAGTGAGGAAACGGAGTTGGCTGTAACGCCTGCGGAAGCTGAAGCGGTAGTTGATCGGGTTGCTTTAAGTCAGGCTTTGTCCGGATTGCCGGAGCGGGAAAGACAAATTATGCTCTACCGCTTCTTTAAATATAAAACGCAGCAGGAAGTAGCAGAAATTTTAGGTTTATCGCAAATGCATGTTTCGCGTTTAGAACGTAAGGTTTTACAGCGGTTAAAACAGCAGCTGCTTGGCGAAGCAGACGGTCTCAGCTAGAGGCCGTTTTTTTTTCTGACTGCAGATGCGCCGACTTCCCAGGTGCATTTCTTCTCAGCAAATGGGGAAAACTAGCCACTAACTGAGGAGGTGAGGCGATGTCTGTTGCCAAAATTATAGAACTGGTCGGCGAATCCAGTAAAAGTTTTGAGGACGCTGTAAAAAATGCAGTGGCGGAAGCCGCCAGGACTATTGAAAACATTACAGGAGTGGAAGTCCATAACTTAACGGCACAAGTTAAAGATGGAGAAATTGTGGAATACAAAGCAAATGTCAGATTAGCTTTTGGGGTGAAGAGATAATTTTCAGCAGTAAAAGCAAATGGTTAATCAGCCCTCCTGTTATTGCGGAGGGTTTTTATCACCGGAAAAAGGATGGTGCGCATGGTACGCAAACAGCCTGGTCCACCGGAAAAAGTAAGTCCCCGCCTGCAGGAAAATCTTGATTATCTGCAGGAGAAATTGGGTATCGGTATCAACATCGATATTTTACGCAAAGATTTAAACCTCGGCGGTAAAGCTGCAGCCATGCTCTATGTCGATGGTCTAACTAACGGCGAGGTTGTAGTGCTGCTGCTGCAAAAACTGAGTACCCTGACTTATGCGGAGCTTTGTCCGGATCCCTGGCAGAAGTTAATGACACAAAGGATCCCGCATATGGAAATGGAAAGCAGCGACAGCCTGCCGCAGCTGATCGATGAAATGCTGGCAGGACAGCTGCTGTTGTTATTAGACGGAGAACGGGAAGCAATCCTGATTGATACGCGTACCTATCCGGCGCGTAATCCGGAGGAGCCGGATATGGAACGCTTAACACGCGGTTCCCGTGATGGTTTTGTGGAAACAATGATGTTTAATGTGGCCTTAACACGCCGCCGCATCCGTGATCCCGGTTTGCGTGTGGAGGGCTTCCGCCTGGGGCGTCGTTCCAAAACTGATGTTGCCCTGATGTATATTGAAGATATTACCAACCCTGCTTTAGTGGCAGAGGTCAGAAAGAAGCTGGAGCAGATTGATGTAGATGGTCTGCCCATGGCGGAAAAATCGGTGGAAGAATTTATTACCCACAGTAAGTGGAACATTTTCCCCCTGGTACGCTATACGGAGCGGCCGGATGTGGCAGCCCAGCACCTTTTTGAGGGGCATATATTAATCTTTACCGATACTTCACCGGCTGCCATGATTTTACCGGTGACAATCTTTCATCATTTACAGCACCCCATGGAATACCGGCAAAATGTTTTTACCGGTATTTATGTACGCTGGATACGTTTTTTTGCCGTCCTGATGTCAGTCTTTTTGGCTCCACTTTATCTGCTGTTTTCACAGCAGCCGGCATTACTGCCGCCCTTCCTGAGTTTTATTGGTCCTAAGGAAGCAGGCTCGATACCGCTCTTTATTCAGTTTATTATTGTACATTTTGGTATAGATTTAATTCGTATTGCCGGGATTCATACCCCCACACCTTTGGCTACCGCTCTTAGTTTGATTGCTGCCCTGTTGATCGGGCAAATCGCCATTGATGTAGGTTTGTTTACCCCGGAAGTGTTGTTGTACGGTGGCTTAGTGGCAGTCGGTATGTTTGCCACGCCCAGTTTTGATTTGAGTCAGGCTAATCGTTTAGTGCATCTGCTGATGTTAATTCTCACCGGTTGTTTTCAGCTGCCGGGCTTTTTGGCGGGGCTGGCCGTGATCCTGTTGAGGCTGGTGACGACTAAATCCTTTGGCGTACCTTATCTCTGGCCTTTTTTACCTCCTAATTTCAGAGGCATTGCCAGTACGATTTTACGGCAGCCTGTTCCCATCGAAAGAACTCGTCTTACTGTTTTGCAGCCTGCAGATCAGGACAGGGTACCGCCGAAAAAGGAATAAAGAAAGAAGCAGAAGCAAATAAAGTTTAAAGCGAAGGTGTTAACATGAGTGTAACAGTAGGAATACCAAGAGCTTTGCTCTATTATCATTATTACCCTGCCTGGAAGGCTTTCTTCCGGACACTGGGAGCGCAGGTCGTCTTGTCAGATGAAACAACAAAATCCATTGTTAACAGCGGAGTGCGGACAGCAGTCGATGAAGCTTGTCTGCCTGTTAAAATTTTTCTGGGACATTTAGCTAACCTGCGTGATAAAGGTGTAGACTATATTTTTATACCCCGTGTCGTTTCTGTGGAGCCCAGGAAATATCTTTGTCCTAAATTTCTTGGTTTGCCGGAAATAGCGCGGTTTTCCGTGGCTGACTTGCCGGAGTTATTAACGGTGGAGATTAATGTGCAGCAAAAATACCAGGAGACCTTAAAAAACCTGAAGCAGCTGGCAGCACGATTTGATTGGCGACCCTGGAAAGGTTGGCAGGCGCTGCAGGCAGCGGCTGCAGCTCAGCAGGAGTATGAAGCTAAACTGCAGCAGGGTCTGACACCGCAGGCAGTTTTAGACGGGAAAAAAAATAAATATAAATCCGGCCGTTTACGGGTAGCTGTTTTAGGCCATGCCTACAACATTAATGATCCCTTCCTTAGTCTTAATTTACTGCAGAAGTTAGAGGCCCTGGAGGTGGAGGTGGTAACTTCAGAAATGCTGCCCCGGAAAGCCATAGCCGCAGGGGCTGAAGAGCTGGAAAAAGATGTGTTTTGGACTTTTGGCCATCTGTTAATGGGCGCCGGACTGCATCTTTTGCTACAGCAGGAAATTGCCGGACTGATTTTAGTTGCCGCCTTTGGTTGTGGTCCGGACTCACTTACCTGTGAGCTGGTAGAACGCTATTATAAGCGCCGGCGCACTATCCCCGTTTTACTGCTGACCCTTGATGAGCACAGCGGCGAAGCAGGGGTGGTAACCCGCCTGGAAGCTTTTGTTGACATGCTGCGACGGAGGAGAGCAATATGAAGGTAACTTTTCCCCATATGGGTTCCATTTCCATTGCCCTGGAGGGCTTGCTGACTGATTTAGGTTTGGAAGTTGTGGTGCCGCCGCCCATTACCAAAAAAACAATCAATCTGGGGGTCTTACATGCACCGGAATTTGCTTGTTTTCCGTTGAAAATATCGCTCGGTAATTTTATTGAGGGTCTGGAGGCAGGAGCGGATACTGTCGTGATGGTAGGCGGTACCGGGCCGTGCCGTTTAGGCTATTACGCTCAGGTACAAAAAGAGATCCTGCGTGATCTTGGTTACGAGTTTGAAATGATTGTTCTGGAACCGCCCCAGGGCAAAGTGACTGATTTGACTGATGAGCTGCAAAAATTATGCGGTAGTGCAGGCTGGGCACAAATGCTGCGCGCCGTCCATACCGTGTGGTGTAAGGTAAAGGCATTAGATAAACTGCATGCCCGTTCCTTACAGGTACGGGCGCGGGAATTGGAGCCGCATGCGGCGACTAAGGCTTACCAGGAAGGTCTTGCCCTGCTGCGTCAGGCAAAATCACCGTCAGCAGTCAGGAAGCAGCTTCAGAAAGGCCTGGCACTCTTGAACGCAGTACCCCAGGACCGGCAGAAAACAGTGCTGCGCCTGGGACTGGTGGGAGAAATCTATATGCTGCTGGAACCGTTTGCCAATTTAGAGGTGGAAAGAGTTTTAGGTGAAATGGGTGTGGAAGTGGAACGCTCCCTCTATCTTTCTGACTGGATCAGAGAGCACTTATTTTTAAGTTCACTGCGTTTAAAAGGCGGTTTGGCCACAAAAAAGGCAGCCGCGCCTTATTTAAATAATATGGTTGGCGGTCATGGCTGGGAATCAATCGGCAATACAGTTCGATATGCGCAGCGAGGTTATGACGGTGTGATTCACATTTTACCCTTTACCTGTACCCCGGAAATTGTGGCACAGAGCATCCTGCCGGCAGTCAGTCAAGAGCAAGGCATCCCGGTGCTTTCCCTGTCCCTTGATGAACAGTCAGGCGAGGCCGGTATTAGAACCCGCCTTGAGGCCTTTCTTGATTTGCTGCAGCAGCGCAGGAAAAGGCGCGCAGCAGGTTTAGCCTATCTAACCTAAACGTAGTTAAAAAGCAGAAACGGCGCGCGCCGTTTCTTTTTTACGGACAGGAAATTATCCCGGCCTTGCCTTGCTTTCTTCCCCATCCGCAGGGGGATAAGTTTGTCGACTAAAGTGTTTATATATTCACGCCGTCCTGCCGGATGTGGTATAATGAGGAAAGATTTGAAGGGAGTGACGGCTCTTGCAGGTAATCACCACGCATTTGAATGCTGACTTTGACGCTTTGGCTTCACTGGTGGCAGCCACCAAGCTTTATCCGGAAGCACAGGCTGTGCTGCCTAACAGCTTAAGCAGGAATGTGCAGGAGTACGTCTCATTATATAAAGATTTGCTGCCGGTAAAGACCGTTAAAGAGCTTGATTTAGCAGAAATGAAGCTGTTGGTGCTGACAGACACCCGCCAGCGCCGGCGTCTTGGTTTACTGGCCGACTACCTGGACGAGCTGACAGAAATCCATCTTTATGATCATCATCCGGCCAGCGATGATGATTTGGTGGGACAGTATATGGTGGTGGATAATGTTGGCGCCACCATTACCCTGCTCTGGGAAAAAATTGTCCGGCAGGGCCTGACTGTTTCTCCTTTTGAAGCTACTTTATTTGCCTTGGGCATTTATGAAGATACAGGCTGTTTGACATATGAAAATACCACGGAGCGAGATGTGACGGCGCTGCAGCAATTATGGCAGCTTGGTGTCAACCTGCGTGTCATTAATGAATTCATGAACCGCCCCCTGAATGAGGAGCAAAGATTGCTTTTGGACGAGCTGTTGGCGGCAGCCGAATCTTTTGAGCTGCAGGGGGTGCGCGTCAGTATTGCGACAGCCGCCTCTGCTGATTATGTTTATGGACTTGGCTTTTTAACTCAGATGCTGCTGGAAATTGAAGATGTTGATTTAATGTTGACGGTTGTGGACATGGAGAATAAAGTATATATTATAGGCCGCAGTCGTGTAGAGGAAATAGATGCCGCCGCAGTTTTGGCCCCCTTTGGCGGTAAAGGACATCGGGCCGCGGCGTCGGCGACAGTTAAGGCTGCGGATGCAGCCGCCGTACGCGAGCAGTTAATAAAAATACTGTCGGCGGAAGTTAAACCGGTCACTACGGCCCGGGAGATTATGTCGGCACCGGTACGCAGTATTACCCCGGAAACAACAATCCAAGAAGCGCAGGAGTTGATGTTTCGTTATGGGCACAGCGGCTTTCCGGTTATTACTGACGGCCGGTTGGTGGGCATTATTTCCCGGCGTGATCTGGAGAAAGCCATGCGCCACGGCTTAGGGCACGCGCCGGTAAAAGGTTATATGAGCAGAAAACCGATCACCGTCGCGCCGGAGTTACCGCTGCGCGAAGTACAGCAGATTATGATCAAAAATGACCTGGGGCGTGTGCCGGTTGTCGAGAATGAGCAGGTAATCGGTATCGTTACCCGCACAGATGTGTTAGCAAGTTTAGAAGGCAGTAAAACGAAAATAATAGAGGAAGAGACAGCCTTTCCCCGTGCCGGGCAGGATATAACACCGCTGTTAACCAAGCGCTTGTCGGAAAAATTACAAAGTCTGCTCTATTTGATTGGGCAAACGGCGGATCGTGAGCAGTGCAAAGTGCACGTTGTCGGGGGCTTCGTCCGTGATCTGCTGTTAGGACGGAACACCCATGATTTAGATTTGGCGGTAGAGCCGCTGGCCATTCCTTTTGCCGAACAGCTGCAGCAATTGTTGGGCGGTCAGATCAGAAAGCATGAACAGTTTGGCACGGCGGAACTAATCCTGCATGACGGTCAGAAGATTGACCTGGTAACAGCGCGGCAGGAGTTTTATGCCCGTCCCGCCGCCCTGCCGGAAGTGGAACAGAGCAGTCTCAAGCATGACCTGTTTCGCCGGGATTTTACCATTAACACTTTGGCGATCAGCCTCAATGCGCCTCGCTACGGGCAGCTGATCGACTTTTTTAATGGTTTGGCTGATTTAGAGCAGGGTTTGATTCGTGTGCTCTACAATTTAAGTTTTGTGGAAGACCCGCTGCGGCTGCTGCGGGCAGTTCGCTTTGAACAGCGCTTTGGTTTTCAATTGGAGGAAACAACCCGGGCTTTAGTGGAAAACGCAGTTAAAACCCGGGTTTTAGAGAAGGTTAGCAGAGAACGTATTTATGATGAATTATCCTTGATCTTTCAGGAAGAAAAAATTGCTGACACCCTTCATCGTCTTTTCGAGTTAGACCTGGCTGTCAGTGTTTTTCCCGGACTTCATTATCATCAGCTGCTGCAGAACAGACTGTTTGCCGTGGAGGAGGTTCTGGCCTGCGTACAGCGCACCTGGCCGGATATGGAGCCGCTGCCGGAAGCCCTTTATTTGGCGGCGTTAATGTTAGATCTGCATTATCAGGAAGCCAGACATTTATGCCGCCGCCTGCGTTTACCACGGGAAATAATACGGCGGATACTGGCTGCTGTGACGGTGGTACCCCAGCTGCTGGAAGAGCTGATGACTGAGGAGGAGCTAAAGCCGAGTCAATTAGATCAGTGGTTGGGAGAGCAGCCCGTGGAAACACTGCTTCTGCTGCTGGTAGAAAGTAAGGATAGTCTGGTTTGGCGTCGTATCGCTTTCTATTGGGAAAAGATCCGGTCACTGCAGGTGGAAATAAACGGCCATGATCTGGAGACGCTGGGTCTGCCGCCGGGACCGGTGTATCAGGAGATTTTGGCAGCAGTGCGCGGGGCGAAGGTTGATGGGCTGGTTCGCAGCAGAGCAGAAGAACTGGACTTTGTTCAACAATACCTGCAGCAAGTTCCTGCCGGGGGAGAGGAGAATTGATTTGCCTTTCAGTAATTTGATTTCACGCTTTGTCAGCAGTGATTTATTCTACCGCATTCCTGCCTTACTGATTGCTTTGACTTTTCACGAGTTTGCACATGCTGCAGCTGCCAACAAACTTGGCGATCCTACAGCAAAACAGCAGGGGCGTCTGACCTTAAACCCGCTGAAACATATTGATCCCCTGGGGCTACTGGCTCTGTGGCTGGTTGGCTTTGGCTGGGCTAAACCGGTACCGGTTAATCCGCTCTACTTTCATGGAGATCGTCGTCGCGGTTTACTGTGGGTCAGTTTAGCCGGTCCGCTGACAAACTTTTGTTTAGCCTTTCTGGCGGCTTTGCTGCTGATGCTGCTGCCGCCTCTGCGTTCAACTTATGTACTGCCGTTTATGCAGTTGCTTTTCGTGTATAATATATTCTTAGGTGTATTTAATTTACTGCCGATTCCCCCGTTAGATGGTTCCAAGGTTTTATTTTACTTTTTACCGCGGAGTACTGCATATCAGTTTGCGCAGCTGGAACAATACGGACAATTGCTGCTTATGCTGCTGATTTTTACTCATACTTTATCAAAGATTCTTTATCCGCTGGCAGGCTTTGTGGCTGATATTATTATAACCATCGTCTTGCTGTTAACGGGCGGCGGTATCTGAAAGGGGTAGAAGAATGACAAAAAAAACTATCTTCAGCGGTATGCGACCGACAGGTCGCCTGCAGCTGGGCAATTTATTGGGGGCACTTGATAACTGGGTCAAGTTACAGGATGATTATCGCTGTCTGTTCGGTGTTGTGGACTGGCACGCTTTGACCACAGCTTATGAAGACCCGTCACAGTTACAGGAAAACACTTATCAGATGGTCATCGACTGGCTCTCAGCCGGCTTAGATCCGGAAAAAAGCATCATTTTCCGCCAGTCCGATGTGAAGGGACATGCCGAACTGCATTTGCTGTTATCAATGATTACACCACTTTCCTGGCTGGAACGCGTCCCCACCTATAAAGATCAAATCCAGCAGTTGAAAGAAAAGAACCTGGGGACTTATGGTTTCCTCGGTTATCCGCTGCTGATGGCCGCCGATATTTTGCTCTATCGCGCTGAGACAGTGCCCGTAGGGGAAGATCAAGTTCCTCACCTGGAAATTACACGGGAAATTGCCCGCCGTTTTAATTATCTCTACCAAACTGATTATTTTCCCGAACCGGAAACAATGCTCAATGAAGTAAAAATACTGCCCGGTATTGACGGCCGTAAAATGAGCAAGTCCTATGGCAATACGATTGACATGTCTGAAGCACCGGATGAAGTAAGAAAAAAAGTGCGGCAGATGGTGACCGATCCCGGCCGTATACGTAAAGATGATCCGGGTAATCCTGATGTTTGTACAGTTTATGCCTTCCACAGCATTTTTAATGCGGAGGAGCTGGCTGAGGTGGAGCGTGCCTGCCGCCGGGGTGAAATTGGCTGTGTGCAGTGTAAAAACAGGCTGGCAGATCGTTTGACCGCCTTCCTTGCGCCTATCTATGAAAAGAGACAGGCACTGGAAGGTCAGCTTGATTATATCCGTGATATTCTGCAGGAAGGAGCTAAACGTGCTTCTGTCATTGCGGAGCAAACAATGGATGAAGTGCGGGAGATTGTCAATCTAAAGCTCTAGCTGTTTAAGCCTCACGGTAAAATGAGACTGTTTGGTGTCGGCTGTGCCGTTGGTCCGCAGCGGTGACCGGCGGCTATCCGGCGTGTCAAGGAACCGTCCCCTGACACGCTGTTAAGGGAGAAAGGGAGCTTATGGTGGAATATTATGTAAGCCTGCCTGCCTTCGAAGGACCTTTTGCCCTGCTTTTTCATTTAATCGAAAAGGCAGAGGTGGATATTTATGATATTCCTATTGCTCAAATAACGGCACAATATCTGGAAACGCTGCAGCTGATGCGGCAGCTGAATCTGGAGGTCGCTTCTGAGTTTTTGGTTATGGCAGCTACTTTACTAAAAATTAAATCAAAAAAACTTTTGCCCAGCAGCATTGGCAGGGCAGAAGCGGATGAGGATGACAGCCTGGATATTGCCACAGAGGAAGAGTTAGTCCAGAGACTGCTCGAATACCGCCATTTCCGCGCCGTGGCCGAGAAGCTGCGCGTCTGTGAAACAGCACAAAAACGCGTTTATGTCCGCTCCTTGGCGGGAGGAAAGGTGCTGCTGGTGAATCCGGATACTGATTCTGCCCTCTCGGGCGTGACCCTCCCCGCTTTGCTGGAGGCTTTCCAGAAACTGCTTGCTGAACATGAACGTCAACCCCAGGAAGTAGAAGTAGAGGATATCACGGTAGAGGAGCTGATGACACAGCTGCTGAAGCTGCTGGAAGGAAAAAAGGACGGCTTAAGTTTTAACAGCCTCTTTGCGAAGACTGCCGGTGTAACGGAAATTATCTTAACTTTTATGGCTTTGTTAGAGCTGGTACGTTTGGGCAGCGTAAGTGTCTGGCAGCAGCAGCCCTTGGGGGACTTAGTAGTTGTGCCGAAATAAATGCCGGAGGTGGAAGTATGGAAATTAAACCGCTGATAGAAGCACTGCTTTTTGTGACGGAAGAACCGCTGCCTCCTGCTAAAATTGCCGAAATACTCGCTGCCGAGCTGCAAGATGTGCGTAAGACCATTAAGGAGCTGCAGCAGGAATATGCGACAGCCGATCATGGTCTGCAGATTATGGAGATAGCAAAGGGGTATCAGTTTGCCACCAAGCCGGAGCTGGCGCCGGTGGTGGAAAAATTGTTCAAAGGGGAAAAAAGTTACACTTTATCGCAGGCAGCTTTAGAAACGCTGGCCATAATCGCTTACCGGCAGCCTGTCACCCGGGTCGATATTGAGGCCATCCGCGGCGTGAAAGTTGACGCGGTGATTAATACGCTGCAGAAAAGGCGTTTAATCCGTACTGTGGGCCGCAAAGATGCCCCCGGACGTCCGCTGCTTTACGGGACGACCAAGGAATTTTTAAAATATTTTGGTCTAAAAGATCTGAGTGAACTGCCGCGCCTGGCAGAAAGTGATGAACAGTATTAATGTTGTTTGCGCAGGTCTGACGGGACAGATTTTCTGTCCCTTTCCTATTATCAAGCAGGCAGCATTAACAAAAACTAAAGTGGAGTCCATAACTTTGTAACAATTACCTGCTACAATAAAACATTAGCGTGCCAGTAAAATTGCAGTGCTGAAAACTGCAGAATTAAGAGGTGGAAGATGAATTATAAAACAGTTTCTTTGGTCCTGGTCGTGCTGCTGCTGGCCACCGTGGTTGGTGCAGTGGTGGTTAATCAGCGCAGCGAAGTAGTGGCAACAGTCAATGGTGAAAAAATCACTAAACAGGAACTTTATGATGCCTTTGTGGCCAACGGCGGTGCCTCTATCTTAGAACAGTTAATATCTGAACGCCTGATTGCCCAGGAGGCGGCAAAACTAGGCATAGAAGTTACTGACGCTGAGGTTCAGCAGGAAATCGACAGGCTGATTGAGGAAAACTACTATGGTATGAAGGAATACTATGAGCAAGCTTTGGCCCAGTACGGCATTACGGAAGAATTGCTGAAAGATAATATCCGTACTGATTTACAGCTTTCAGCAATTGTACGCAGCAAAATTGAAGTCAGCGAAGCTGAAGTGGAGGAATATTTCCGGGAAAACCAGGATGATTTTAATATTCCTGAAGAAATTGATGTGCGCCATATTTTGGTTGAGACAGAAGAAGAAGCAGAGGAAGTGCTGGCTTTGCTGCGGGCCGGCGAAGACTTTGCCGAGCTGGCCAAAGAGCATTCTCAGGATCCCGGTTCTGCCGACAAGGGCGGTGCTTTAGGCTTCAACGGCCGCGGCAGTTTTGTCAAAGAATTTGAAGATGCAGCTTTTGCCCTGCCGGTGGGTGAGTATAGTGAGCCGGTAAAAACAGAACATGGTTATCACATTATTGAAGTGCTGGAACGGAAGGAAGCAAAAGAAGTAGAGTTTGCCGACGTGAAAGAGCAGGTTAAGGAAGCATTAATTGAGGAGAAAGTGCGTGAACGCCTGCAGGAGGAGTATAATCAGCTCTACGATGCGGCGAAGATAGAAAAAAAATTATAAAGTAGGTCTCCTGCGGCCGGACAAGCTGCAGGAGACTTAACTTTTTGTGTGCATTTTTTTCCTCTTTTAGGACAAGTTAAAAGAAACAGTGCAACTGTGGTGGGCGCATGAAATGGATTTTGACCTTACTACCGTTTTATTTTTCCGCAATGCTGCTGCTCCAACTGATGCCGGTACGCATAAATCTTTTTTTTGTTAGGGACAATAAAGATGACTTTTTAAATTTCCGCGTTAATACATTCTTTTCTCTGCTGCGTTTTAATGTGGAAGTACCCCTGCTGCAGCAGGAAACGCCCTTTGATCTGACCATGGAGGCAGAATTAAAGGCAGGGGAAGATAAATTTATCGGTGAAAAAAAAGCAAAGTTTTCTGTGTTTGCCCTTGATTATGAAAAAATACGCCTTTTTATAACTTGGGTCCGGGATAATAAAGGCATGCTGCAGTATATCAGCAATTTTTACAGTAAAGCGATGACTGTGGAAAAGTTAAACTTACGCATCAGTGCCGGTTTCCCTGATGCGGCGCTGACCGGGTTAATTGCCGGTTTGTTTTGGAGTGCAGTAGGTACCATTGTCCCCGTTTTACAAAAGCGCCTGCGCTTTGCAGAGCAGCCCAGGTTTGCTTTTCAGCCGGATTTTAACACACAAGCTGTTTCTAAAATCTATTTTGATGCAGTTGTTTCCTTTCGCCTCGGTCACCTTATGCTTGGCAGCTTAATGTTTATGTCAACCATCTTACGAGGGGGTAAAGATCTGTTATGCAGGAACATCCAATTCAGGGCTTGATGAAGACAGCAATGGAAAACATAAAAGAGATGGTAGATGTCAATACCATTGTCGGTGATCCGGTGCACACTCCGGATGGGACGACCATTATTCCCATCTCCCGTGTTTCTTTCGGCTTTGCGGCGGGCGGCAGTGAGTTCGACAATGAGCAGGAAGAGGAAAAGAAAAGTAAAAAAGATGAGGGCGCTGCTTATCTGCCTTTTGGCGGCGGCAGCGGCGGCGGTGTTTCTGTGCAGCCGGTTGCTTTTCTTGTTGTTAACCAGCACGGGCAGGTAAAAATGCTGCCGGTGGACCGTCATGCCATGCTTGACCGCCTGATGGATATAGCGCCGCAAATCATCGATCAGGTGCAGGGACTGCTGCAGAAGCGGCCGTCTGCTGAGGGCCATGTTAATCACTACCAAATATAAAGACAAGTCTCATATTCCCCCGGCCATGCGAATAACAATAAGCATGGCTTTTTTATGCTGATTTTTCCAGAGCTTAGTGGGGGGTTGGGAATGCGTAAATTTGTGGCTGTTTTAATCATAGGATTGTTAATGTTTATGGCAGGCAGCAGCTGGGCCGCCGAACCGCCGCAGGTTACTGCCCGTGCTGCCGTGGTGCTGGATCAGGCAACAGGCAGAATACTCTTCAGCAAAAATGCCTATGAACAGCTGCCCATGGCCAGTACGACAAAAATTATGACCGCTGTCCTGGCCATTGAATCGGGCAGACTGTCGGAAACAGTAACTGTAAGCGAGCAGGCAGCTTTGGTGGAAGGTTCCAGTGTGGAGCTGGAAGCGGGGGAAGAGAAAACATTAGAAGAGCTGCTTTACGGTTTAATTTTGCGGTCTGGTAATGACGCCGCTGTGGCGATAGCTGAATTCTTGGCCGGCTCTGTAGAAGAATTTGCTGAGCGGATGACGGAAAGGGCCCATCAGTTGGGTGCGGTACATACTAAATTTATGAATCCGCATGGTTTAGATCATGAGGAACATTATACAACGGCCTATGATTTAGCCTTAATAGCTGCCCATGCCATGACATTGCCCAAATTTCGTGAAGTTGCCGCCACCGCGGAAAAGAAGATTTCCTGGCCGGGCCGTCCCTATGACCGCATACTGCGCAACCAAAATAAATTGCTGACCATGTATGAAGGTGCAGAGGGAATTAAGACCGGCTGGACGACACCGGCCGGCCGCTGCTTCGTCGGTGCCGCCGCCAAAGATGAATGGCGTTTAATCACGGTGGTTTTAAACGCGCCTGAAATGTGGGAAGACACCATCAGCTTACTTGATTTCGGCTATGCTCATTATCAGAGAAAAACCGTTGTTAAAGCCGGTACGCCGCTAAAGACTGCCGTCGTACGTAAAGGTTCAGCAGCTAAAGTTGCCCTGACAGCCGCTGCAGATATCAAGCTGCCGCTGAAAGGTAATGAAGAGGAACTATTACGTTTCGAATGGCAGGTGCCGGAGGAACTAAAGGCACCGGTGAGGAAGGGAGAACAGCTGGGCACCCTGCGCATTTTCTTTGGTTCTCAACAAATAAGTGCAGTACCCCTGGTGGCAGCAGCAGAAGTTGAGAGCAGAGGTTTTTTTGCCGGACTGCGCAGCTTTTTGAACCGTCTTTTCTAAGCGCCGCGGGGAGGTGTCAAAATGATCAATCTGCTTTGGTTTGCCATGATTGCTGTGGCCTTTGTGACGGCAGCAGTAACAGGAAGAATGGAAACTTTTACAGATGCTCTCTTTTCTTCAGCGGAGCAGGCTGTCAGCGTTGTTTTTTCCATGGTCAGCATGATGACTTTTTGGTTAGGGATGATGAAAATAATTGAAAAAAGCGGTTTTATTCACTGGATTGTCAAACTGCTGCAGCCGCTCTCGCGGCTTTTATTCCCCCGGCTGCCGCGTGATCACCCGGCCATGCATGCCATTTTGATGAATATGAGCGCCAATTTTCTGGGTATGGGCAATGCTGCTACTCCCTTCGGCTTAAAGGCCATGCAGGAGCTGCAGGCCATAAATGAGGACCCGCAAACGGCAAGTGATGAAATGTGTACTTTTTTAGCTGTTAATACTTCGGCTTTAACCCTGGTTCCCACTACTGTGGTCGCCTTACGAGCTGCCAGCGGCTCCCTTTACCCTGCGGAGATTGTAGGTACAACCTTTCTGGCCACCTTATGTGGTGTGATAACGGCCATTGCTGCTGATAAGATTTTCCGTAGTGTGAGCCGCAGGCAGAATAAAAGGAGGTAGGCAGATGCTGCAGTTGATGGTGCAGACCGCAGCAGTGTGGGTAATTCCGCTCTTTATTTTTATTGTCCTTGTGTATGCCGTAGTGCAAAAGGTAGATGTCTTTGATACTTTTGTTGAGGGAGCGCAGGAGGGCTTTAGCACGGCCGTTAATTTAATTCCTTATTTAGTGGCCATGCTGGTGGCCATTGGTTTACTGCGCGCTTCCGGCGCCTTAGAGCTGCTGATTAAAATTATGGCGCCGCTGCTGGCTCGTTTTAATGTGCCGGGCGAAATAGTTCCCCTGGCCATCATGCGCCCTCTGTCCGGCAGCGGTGCTCTGGGCATTACTGCGGAAATACTTAACAATTTCGGTCCTGATTCCTTTCTTGGCCGTTTAGCTTCGACAATGCAGGGCAGTACGGACACTACTTTCTTTATCCTGACAGTCTATTTTGGCTCCGTGGGGATTCGCCGGACTCGTCACGCATTGGCTGTGGGCCTGCTGGCCGATTTGGCCGCCTTTATCGCCTCCATTGTTATCTGTACCCTTGTTTTTTACTAGCCGTACCCTTGTCCGTGAGCGGCCAACTTGCAGCGGCAGTCTTTATCCTGTATGATGGAAGAAAAAGCCGGCAGTGTGACATGATATTTCCTGCCGGCAGCCGCCTGAGGCAAAAAAGGGGTATAAAGATGGCTGTCAGACTGCAAAAATATCTGGCTATGGCAGGAGCTGCTTCCCGCCGGGCAGCGGAAAAAATGATAATGGAAGGACGCGTGAAAGTTAACGGTCAGACTGTAACCAAAATGGGGGTAACCGTTGATCCGGCCGTCGATTTGGTGGAACTGGACAACCGTCCCGTTAAACTATCAGCAAAAAAGGAGTACATTTTACTATATAAGCCGGTCGGTTATCTGACTACGCTGAAAGATCCTTACGGCCGCCCGACAGTCAAGGATTTAATTAAAGATGTTGAAAGCAGAGTTTTTCCGGTGGGCAGACTTGATCTGGATACCAGCGGTCTTTTGCTGCTGACCAATGACGGTGAGCTGGCCAATCGTTTAACCCACCCTGCTTATGGTGTGGAAAAGGAGTATCTGGTCCGGGTACATGATCTGCCCGGCAGCGAAGTGCTGCAGAAACTGGAAAAAGGAATCATGCTGGACGACGGCTGTACGGCACCGGCTAAAGTACGGCTGATCAAAGGCGGGCGTCCCACCTCCGTTCTTACCCTGACCATCAGGGAAGGGCGCAACCGGCAGGTGCGCCGCATGTTGGAGGCAGTACAGCATCCGGTAGTGTCCTTAAAACGTATTCGCTTTGGGCCTTTAACTTTAACCGGCATGAAGAGCGGCCACTGGCGCCGCCTAACGGCCGCGGAAGTGAAAGCACTTAAACGATTGGTAGGACTAAATACCTGAGAACTGTCAAAAACAGTATTGCTTTTATCAACCGTCTTTGATAGAATGAAGACAAATCCAATAACGTGTGTAAACAGGTGCTCATAAGAGCATAAAAGGGAATCAGGTGCAAGGCCTGAGCGGTCCCGCCACTGTATCCGTGAGCTGTACAGCAATAAGCCACTCGCTTCAGCGGGGAAGGCGCTGTACCGCAATGAACGGAAGCCAGGAAACCTGCCTGTTTATCAAACGTATCGTGCCCTCGGGTCAAGGGAAACGTTGTTTTTTTATGCTTTCTCAGTCCGAGTGCTGGGATTTTTTTGTTACCGGCCTTTTCTAAGTGAGCCGGTACAAGAAAGAACAATTTCAGCCATAAGGAGGAGGAAAAAGAGAGATGGGTAAAAGAAATTGGTTGGTTGTAATGCTGTTGGTGGTATTCACTCTGACCTTGGTAGTGGGCTGCGGCCAGCAGAATGGTGGCGGCAAGGAAAAAAACGGCGAAGCAAGCGGCGACACTGCCTATCCGTTAACGCTGACCGATGCCATGGGTCGGGAAATAACCCTGGAAGCAAAACCGGAGCGCATTGTTTCTATTATGCCTAGCTTAACGGAAATATTGTTTGCCTTAGATGCAGGTGAGCGGGTGGTAGGTGTAACTACCTATTGTGATTACCCGCCTGAGGCTCAGGAGAAAGAGGTTATTGGTGACTTGTATAACCTCAACCCGGAAAAAATTCTTGCTTTAGAGCCTGATTTAGTTTTAGTCGGTAAAAGTGAGACTCTGCAGCAAACATTTGATTTCTTAGAACAGTCCGCAGTGCCCTATTTTGTAGTTGATCCGCAGACACTGGATGAAATTGAAGAATCCATCCTGACCATTGCAAAATTAATTGACGCCCGGGCCGAGGGTGATGCGCTGGTGGCACAATTAGCAGCAGACCGGGCAGCCTTAGAAGCAAAAGTAGCGTCAATACCGGCAGAAGAAAGGCCTAAAGTTTTTGTTTTGCTTGATACCAGTGCGCTGTATACCGTGGGAAGCGGCACCTTCCTGTCCGAAATGATCACTACTGCCGGTGCTGATAATGTGGTGGCAGATTTTGATAACGGCTATTTCCAAATTTCAGAAGAAACACTGTTTGAGATTGATCCAGAGATCATTATTTGTACCTTCCCCATGCGTGATGAAGTGTTGGCAAGAGAAGCATGGCAGGATTTAGCAGCAGTTAAAAACGAGAGAGTTTATGATGTAGACGGCAATACAGTATCACGTCCCGGACCGCGTTATGTACAGGGTCTGGAGCTGCTGTATGAGGTCTTTGCCAAATAACTATGAAAAGAAACCAAAAATTTTTGCTCTATACCATACTATTGGCTGTACTTGTGGTTTCAGTCATTATGGCTACCGCCATCGGCGCGGTAGCCATTCCCCCTCAGGAAACATTTCAAATTATCATCTCTCGTTTAACCGGTCTCTGGCAGAATAGTGAGATTCCCTCTACTACGAAGGCTATTATCTGGAATTTACGCCTGCCGCGCGTGCTGCTGGGTGTCTTAGTCGGCGCCTCTTTGGCTTTGGCCGGCGTTTCCTTCCAGGGCTTACTGCGCAATCCGCTGGCGGATCCCTTTACCATTGGTGTTTCCAGCGGTGCTGCCGTAGGTGCCACGATAGCTATCTTAGTGCAGCAAACCTACCACACCGGCTTTACACAAATGATTCCCTTCTCTGCCTTTGCCGGCGCCTTAATCGCCATGTTTTTTATTTACAATTTGGCCCGCATTGGCGGTCAGGTACCCGTGGTCACACTGCTGCTGGCCGGGGTAGTAGTTTCCAGTTTTCTTTCTGCCGTAATTTCTCTGTTAATGGTTTTTGCCGGTGAAGACATGCAGGGTATTTTCTTCTGGTTATCAGGCGGTTTATTAATGCGTTCCTGGTCGGAAATCTTGTTTGTTTTGCCTTACCTGCTCATTGGCTCGGTAATTCTCTTTACTTATGCCCGTGATTTAAATGTGCTGTTAATGGGCGAGGAAGCGGCGCTGACCCTGGGGGTCAATGTGGAACGGACAAAAAAGGTACTTTTAGTTACTGCCTCCATGATTACGGCGGCCGCAGTTTCCGTGAGCGGGATGATTGGTTTTGTGGGGTTAATTATCCCCCATGCCGTACGCATGATTACCGGCCCTGACCATCGTGTTTTACTGCCTGCTTCAGCTTTAGTCGGCGCCAGTTTTTTAGTCTGGGCCGATGTGGTGGCCCGTACAGTCATGATCCCTAAGGAAATCCCCGTCGGCATAATTACGGCTTTTGTCGGCGCACCGTTTTTTATTTATCTCTTAAGGAAGAAAAAAAGCGAGATTCGCTTGTGAGGTTACTATGAAGATAGAAATTCAAAATCTTTCCTTCCAATACGGCAGCCATCAGGTACTTGACGGTGTTACCTTTAGTGTCTCTCCGGGCAAGTTTGTGGGTATTATCGGACCTAACGGCAGCGGGAAAACTACCCTGCTCAAGGTTTTATCCCGCATTCTGCAGCCGACAGGCGGCAGCGTGACGATCGGCGGGCAGCCGCTGGCACAGTTTACACAAAAAGAATTGGCGCGCACCATGGCCGTTGTTTCCCAGGATACCAATATTGGCTATCAGTTTACTGTGGAAGATGTAGTGCTGATGGGGCGGGCTCCTTATCTGGGACGCTTCCAGTCCGAGTCACTGGAAGATTATGAGATTGTCCGGCAGGCCCTGGAAGTCACCGGCTGCAGCCATTTACGGGAGCGCAGCATCACCGAATTGAGCGGCGGTGAACGGCAGCGGGTGATTATTGCCCGTGCCCTGGCGCAGCAGCCGAAAGTGCTGCTGCTGGATGAACCTACTTCTCATTTGGACATCGGCTATCAGCAGGAGATTCTCGATTTGGTAAAACGGCTCAGTACAGTGGAAGGACTTACTGTGGTAGCAGTTTTACATGATTTGAATCTGGCCGCCTATTTTTGTCATGAATTGGTGCTGCTGCATCGAGGCAGGATTGTAGCCTGTGGTCAGCCGACAGAAGTGTTAACGGCAGATAATATTGAGAAAGTTTACGCTACCAGGGTGTTGGTCACCCCCCATCCTGTGTTCGGCACACCGCAAATTTCACTGCTGCCCGGTACGCAGACAGATAATAACAACAGTGAAACTTACCGGATACATGTTATTGCCGGTGGCGGCAGCGGCGGTGAAATTATGCGCGATTTACGTGATGCCGGGTTTATGGTGACTGCCGGCGTCTTAAGTGTGGGCGACAGCGATTGGGAGGCAGCGCGTGCTTTAAATATCCCGGTTGTCTCTGAAGCACCGTTCTCACCGGTTTCAGCGGAACGTCACCAGGAGAATTTAGCACTGCTGGCAACGGCCCAGGCGGTGGTACTGGCAGAAATCCCTTTGGGGCACGGCAATCTCTTAAATCTTGAGGCCGCCCTGCAGGCAGCAGCTGACGGCAAACCTGTTTATGTGATCGAAGAAAAGCCGGCACAAAAAAGAGATTTTACCGGCGGCCCCGGCCAGCTGCTGTTAACAAAGGTTAAACAGCAAGGTCAGCTGATAAGGGATAAGACTGCATTATACCGCGCTTTAGCCGAGCGGTTTCCCTCAGGTGGCAAGTTCGATGATTTCACTGATCTCACGCGGGCGGCCGTAGACCAGTAGTATATCGCCGGCACGCAGTATGTCTGTATCCCGCGGGGCACGAATTAAGCTCCCATTGCGCCGCCGAATGGTAAGAACCAGTACTCCCGCATCACGCAGTCCGGACATACCCAGGCTTTTGTCAAGCCAGGGAGCATTGTGACTTAACTGTATTTCGGCAATAGTAAAGTGTTCATCAAGCTGAAGCAGTTCCTCGACGGTACGCTGCAGGATGTAAGGCTGTTTTAACATTTTCTTGTCTAAATAGCTGTCAAAGTAGTGCATTATCCGCCGGCTGCGAAAAACAACGGTTACAACTACCAAGACGAAAAGGGTAAAGAATAATTCCACCGCTGAGACTTTTCTGCTCAAGATTCTTACCAGAATGGAAATAATCAGAGCCAGGGCGGTGCTGCCAATGATCATGAGAAACATGGCAATTTTACGCCGCACCGGGTGACGGGTGATTAATTCTGCTTCTGAAGTGGTGTAACCGGTACCGGTTATGATGGAGACTGCCTGGAAGCGGGCGGTATGCTGATCGAGGCCGGTAATGATCAGCATAGTGGTAGCTGCTTCCACAATTAAGTAAAGCAGTGCTAAGACAAGAAAAAGCAGCGACAGTTCCACAAGCATAGCGCAGCCTCCTTTTATCAGGATGCAGTAATCAGATGTCAGGGCTGAGGGAAATAGATATAAATTAGTTTTGCCGAGAAACTAAAAATGTTTGCATAGATTAACAGTAAGGAGGTTGCCTGCCGTAGTGCTGAAGAAAGAAAAAAAAGCGCGGACCATTATGGTGCAGGGCACCGCTTCTCATGTAGGCAAAAGTGCCATTGCCGCGGCCCTATGCCGGATTTTTGCCCGTGACGGCTACCGTGTGGCACCGTTTAAAAGCTGGAATATGGCGCTCAACTCTTATGTGACTAAAGACGGCGGTGAAATCGGCCGTGGTCAGGGCGAACAGGCCGAAGCGGCCGGTATCGAGGCCACTGTTGACATGAATCCTATATTGATCAAACCTGCTGCTCCCGGTCAAGTCCAGGTGATTGTGCGCGGTCAGGTATATGGTACGCTGGGCCGGACACATGGTACTGAACAAGAGTACCGCCGCTTTTGTCTGCAGGTAATTGCCGAATCTTTAAACAAACTGCGGCAGGAGTATGATATTATTGTCCTGGAGGGGGCAGGCAGTCCGGCCGAGATTAATTTAAGAGCCCAGGATGTGGCCAACATGGAGGCGGCAGCTTTAGCGGAGGCGCCTGTCCTCCTGGTCAGTGATGTAAACCGGGGCGGAGCCTGGGCGGCAGCCGTAGGTACGGTGCTGCTGCTGCCGGAAGCCGACCGTCAGCGTGTGGCCGGCTTTATTATGAATAAATTTCGTGGTGACGACAGTCTGCTGGCAGCCGCTGCAGCGGCAGTGGAAAAGCAAACCGGTCTGCCTGTTTTTGGTGTGGTACCATTTCTGGAAGAAGCCCGGCTGCCGGAAGAAGACGGTGTGGCCCTGGATAATCTCCCCCGGAGCAGGACCGCCGGAGATGGCTGTTTACAGATCTGTGTCCTACGTTTGCCCCATATCGCCAACTTTACTGATTTTGACGCCCTGCAGGCGGAGGAGGATGCTGCTATCAGTTTTACCACTGAGGCAGAAGAACTGGCCGGAGCTGACGCGGTAATCATACCCGGCACCAAAAACAGCCTGCTGGATTTAGAATTTTTACGCCGCCTGGAGCTGGATAAAGTAATTATGCAGCGAGCCCGGCAGGGGCTGCCCGTTGTGGGTATTGGCGGCGGCTACCAAATGCTGGGTGAAAAGCTGTGTGCTGCGGAGGGCAGCCAAGTAGAGCCGGGTTTAGCTTTACTGCCTGTAACCACAACTTTCTCAGCACAGCAAACAGCTGGACGGGCTTCAGCTGAAGTGCTGCTGCCCTTTGCCCAAGGCCTGCGTGTTGAAGGATATGTAATACAGCAGGGCGAGACTAAGGGGCAGGGCCACTGTCAGGCTGCCTTGAGGCTGGACGATGGCAGTGAAGACGGGGCTGTTTCTGCTTCAGGTCAGGTTTGGGGAACATCTCTGCACGGTATTTTCGACCTGCCCGGTTTGCGGCGGGCTTGGTTAAATACACTGCGGGAGCGCCGCGGCTGGCAGCCGCTGGGCGCAAGGGCTGTTGAGGATCGGGCTCAGCGTTTTGATGCTTTAGCTGATGCGGTGGAAAAGGCGATAGATCTGCCGGCCCTGTACAGGCTGTTAGGTTTGACAAAAGAGAGAGAGGAGCATCAACCATGAGCGCTGTGATCATGATCCAGGGGACTTCTGCTGCTGCCGGTAAAACTATCTTTGCCGCTGCCCTGTGCCGGCTGTTGGCAGAGGCAGGCTGGCGTGCTGCTCCTTTTTGTGCCCAAACTATTGGTGCTGACGCCGTGAACCTGCCGCAGGGCAGCCTCAGCCGGTCACAGTATCTGCAGGCCGAAGCAGCCGGTGTGACGCCCGTGGTGGAAATGAATCCGCTGCATTTACAGCCGCTGACGGAAAACTCCTTCCGCCTTACAGAGCGGGGAGTTGATAAGGGTGAAATAAGCAGACAGGATTACCTGGCGGCCGCCGATACTGCCTTTGATTTGGTGCTGGAATCACTGCAGACGCTGCTTTCCCGCTATGAGCTTGTAGTTATCGAAGGGGCAGCAGCTCCCGTGGAGTTACATCGTCCGGAACTGGCACTGCCCAATATGCGTTTAGCCCAGGCGATTAAGGCACCTGTGCTGCTCATCAGTGATATTGATCGCGGCGGGATGTTTGCATATGTTGCCGGCACACTGGCCCTGCTACCTGAGGCGCAGCGCCGGTTGATTCAGGCTGTCGTTGTTAATCGCTTCCGCGGTTTCCGGGAAAAGCTGCAGCCGGGTTTAGAGCTGCTGGAAGAGTCTATCAACAAACCTGTGATCGGGGTAATTCCTTACCTTAATCTGCAGCCGCTGCAGGCAGCAGACCCGGCCCAGCGGGAGAAGCGTGAACAGGTCTACCGGCTGCTGGCGGAAACAGTACGCCAAAATGTCGATCTGGCATTTATTCAACGGCTGCTGCGGCAGGCGGGAGACAGTCAGGATACCCCTAAGGAGGGAGACGGTAAATCATGGAGTTAGAAAAGTTAGGTAAGCTGGTGCTGATTACCGGTGGTGCCCGGAGCGGAAAAAGCAGACTGGCAGAACAACTGGCCCTGGAAGCAGGGGGACCTGCTGCTTATATCGCCACGGCAGCGGTACTTGACGAAGAGATGGCGCTGCGGGTGGCTTTACATAAAGAACGTCGACCGGCACATTGGTCGACAATTGAGGAAACTGATGATCTGGCAGGAGCTTTAGAAAGAGTGCCGGCAGGCACGGCTACAGTCATTGTTGACTGTTTAACCATCTGGCTCACAAATCAGCTTCTGGCACGTTATGAAGATAACCTGAGTGATGAAAAATACCTGGAAATCGAACGCCATATTCAGACAGAATTGGCTCGTTTTTGTACTGCTGCCCTGAACAAGCCTTTTCGCACCTTGGTGGTCACGAATGAAGTCGGCAGCGGTGTTGTGCCGGACACGCATATGGGGCGCGTCTTTCGCGATATGGCGGGACGAGCCAATCAGCAGGTAGCCCGGGCTGCAGATTCACTCTGGTTGGCTGTTTCCGGCTACCCCCTCTGTGTCAAAGCGTACCAAAAGACTGAATAAGCAAAAATAGTTACGATGCGGCAGACGGCACCGTACCCTGACGTACAGGGATGGTCTGACCGTTCCGTTGCTCAAGAAAGGATCCTGGTCATGAAAAGATTCTTTATTGCTTTACGCTTTTTAACTGTTTACCCCTTTGGCGGTGATGCCGAGGTTACAACAGATGATCTGGTCGGCTCGGCTGTCTATTATCCCCTGGTAGGTGTCCTCATCGGTCTGCTGCTTTATGGTTTTTGGCTGTGGGCCAGCACGGTCTGGTCAACTTTATTAGCCGCGGCGTTAACGGTAACTTTATGGGAATTAATCAGCGCCGGACTGCATCTGGACGGCCTGATGGATACTTTTGACGGACTGGGAGTGCGCGGTAATCTGGAAAAAAGATTAGCGGTGATGAAAGACAGCCGTGTCGGTGCTTTTGGCGCCCAAGTTTTAGTTTTGGCCATGCTGTTGAAAATTTTGGCAGTTGCTTCCCTGCAGACTAATCCCCGGCTGTTAATTATGGCCCCCTTAATCGGCCGCACTGTGATGGTCGCCTTCATGGCTACCTGTGCTTATGCCCGTCCCAGCGGCGGCCTCGGTAAAATTTTCGTGGATGCGGTGGGCAGTACACAGCTTTTGTTAACCTCACTGCTTTGTTTGGTTCTTAGTTTTGCCGTTTTAGGCCGGCAGATTATTTATTTAGTGCCGGCGGTAACAGTCTTTTTTCTCATCTTACGCTGCTTTTTTAAAATAAATTTTGGCGGTGTTACAGGCGACCTGCTGGGTGCTGCCTGTGAGCTGCATGAGCTGGCTGTGCTGCTGCTGGCCCCGTTCCTTTTTTCGTAAAGCATGATTTACGCAGCGAAAATGAGGACCAAGGAGTGGTAGAGATGAAATTGATCTGGGTGCGGCACGGCGAAACATTATGGAATCGGGAATATCGCCTGCAGGGTTTAAGTGACGTGGCTTTAAGTGAACGGGGACAATGGCAGGCCGAAAGATTGGCAGCTGCTTTTACCGAACAACCTAACTATATTTTTGCTTCGCCGCTGCAGAGGGCACAAGCATTTGCGGCACCGTTAGCGGCTCGCTTTGCCCTGCCTGTCCAGGTAGATGATGATTTGCGGGAAATGTCTTTTGGACAGTGGGAGGGGCTGCGTTATGCTGACATGGAACCGGCGATGCAAAAACAGTTTGAGGCCTGGTGCAATGATCCTGTGACCAATATACCGCCCGGTGGCGAGGGCGCAGCTGCTCTGGCGGCGCGTGTGCAAAATTTTCTGCACATGCTGACAGCCAGGCTGCAGGAAAATGAGACGGCAGTGATTGTTACCCACGGCGGTATCATCCGCACAGCAGTAACCCTGGCCATGGAGATGCCGGCTGCGGCAGCGGCCCGGCTGCAGATTGATACAGCTTCAGTAACAATTTTGTATTACTATAATCACTGCTGGTATCTGGCTAAACTGAATGATACCGGCCATCTGCAGGAAAGATAGCAAAAAGCCACTGGGAAGTGGCTTTTTTAGTCAGATTTTACGGGCTATTTCATTGGCACCCCAAATGGCGTCCAAAACATTGGTTGGTTTGACAGCATCACCAACCACATAATGTTCGATACCCATTTCCTGCACCGGTTCAACGACTTTTGTGTTGCTTTGGGAGCCGACAGCCAATACTACAGCTTCGCAGGCAATTTTTTCCCGGCGGCCGTCTTTCTCTACCAGGACAAAGCCGTCACCAATTTCCAGACAGCTTGTGTTGGTGAGAATGGGCACCTGTTCCCGCTCAATGAGGCCGAAAGTATAAGGTTTGATGTACAATTCTAATTCCTTGCCCACTTCGGGCCCGCGGTTAATTACCGTGACCTGTTTGCCCTGGGCCAGCAGGACTTCCATTACTTCCAAGCCGACTAAACCGCCACCGACCACCACTACCTGCTGTGCTTTAATTAATTGATCAGCCATCAGGACAGCACGTGCCTCGTAAACATGAGGTTTGTCACTGCCGGGAATTGGTGGCAGCGCAGGATCAGCGCCGCTGGCCACAATAACCACATCAGGCTGAACGTCACGAATCCTTTCGGCCGTAGCATCTGTATAAACCCGGATATCAACACCGGCTTTATAGGCACGGTAGCCCATATGGAGAGCAGACTGGGCAAAGATTTCTTTATGGGGTGCCCGACCGGCCACGACAAACTGTCCGCCCAGACCCACTTCTTTTTCAAACAGCACCACCTCATGTCCGCGTTCCCGGGCCACACGGGCTGCCTCCAGGCCGGCCGGACCACCGCCGATAACCAGTACCTTCTTTTTACTTTTGGCCGGTTCGATCACAACTTCCCGCTCATGGCCGCAGGCAGGATTAAAGATACAGCTGACACCTAAACCTTTGAACAGTCTGCCGACACAGCCTTGATTGCAGGCGATGCAGCGCACAATTTCATCGGCACGTCCCGCGGCCGTTTTTTTCACAAAATCAGGATCAGCCAACTGCGGGCGTCCCAAGGATATAAAATCTGCCATGCCTGCCTGCAAAATCTCCTCTGCCAGCTCGGGATGATTAATCCTTCCCGCCACAATAATGGGCACGCCGGTTTGTTGTTTGATTCGCGCTGCATTGGCAGCGTTTACTTTTTGGGGTAAAAAGTAAGGGGGAACTGTATAAGGCAGGGCATCATAGCAGCCCTGTGAAATATCTAAAGCATCAACGCCGGCCTGTTCATATAGCCTGGCGGCAGCTATGCCTTCCTCCAGCTCAATGCCCCCCGGTACATTCTCCTGGGCACTTAAGCGAAACAGGATGGGGAAGTCCGGTCCCACCTGCGCACGTACCGCTTGAATAACCTCTACCCCGAAACGGGCCCGGTTTTCCAGGCTGCCGCCGTACTCGTCCTCCCGCTTGTTGGTGTAGGGATTAAGAAACTGATCAATTAAATAACCATGGGCGCCATGTATTTCGACGGCGTCAAAGCCGGCTTCCTGAGCCCTGCGCGCCGCTTCACCAAAGCAGGCAATTAATTCTTTTACTTCGTCTAAAGTTAAGGCCCGGGGCTCTTCATTGATAAAGTCATTTTTAACGGCAGACGGTGCTACCGGCTGTCCGCCAAAAGGTTTACCAGATGTTTGTCTGCCGCCGTGCCAAAGCTGAATACAGGCTATGCCGCCGGCTTTTTTGATGGCGGCAGCCAAACGAGCCAGCCCGGGAATAAACTTGTCAGCATAAATGCCAAGAGTGGTAGGAGATTTGCTGGTTTCATGCACTGCGGCAATTTCGACAATATTCATGGCACAGCCGCCCAATACCCTGCGCACATGATAGTCGATTAACTGTGCTTTGGGCTGTTCATTTTCCACATAGCCGGAACCCATGGGCGGAAAAATAACCCGGTTCTTCAGTTCTAACCTGCCAATACTGCCCGGCGAGAGAAACAGATCATACATTACTTTTTCCTCCTTCTACATCGCTATAGCTAGTATTTTGGGGTGAGACCGGAATTATGCACCTATTGGTGACAGCGCAGGCGGAAGCTTTCTTTCCCGTCTGAAGTCGCAGTCTACTAATCTCGCTGCGTATGGTATAATAGGAGCATTACTTAAGCAAAGTGCCGGGGACAGAGAACACAGGCACGACAGTACAAATATCAGCAGTAAGGGGAGAAACAGATGGGAAGTAAGGTCATTAGCGCACGTATTGCTTTGGATTCATTAACTGTTTTACGCAGTTATTTAGATGATCCGGTGGTTGCAAAATATCAGCGTTTATTACAGAGCTTAAGAACGGCATCCTTTGACGGCTATGCCTGGTTAAATAATTATGCCGATTTTTATTACACGCTGCTGCAGGCCAACGAAATTCCTTCTTTAAAAGATTATTTGTTGGAAAAACTGCTTTTTTGCGATTCCGTATTTGCCAAAGCGTGTGAAAAACAGGCCTTGGCTGATATCCCACCCGGTATTACAGCAGCCATGGTCCATGATCTGAACAGGCTGGAGCAGGTTGCTTTAATCACTGCGGCGGAGCTAAAGGCAGCTGCTCTGGAGCGTACAGCCAATTCCAGCTACCTGGCAGCCATGCTGCCGGAGCTGCCGGAGTGGGACAGCACCAGCCCTGCAGCAAGCAGCCACGGTGCAGCCCAGGCGCTGCTGCAGAAATTTGCAGCAGCGGAGCGGTGGGTTGACTGTTTGCCTGAACTGGCGTTATTTTATCAGCAGCATGGTTCCGGTAATTTCGCCCTTTACACCGGTTTTAGATGGGAAAGGGTCGGTGGAGTGGGCCGTCTGCAGGGGATCAGAGCGGTTGATCCCATTGCCCTGCGGGACCTGATCGGGTATGAGGAAGAACGACAGCAGGTCATAGAGAATACACTAATGCTGCTGCAGGGGTATCCGGCTAACAATATCCTGCTCTATGGTGACCGCGGTACGGGCAAATCATCGACAGTGAAAGCAATTCTCAATGAGTTTAGTCAGCAGGGCCTGCGCATGATTGAGCTGCCGCAGACACTGCTCGAGGATTTACCCTTGGTCATCAGGGAAATTAAGGACAGGCAGCAGAAGTTTATTATTTTTGTCGATGACTTGTCTTTTGCTGACAATGAGGAGCGCTACACGGCACTCAAGGCCGTTTTGGAAGGCGGTCTGGAAAGCAGGCCGCAAAATGTGGTGATATACGCCACTTCGAACCGCCGCCATTTAATTAAGGAAAGATTTAGTGAACGGGCGGGACTGCAGTCAGATGATGTACAGGATCAGGTCCGGGCGGGTGACACTATTCAGGAAAAACTTTCCCTGGCCGATCGCTTTGGTATTACTATCACCTTTTTAGCACCGAATCAGCAAAATTATTTGGAAATTGTTGCCGGGCTGGCCCGGCAGCGGCAGCTGCAGATAGAGCCGGCAGTTTTACGTCAGGAGGCCTTGCGCTGGGAAAGGTGGCAGAACGGCCGCTCACCACGCACAGCACGGCAGTTTATCGATTGGTTGGAAGGTCAGCTGGCGCAAAATATCTCCGGCGAAAATGATAAAAAGAGCAGGAATTCTGTTAGTTAACACGAATTAGTTTCCAACAAACGGGAAATTATAACAAAAAGGTGCTTAACTGGAGGAGAGCAATGTGTTAAAACCAGGTTTCGAAAGACAACTTCCCCTGCAGGAAATGCATCCCGGAGAGGTTGCTGAAATGAAAAACACGGAAAAAATACGCGCCCGTATTCGCTTTGATTATCGTGGTAAAGCCCGTCCTTCCCGTTTCTTTTTTGGTGGTAAGAGCACAGAAGAAGCTGCAGAGGAACTGCGGGAGCAGCAGGCTGCCCTGTGGCGTAATGTACCGCTGCAAGGGGTACTTGTGGAAAATATTGAACTAGGTGCAATCTATACCGTTTATGATGAGGAAGCTGATGCTGAAGTGGCCTTTGCTCCCCTGGAGCTGGAAGTGACTGCAGATTCGCTTAATTATCTCATTCGTTTTGCGGTGCGTGATGAATTCCGCCGCTTAAAAATTGTGGAACCTGAGGGCTGGAAGCTGTCTGTGCAGGAGATGGAAGAAATTTTCTTTGAAGTGCACAGCCAGGTTAAAGATCAGTGGCGGCAAAAAATGAAACGTTATGCTGATTAAAGCAGTCTGCCAGACCAAAGAATAAGCGGCAACGGCCGCTTTTCTCTTTGCCGTAATAGAGTATCTGAGGGGGATCTAGATGCACGTTGTTGTGATTGGCGGCGGACCGGCCGGGATGATGGCAGCAGGGCAGGCGGCCCTGGCCGGCGCCGATGTTACCTTATGTGAGAAGAATCAGAGATTGGGCAAAAAGCTGGCCATTACCGGTAAAGGCCGCGGCAATGTTACAAATGCGGCTGAGATTAAAGAGCTGATTCAGCAGTATCCCGGTAACGGTTCTTTTCTTTATGGCCCGCTCTATCGTTTTACGAATGATGATTTGCGGCAGTTTCTCTTAGACTTAGGTGTGCCCACCGTGGTGGAACGGGGCGGCCGGGTTTTCCCGCAGTCGCAGAAAGCACAGGATGTGGTGGAGGCATTAAGCCGCTGGCTGCGAAAAGTGGGAGTTAAAGTACTGCTTGGTAAACAGGTTACCAGGCTGCTGGTGACGGAAAGAGGCATGATCGAAGGAGTAATCTGTGCCGGTGAAAAACTGGCGGCAGACGCGGTAGTGCTGGCGACGGGAGGCGCGTCTTATCCTGCCACCGGCTCAACCGGTGACGGCTACCGCCTGGCCCAGGAGGTAGGGCATACCATTGTGACGCCTCGACCAGCCTTAGTACCTTTAGAAACCAAAGAAAGCTGGGTGCGGGAATTAACAGGTGTGGCGTTAAAAAACGTGACGGCCACCTTAACAGTTGAGGGCAGGGTGGTGGCCGAGGAGTTTGGCGAAATGCTGTTTACCCATTATGGTGTCAGCGGTCCCATTATTCTGACTATCAGCCGCGCAGCCGTTGAAGCTTTGATGAAAAAGAAAAAACCGATGCTGCATCTAAATTTAAAACCTGCTCTAACCCGGGAACAATTAGATGCCCGGCTGCTGCGTGACTTTAAAAAGAATATTCGTAAGCAGTTTAAAAACAGCCTCAATGATTTACTGCCGCAGCGTCTGATTGAAACAATTATTATGCTTTCCGGCATTTCCCCTGATTTGCCCGTACATCAGATCAGCAAGGACCAGCGGGAAGCTTTGCTTACCACCCTGACCGATTTAAGGCTGCAGATTAAAAGTCCGCGTTCTCTGCGGGAGGCTATTGTTACTGCCGGCGGTGTTGCGGTCAAGGAAATCCACCCTACGAATATGGCCTCCAAACTGGTGGGGGGACTCTATTTCGCCGGTGAGGTGATAGACATTGACGGCAATACCGGAGGCTACAATCTGCAGGCCGCCTTTTCTACCGGTTTTGTCGCAGGTCTTTCTGCAGCTCTCCAGGCATAAAATTACTCCCTTCTGGCATACTCTGTTGTTAGAAGGGAGGCTCTAAGGCATGGATTTTGAGCGTTGGTTCCAGGACCGCACCAGCCGCTTTGAAAGATTTATATTAAAATGCGTTGGCGTGCTGCTTTTTTTATTGCTCCTGACGCAGGCTTTACTGACCAAACCGGATTTTCGCAGCCTGTTAAGTTTAGTTGACCGCTTTGAGGGTAAACCTGTAACTGAAACAGAACGCGAGCAGCCGGCAATTTCACGTCCAGCAGCTGCTGAACAGGAGTGCTATTTAAAATTAAGTATCCTCAATGAGGCGGACGGGAGCGGCATAGAAGTTTTGGTTAACGGCGAGGCGGTGACGGCTTTCGGCAGCAGCAAATCTGTCTTAGTGCCGGTGCGTGACGGTGATCAGGTAGAAGTTGACGGCGAGGTGCCGGCAGAAGATGTAGTGATTGCTGTAACATCAGTTTCCGAAGGCATTATTTCGCCCCGGGAAGGTAAAAAGATTACTTTTTTTGGTCAGCCGGAAACAGTATCTTTTGTCAAGGTAGGAGAAGTTACAGAAGCCGGCAGTTAAAAAGGCTTGCCAAATAGTTTAATCTAAGTTATTATTTTAAATAAAGCGGAGTTAGTAGGAGGACGTCGTAGTGGGTTGTTGTGTAGTGCGGGGTATTCGTGGGGCGACGACAGTTTCACACAATAGTGCCGAGGAAATCATTGCTGCTACAAAAGAATTGTTAGAGAAAATGGCTGAAGTTAATCAGCTTGATCCTGCTGTGCTTATCAGCATCATATTCTCCGCAACTCCGGACCTGAACGCTGCCTTTCCTGCTGCCGCTGCACGTGAACTTGGTTGGACGGCTGTACCGTTGTTTGATACTGTGGAAATAGATGTGCCCGGTGCTCTGCCCAGATGTATCCGGGTGTTGATGCATGTCCAGATGGAGCAAAAGCAAAAGGTGCAACATATCTATTTGAGGGAAGCCCGCCAACTGCGGCCGGACCTCGTCTCAGACAACACCTAGCGTGTTGTTTTTGTTGTGCTAATTTACCTATTTCGGAGCTGGCAAGGAAGGGGTCCTGCATGAAACCTAGAATAGCTATTGACGGTCCGGCCGGTGCCGGTAAAAGTACCGTGGCACGTGCGGTAGCCAAAGAGCTGGGACTTGCTTATTTAGATACAGGTGCCATGTATCGTGCCGTCACGGTAGCCGGTTTGCGCCGTGGCATTGATTTTGAGGATGAAGAGGTACTGGCGGCTTTGGCTGCTGAAATAGATTTAGCCGTAGAATATAGTGATGATGGACAAAATATCATTTTCTTAAATGGAGAAAATGTTACTGAGACAATTCGCGAACCGGTAGTCAACCGACATGTATCGCTGGTTGCCCGCTGCCCGGGAGTGCGTGCTGTGATGGTGGAAAAACAAAGGGAGATTGGTCGGCGGGGCGGCGTAGTGATGGACGGCCGTGATATCGGCACCAATGTGATGACTGAAGCAGAATTTAAGTTTTATCTGACTGCATCTTTAACGGAACGTGCACGACGTCGTCGGGCAGAACTGTTGGCAAAGGGACAAACGCTTACCCTGGAGCAGATGATAGAGGAAATTGCTGCCCGCGATAAAATAGATTCTGAACGGGAAGTTTCACCGCTGCGCCCGGCAGATGACGCTATCATCATTGATTCCACAGAGATGACCATCGATGAGGTGGTTTCACTAATTGTGGCAACGGTGACCAGGGGAAACGCGGGAGGAAATACATGATTGTTTATCAGACGCTTAGATTACTGTTTGTCTTTATTTTTTCCGTTTTCTTTCGCTGGGATGTGCAGGGGCGGGAGAACATACCTGAAGAAGGACCTTTTATTATGTGTGCCAATCATTTTTCTTTATGGGATGGCCCCCTGCTTGGCTCACTGACGCCGCGCTTTACCCGTTTCATGGCCAAGGAAGAATTGTTCAGCACCCCGGTTCTGGCCGCAGTGCTGAAATTAATTAAAGTTTTTCCTGTGAAACGTCACAGTGCCGATCGCCGTGCCATCAGAACTGCTCTGGAAGCATTAAAGGCCGGCCACGGACTGGGCATTTTCCCGGAGGGCACACGCAGTCCCGATGGGGAGCTGCTGCCTCCCCATGCCGGAGTTGCCTTAATCGCGGTAAAAAGTGAAGCTCCGGTAGTTCCCATCGGTATTGTCGGCCCCTATCGCTTGTTTCAGCCGGTGCGTGTCCGGATCGGCACACCGCTGAAATTCCCTGAATATTATGGGGTCAAGGTTAAAAGTGAACAGCTTGCTGAAATTGCGCAGCAGATTATGCAGGAAATTGCCCGCCTGCGCAGTAGTTAAATAGAGGTGAGGGAACACTGGAAATTATTGTGGCAGAAAAGGCCGGTTTTTGTGCCGGTGTGAAAAAAGCAGTAGCCTTAGCTCTGGCTGCGGCCAAGCAGGGTTTAATTTATAGCTTAGGGCCGCTGGCCCATAACGAGCATTTAATCCGCCACCTGGCTAATCATGGTGTGCAGCAGGTAGACGATTTGGCAGAAGTGCCAGAGGGAGCTACAGTTATTATTCGTACCCACGGTGTGAGGCCGGAAGTTTTGCAGGCGGCGGCGGAACGAGGATTAAACATTATCAATGCCACTTGTGTCTTTGTGCAAAAGCTGCAGCAGCAGGTGGCAGACTTAATAGAGGCGGGACAGCAGGTAGTCATTGTTGGTGCCCGCCGGCATCCGGAAGTACAAGGTGTACTGGGTTGGGGTCGTGATCAACCTTTTGTTGTCCAGTCACCTGAAGAAGTTTCACAGCTGCAGGGTTTGGATGTGACACGACCTGTGGCAGTGGTGGCACAAACTACGCAGCAAGTTAGTATTCTGGATGAAATAGTGGAGAAGCTAAAAGAGTTAGTACCGGTAGTTTATATATATAATACCATTTGTAACGCGACGGCACTGCGTCAGCAGGCTGCCAGTGATCTGGCGCAAAAAGTTGATGCCATGGTTGTAATCGGCAGCAAAAGCAGCAGTAATACACAGAAACTGGCAGCAATCTGCCGGGCTGCAGGTGTCAGGACTATTGAGGTTACTGATGCTGAGAACTTAGATGCCGCGCAATTGCAAGGGTTGAGGACAGTCGGGGTGACTGCCGGTGCTTCCACTCCCGACTGGTTGATAAAGGAGGTTATTGGTAAGATGGAAAATGAGAAGAATTTAGAAGTTCAAGAAGAGCAGGTGGAAGTTGAGGAGGTGCCCATGGAGGAGGCAATACGTGATTTTTCCGTGGGTGATGTAGTGAAGGGCACTGTAGTACATGTATCTGATGACGAAGCCCTTGTTGACATTGGTTACAAGAGCGAGGGAATACTTCCCCGCCAGGAAGTTATATTAGCCGCAGACCAAACTCTCTCTACAGCCCTGCAGGTAGGACAGGAGCTTGAAGTGCAAATCCGCAAAATGGATAACAAGGAAGATAAAGTATATCTGTCCCGCAAGGCACTTGAACGTCAACAGAGATGGGAGGAGCTGGAAGAAGCATTCAACAACGGTACTGTTTTAACGGGAACCGTTAAAGATACTGTTAAGGCCGGTATGGTCGTCGATTTAGGCGGCGGTTATGACGGCTTTATGCCCGGATCTTTGGTTGATGTTCGCTATATTCCGGACTTCAGTGTCTTTTTAAATCAGGAGCTGCGTTTCAAAATCATTGAAATGCGTAAGGAAAATGACAAAGTAATTCTTTCGCGCAAACAGGTTTTAGAAGAAGAAGCACAGGCGAAAAAAGAAGCAGTACTAAACTCACTGCAGCCAGGTCAGATTATCCGTGGTACAGTGAAAAGGCTGACCAACTTTGGTGCCTTCGTTGATGTGGGAGGTATCGATGGGTTGGTGCATATTTCCGAAATAGCCTGGCACCGCATTGAAACACCGGACGAAGTTTTAAGTGTCGGTGACGAAATTGATGTTAAAGTCACGGAAGTTATTCCGGAGCGGGAACGTATTGGTCTTTCCCTGCGTCAAGCACAACCTGATCCCTGGACACAAATTGATAAGCAGTACCAGCCGGGGGATGTGGTTGAAGGTAAAGTCACGCGTTTAGTTGACTTTGGTGCCTTTGTCGAGTTAATCCCCGGCGTAGAGGGACTGGTGCATATTTCCCAAATGGCTAATTATCATGTTAAGCATCCTTCTGATGTAGTGCAGCAGGGCGATACTGTTAAGGTTAAAATCCTTGACATCAACACTGATGCTAAACGCGTCAGCTTAAGCATTCGTGAAGCAGCTCCGCGCCCCAAACGTGAACCACAACAGCAGGCGCAGCCGCAGCAGGATTCAGGTACCGGCCTGACCTTGGGTGATGTCTTTGGCGACCTCTTTACTGATATGAATAAGGATAAGTAGTTAATGACCCGGCAGGCAAGAAAACTGGAACATTTGCGGCATGCTGTGGAGCAAGAGCTGGCGAATGCTGATTTTAGCGATGTTGAGCTGATCCATAACTGTCTGCCGGAGACTGCTCTGCAGGCCTTAGATTTAACAACTACAGCGGCCGGGCTGGCACTGGCCCGGCCGCTGTTTATCAATGCCATTACCGGAGGCGTGGCGGAAGCGGCAGCTATTAACCGGGATTTGGCCCAAGCTGCCCGCAGCTGCGGTCTGGCCGTAGCAGTAGGCTCACAAATGGCGGCAATAGAAAATGAAAGCTGCCGGGACAGCTATCGGGTGGTGCGTGAAGTCTATCCGGAAGGTATTATTTTTGCCAACATCGGTGTCAATGCCGGAGTGACGGCCGCTCAACAGGCAGTAGAAATGGTAGAAGCTGATGCCCTGCAGGTCCATTTAAATGTGCCCCAAGAGCTGATGATGGCCGAGGGTGACAGAGATTTCCGCGGTTACCGTCAACAGCTGGCCGCTATTGTTCAAGCGGTCAAGGTGCCGGTGATTGTGAAAGAAGTCGGCTTTGGCATAGCCCGGGAACAAGCTCAGCAGCTGCAGGAGCTTGGTGTCGCCGCCATTGATGTTGGCGGCCGGGGTGGGACAAACTTTCTGCAGATTGAGTGTGCCCGTACTAAGCAGCAAATCAGCCCGGAGCTGCTGCAGTGGGGAATACCCACAGCTTTAGCCATCCTAGAAGCCAGGGCAGGTGCGCCTGCGGTCGATATTTTAGCCTCCGGCGGGATTAATAATGGTCTGCTGGCGGCAAAAGCCCTGGCGTTGGGTGCACAGGCAGTAGGGATAGCCGGGTTAGCTTTACGTATCTTACTAACGGCAGGGCCGGAAAAATTAGTTGAACACCTGCAGCAGATTTTACATGAGTTAAAAATGGTGATGGTGATGACAGGCTGTGCTACCATTAGTGAGCTGCGGCAGGCACCGCTGGTGATTACCGGGCGGGCCAGGGAGTGGATGACAGCCCGCGGCTTAAGCCGCTAAATAATGATAAGAGAAGACAGGGATACACACCCTGTCTTTTTTTTTGCTGGCGTCACTTCTTCCGCAGGAAGAAAATACAAAAGTGGCTTCCGGCCTTCGCATAAATCTTGCCTTTTCTGCGAACGCTATGCTTATACTGTTGATTTCTGGAGGTGCAGTTCATGACAATTGGTATGCTGGTGCTGGTTGCCGTTGCCGTTGCCATTTATTTGGGGGCAGCACAGCGCGTCCTGGACAGGCTGCGGTTAACAGACAGGGCAGCGCTGCTGTTTGTCGGCGCCATGGTCGTAGGAGGTTTTTTGCCTGATATTCCCCTAAGTGATAATGTTTCCATCAATATTGGTGGTGGTCTTATCCCTCTGGCGCTGGCTGTTTATCTGTTTATCAAGGCCGGTACAGCCAAGGAAAAGATCAGGGCAGTGATAGCTGCTCTGATTTCCTCCGCTGCAGTATATGCAGCGATGAAAATCTTACCCGTCGAACCTACCTATAACAGATTCCTTGATCCCCTTTATATTTTTGCCATTATTGCCGCAGTTGTAGGTTATTTAGCCGGACGTTCACGCCGTTCTGCCTTCATTGCCGGCTCCCTTGGTTTATTGTTGACAGATATTTATTCTCGCCTGGAGATTGCCCTGCGCGGCGGCTCGGGCAGCATGGTCATTGGTGGTGCCGGTGTCTTCGACGGTATAGTAATTGCCGGTATCCTCTCGCTTTTACTGGCAGAGATTTTTGGTGAAACACGGGAGCGCCTGCAGGGCGGTCCGGCCCAGGAACGTCCGCACAGCCTGAAGGAAGGCCTGTCAGAAGGGGAATATAGTGAAGAATTGACCCAGACCGACCATACTGTTTCTAAGGAGGAAAACAGTCATGAAGCGGAATAGCTTGAAAATTATAAAGGCAGCCACTGCAGCCATACTGACCTTAAGCTTTCTTTTTCTGACTGCAGGCAGCAGTTCGGCCAACATAGAGAATCTGGTCGATGGTGATCACCGTGCCGGTGTTTACTACACCATGGTTGATGAAAACGGACAGGTCATTATGCGGACAGCCAGAGTAATTGTGGTTGGTGATGAATACATCAGCAGCGATAATAATTATTATCGTGTTACTTCCGTCAAGGGTCAAACTGCTCAGGCGGAACTGCTGGAAAAGAGGACTTTGGCGGCCCCGCCCCAACCGGGCTTGTGGGAACGGATAAGCAGCCGCTTCCGCTCCGCCGTACCTGTACAGCAGAAGGGGGAGCAAAAAAGCAAAAAAATTGCCATTTACAGTTCGCATGGAGCGGAGTCCTACATAAAAGGTGACGGTACGGAGAGTAAAGATCCCGGTGGGGGTATTCTTGATGTGGCGGATGCTTTGCAAAAAGGTTTGGAAGAGAAAGGCATTACAGTGATTCGTTCCAAAGAACCACATACACCCCATGATGCCGGTGCTTATCAGCGCTCCCGGCGGACTGTGGAGGAAGCAATGAAGGAACAGCCTGATGCCTTAATTGATGTGCACCGTGACGCCGTCCCTGAAGAAGAGTATTTAGAAGAAGTAGAAGGAAAAAAACGGGTACAGGTGCAGTTAGTTGTTGGCAGGCAGAATCAAAACCGTGCCAATAATCAGCAGTTTGCCGAAGGTATAAAAAAGCAGGCTGATGAAAAATTTCCCGGATTAGTAAAGGGTATTTTTATGGCACGCGGCAACTACAACCAAGATATGTCACCCCGCGCTACCCTGATTGAAGTAGGCTCTCATACAAACGACAAAGCACAAGCTGAAGAAACAATGTACCTTTTCTCGGAAGTAGTGAATGATTTTATCTATGGTACGGCCGAAGGCGAACAGGCCTCCGGTCGGGCACCGACCACTTCTAAAGGACCCGGCGGCACAGCTTTACGTTCAGTTTTATGGATTGTGGCCGGCTTGGTTGCTGCTGTCGCTATCTTCTTATTAATCAGTACCGGTGGTTTTGAGCAAATGAAAGCGAAGTTGAGACAGTTTACCGGCAGAGAAATGGCTGACATAACAGGAGCAAGGGACGATGAAGGTGACAGGTCAGATGGAGGACAGGAAGGGAGCTGAACAGCTTGAATAAAGAGATTCTGACGATTATCTGTGGTGTCACCATGGGGACATTAGCACGCTACTGGATGCTGCGCCGCGATTTTCGTCAGTACCCTTCCTATCCGCACGCTACAGTAACACATTTGGCTCTGGGCTTTGTGGCGGCCACCCTGGGGGCGGTCGCCATCCCTGCCATTGCAGCCAAAGAGTATACTGCGGTAACCTTTTTGACCTTGGCAGCGACACAGTTTCGCGATGTACGCAATATGGAGCGGGAGATGTTAGTTGCTCTGGATCAATCAACTTTAGTTTCCCGTGGACCGGATTTTATCGAAGGCATTGCCCGAACTTTTGAAGCACGTAACTATCTGGTGGTATTTGTTGCCTTAAGCACAGCACTTGTTACCTATCTTTTTTCAGCCCTGCCGGGCATTATCGCCGGGGTGATTGCTTTGGCGCTGGTGCGTCGTTTTATGCGCGGCAAATCGATTGGTGATATTGCTAAAGTAAGACCGGCTAAACTGCACTTTGAAGGGCCAAATCTCTTTGTTGAAGATATCCATATCATGAATCTTGGTCTGCCTGAGGTGAAGAAAATTTATGAAGAAGCAGGCCGAGGTGTTATTTTAGAACCCCTGAGTGATGACGGTCGTGAAATTTTGGCTAATGTGGGACAAAGACAGGCGATCGCCCATGATGCAGCCCTGTTATTAGGTGTGCGGCGTGATGTAGATACGGCTGAATTTATGCCGCTGCTGCGTCGGCAGGCGGAAACCGGCAGAGTAGGTATGGTTATTGTACCTATTGAACCGGATCTGGAATGTCTGGTGGCTGCAGTAAAAAAAGTCCCGGTGCTGGAAAGTGCCTTTGTGCAGCCGTTAAAGTCCCGCATTGGCCGCAGTGCGGCAGATTAGGAGGACAGAATGGAAGTTACCATTGCCAAAATAATACTGGCTGCTGTTACTACCAAAAAGGCTGAACATCGTATATCAGGGGTTCCGGTTTTTTATGCTGAGACAGATGAGGAAGTGATTAATATCTGCACCATACTATCCCGCGTGCTGGAAGCAGTGGCACATGATCTGGGAAACGGTGTCTATATTATAGTTAAGCATTAACGCAGTAACTGGAGGACAGGATGACGACGAAAAAAATAATCTATCATTGTTACGGCGGGGCGCATTCATCAGTAACCGCAGCTGCTATCCATTTAGGGCAGCTGCGGACAGATAAGATTCCTACGGCACAGGAGCTGATGAGTTTGGCCCTTTTTGATCGGCAAACCAATGACGGGCATGGGCAGCTGCATTTTTTCGGGTTTGATGAGTGGGGTAATCAGGTTTACTCGGTAGGATGCCGCAGTATGGGGCAGACAATGGTAAAAATTTTGCGCGGGGTAGCCAGGATGCTGGGTGCTGCAGATGAACTTGTTTTTGTTGATACATTACACTGTGTTTCGCTTAAAATGCGCCTGGGTGGTTATCTGTCCCGCCGCTGGGGGTTGATTACTCTGGGGCGTCCCTTGGTGATTCAGGGAACCAGGGAGGCTTTTCCGCAGATTGTGGAACTGGTGCGCGAGGTTAAGCATAAGGTGGCCGGATGAATTATCTCTACCTTGGTTTAGCTGATTATTACCTGCCTGCTGCGGCAGCTGCTCTGCATCTTAAGCTGCTGAACACTGAAGGTTTACCTTCCCGGCAGCAGTTGTCTGCAGTGCCCTATTTTCGTCCCGTGACAGCGGCCGATGAAGGACTTATCCGTTTTGTTGGCCAGACGGTGGAGGGTGAACAGATTTACCTTGTTTCCGTCAGCAAATATCCGGAAATATTTGTGCGCGGCATCCATAGTTTACTGTCAATTTACCAGATACCGCTCAGTGCAGTGGTAGTCATTCCCTGTATTTTAGAAAACCCCCAGGTATCCCGCTGGTGTCGTCTGCTGGAACGACTGGGCTGGCACAGTGCAGCCCAGCAGCTGGGGACACGTCTTGTTTACAATCGACTCCCCGACTTGAAAAGAATGCTGCCAGACAAACCAACTGCGGCAGAATAAGCCTGCGCACATAATTTAAATTACCTTTTTTTGCATGAAGAAAAAGGTTTTCGTCAGGGAATGTAGAAACAATTCTCTAAAATCAGATGATAAAAATTGTCGTCGACCTACGATAGCGCAAAAACCCCCGGGGATCGACGACAAATTAAAATCTTATTAAACCCTTATAAATCAAGACTAAACAGCTTCTACCCGCCTTTTTCTTTAGCCGTTTATTCGTTATAGTTAAAATTAAAAAGCTTTATTTTTCAACACTTTAACGGGTTTATAGCCTACCTATAAGGA